>Ga0209335_10003516_pt1 | contig 15568 bp, 2 predicted proteins | sample COG_09_FD_184753 | JGI IMG/M metagenome (GOLD analysis project Ga0209335, IMG submission 184753) | Pelagic Microbial community sample from North Sea - COGITO 998_met_09 (SPAdes) (version 2) | ecosystem: Environmental > Aquatic > Marine > Neritic zone/Coastal water | place: Helgoland, sampling...
CATATACATACACACACGGACCCCTCCCCGCCCGCCCCTGCGGTCGGTGATGGCCCCCACCCGCCCCCACTTCCCGTTCTGGGTTCAACCTAAACCCTTCCGGAAAGCATATAATATTCTCAACCTGGCCGCCTCAGCACCACAGCATGCCCCCACGGCCTGCTGGGTGATGAGTAGCCGATCGCTACATAGCCCCCCTACTCGAAAAGGTGCTCGTCCCGAGTACCAAAAGCGCGTAGGCAAATTTGACCCAAGGTCATAGATGCCTACTCAGCCCCCAATTGGCTAAAGAACAGAGCGGACCTAGTCCGCCGGGGGGGCGTCCATCACACATGGCAGCTTGTGCCGTCTCGTGGATGCCGCCGCGAATCTATCTCCGTCCTCAATTCCAATTTGGGCTGCTTTTCCTTCGAAGCATCGACTTAGTGCGACTCAGCTTAGCGTACTGATCTGTACCAGATTCCCTGCCTTTACGGACCCAACTTCTGTTGCACCCCGACCCTATATTGCAGCTTGTGCGTTGTTTGGCTGGGGGTGCCATCGACCTCCGTGGTCTTACGGCTAAAGATGTTAAATTAAAGCTGCTTGCGCAGCCTTTCCTCCTTCTCGCTCGGAAACGAGAGAGAGACGAGCGCACTAGTCGCGCCCGCACTGATTTGTCGACGCAGATAACCATCTGCCATTGCACAAACCTTTCGCGGTACCTTCCCTGCACTTTCCAGCACAAAGTACGGCACCACTATTTCGACATCAGACTTGTCGACCTGGCCTTGCCTACGCCTAAGACCAGGCAATTTCTCCTTCTTGGGCTTCACGTACGAGAGCGAAGGATTCCTCTCAGCAAAATACTCTGGGTGCTGTGGTGAGAGAAACAGAGGCTCATCCCACTTCTTGGTGGAGTGCCGTCTGGACCGAAGGTGATACCACAGCTCCGCGGTTCCGCCTTCCAAGTCAACTGCCAGGACTTCCGCTACCCGCAACCAGAAAACCTCATCATCTTTGAAACGAAATACCACATGCCCTGGCACTCTGAGCCTTTCCCAAAGCTCGTCCTCCGCAAGCACCACATCCCGCTCAGACCCTCCGACCGTGTGCGGACTGAGCTCCTCTACCGCCCGCTCATGCAGCGGAATCCGCAGCCGGGCTATTTGCGCAACATGAACTGGCCTCGACTTTAACTTGCCCGTCTCAGGATGCTCGAGCTGATATGTGGTCGGAGTGAGCTGGCGCGTGACTTTGTAAGGCTCATTGCGCAGTTTAAGCTTACTAATCTCACCAAGCACCGCCTCATTCCCATCTGCATCAGCTATACCCCGCCTAGCAGTCAACCGCTTGAAGTACCGAACCGTCTCACCTGGCTGGAACCTCTCTTCGATTTGGGACTGATTGAACCGCTCCCGGTTCTTGCTGAGGCTCTTTCCTCTGGCAGCTGTGACCGCTTCTTCTGCCGCTTTAAGCTTCTTGACAATCTCCTTTGCATGATCCTCGAGAGCTGCATAAGGCACCGCCGTGACCGACAGCTCCTCCGAGTCCATAAAAGCATTCTCGATAGGAGTCAGTGGCTGCCGCCCCGTTGTCACCATATACGGACTGAGATTGGTCCCAGGAATGTATTTGCGATTGTAAGCAAACTCAATGTACTTGACATATTCGTGCCAGTCACACCGACGCGCACCAGCGCATTGACAAGATTTCTCATCGTCTCTCCAATGTACCGATTTACCCGTTCAGTATAATTACTCTGGGGGTGTAGTGGCGGAGTGTAGTTCAGCTTAACCCGCCACAAACGGCACAACTCTTTTAGTAGCACATTGTCAAACTCAGTACCATTGTCAGTGAGTACAGCCCTAGGCGGTCCCCACTCAAGGAGTACGCGACGCAAGAAAACATTGTAGATGGTTTCTGCTCGCTTGTCAGGGATGGTCTCCAACCAAACTCGATGTGAGAAAGGATCGACAATGACAAAGATGTGCACTGGATGATGCACACCCCTCCGTCCTTTGTTGACCGACATCAAAGGTCCCATCAAGTCCATGCACACCATCGATAAGGTCGAATGATAGTTGCTACCCATCAGATAACCCTGTCGGCTTGGTTGCGTCCCTTTTGCAAGCTGACAGGGAACACATTCTGCTACATACCTCCGCACATCAACCTCCATCTTATGCCAAAAGTACTTGTCAGCTACATCTTTGTAAGTTCCTTCCGCACCCTTATGTGCACCCCATATGCTGTTGTGCAGGTTATGCAAGACCGTGCTTCTCAGAGATTCCGGCACAAATGGCCGCGCCGAGTCATACCCCTCGCGCGCGTCCGATGCTTCCGTTACCCGGTGCAAGATCCCATCGAACACCGCCCAGTATCTGGAATGCCGATCTTTGCATTTGGGGTTGCTCTGCTCACTAGCTAGCTTCTCCGCCATGTCTGCACAAAACATACAATTCTGTTGTGCCAGGTGCAGCTGCTTCTGAGAGATCATGACTGGCCTGAGACTATCAGGCAAGTCATGCCGACCCGGCGGCTCTTCATAGCCGTCATCACTTCCCTCATCACTGCCCTCTTCTTCCACCAGGGGCACCGCCAAAACTTCTGCCACCGCACTCCCATTCCGAGAGGCATCCGGATAAACCACTTCATATAAGCCCTTCTCAAGTTGCACCACAAGCAACTCCGCCGTCTGGGGCTGCACCCCAAAAAGCCCTTCAGAGTTGATGGCATTTGCCGGCATCTCCTCATCATCATCGCGCCATTCCGAGTCCCGTTGGCTGTTACGCGAGAGGCAGTCAGCAACTTGCATACGTGAGCCCTTGCGATACTCAAGCTCAAAATCAAATTCGGACAGCCGCAAGACCCACCGACCTAACCGACCCGATGGGTTCTTTTGATCGAGAAGCCATTTAAGGTTTTTGTGGTCCGTGATCAGCCTTAAGCGCTGACCATCGATGACTGGCCTGTAATGCTCCAGTGTCGAGATGATTGCAAGCACCTCTAAATCCCGCGTATCCCACTTCCTTTCAGCCTTGGTGGTAGATCGAGAGTAGAATGAAATAATGCGCTCCTCACCATCTATGGCTTGGTACAGATACCCACCGATCCCCATTTTGCTACCATCGGTACACACATATATAGGATGATGATAGTTAGGATGATGTATACCAACATTTTCCACAACAGCCTTTACAAGCTCATCCCATGCATCTTGGTGCTGTTTCTTCCAAACCAAGTCCGAGTCATTACAGAGCAACTCATTCAGCACTGAACAGAACTTGGCACAGTCTTTAATGTACCTCCGCAGGTACTTGACCATGCCTATGAAACTTCGCAGTGAGGTGACATTGATGGTTCTATCCAGGTAAGCCGGATACGGCATCTTTGCGATAGCTTCTTTGTGCTCAGTTGACGGCTCTAAACCTTGCTCGGTACAGACATGCCCCAGGTACTTGACCTTTTCCCGGAGTATTGACATCTTTGACGGCTTCAAACTATGATTCCGCCTAGCCAGTTTGTGGAACACATTGGTCATGTGAAGTCGGTGCTCTTCTAAGGTGGCACTGGCTACCAGAAGATCATCAACCATCGCGAGCGCCTCGCGCCAAAGCGAGTCCCCTAGCGTGTTGTTGATGTGCCTTTGAAACTCCGCAGTTGAATTTATAAAACCCATGGTAAGTCTCTGGTAACAAAAGGTTCCAAACGGGGTTGTCAACGTCATCACCTTCTGCATCCGCTGAGAGAGCAAGACCTGGTGGAAGCCCCATCTACAATCGCCAGTGGAGCGACAGGGCCGCTGCGCGAGCCACTCCAAACACGCGTCACACGTTGGCGGCTCATATGAATCATGCGGGATTATCTTATTGAGCTCCCGCAAGTCCACACACAAACGCCAGGACTTCCCGTCGGGTTTCTGCACAATGACTATGGGAAAGCCCCATTCAGAGGTGACCGGTCTCAAAAGATCTTCCTCTATGAATTCTTGTATCAGTGCCTTTGCTATCTCTGTCTTAGCTGGAGACAGCCGATGAGGCGGCAACCGAATAGGCTTGACGTGGTCGAGATCAAGGTCAATCTCCACCCCACAGATACTCCGCATTTTATCATCAAACAGAATCCAAAACTCAAACATAAGATCACGGTAGAAACCCCTCTCTCCTTTATATCGCTCCGGCAACTCATCCAGCCCGGCAGCAGCGCATGCCTTATCGAGATTTGCTGGCGTACGAGGGGTAAGATATCTCTCACCCTCTGGAAGGTACGGCCCATAGTACTCGGGCTGTTCAGCCTGCAGCTGTGCATTGCTGTGATAGTTACCCATATGCTCAGGCTCAGGATGCCGGTTGTAAACATGGTTGGCCTTGGGCCGTGATGGGGCTACCTTGGCTTCACGGTCATGGTCTGCCATCTCTCTTAGCTCATCCCATTCCGAGCGCCGATGCGCGCGCGATGCCTCTCTCTCTTCGTGCCACTGCTTCATACCCTGGCCCCTCAGAGGTGGTGTGCGTACCAGGTTCCAAGGCTGCTCCGCAAACATCCTTTCTAAGGCCTCTTTCGTTTGCCACCTCGGTGCGAACCCCAAGTCTGGCCCCCAGTAACACCAGGTGCCATGCTCACCACAGTCCACTTCCCGTAGAGGGAGTTCTGCACTCGCGCTCTGTTTGCATGACTGTCCCTCTGTGCCCAGAGTCTGCTCGATTTGGTGTACCACCTCCTCCGCACTCTCAGCACCGTCTTCAATCAACATTACCTTGGCGCAGAGGTCCTCATCACTCCACAGATCAGGACTAACAGACTGGAGCATAGATACTTGTGTCTTGAGCCGCCAAACCTTACCAGCTTTGACCAGCGCGCGAAAGACATCCCCAGAGGCCAATGCACCGGCAAAAGGGGGAGGGACAAGGTCAGCTGCAAGAACGCGATTCTCCGTCTCCGTGTTCCCCGGGGGAAACACCATGGGATCACCAGCTGGCCAGCCTTGCAAGATAGCTCGGTCTGCCGCCGATGGTATATGTTCATCCCCCAACCCCCCGATTGTGGTCCCCCCAATATGGTGTGGACCCGACGTCACCGTAAAAGCGGGCTTGTCGCATGCTCTCACATGCGCAAAAGAGTTTCGTTGCCGCAAGTCCGCAGCAGGCCCAACCCAACCCTTCTTTTCGGCCAAAACATCAAAACAACTCAGTTGGCGGCCCTGGTGCAAAGCTAGGTCGATGACAACATTGCTTACAATAAGACGGGCTCGCTTCTGCGGTAAAGCACAGTGGCGCTCCATACGAAAGATGCGCGCAGTAGGTAAACCCACAAAACGGCGCAACAGTCGCACTGTGTTCTCGAGTGTCCAGACCGCACAACGGGACTTCTTGAGCAGAGCTACACTCCACTCTGCGGTTTGATACCACTCCTCAACCTGCGCGACGGTAGAGCCGAGGTTGGCACTGCTCCCCGTCTTGCAACTCGGAGACGCATGCCACCAACTCTTTTCCCAAATGTCACGCGGGAGATATCCCTCTACCACTCTCAACACCTCTTCATGATTCACCATGACCAACTGGTGGCACGGAACATGAGGGTTGTTCAACTTATGAGCCTGCACCGTGCTAGCTTTCCCCTCAATGGCTACCGCAGGAATCAGATACTTGCCGTCCTTCTTACCTGGCAAGCCCTTTTCCAAACCCCCAGCGCCCCCATAGAGGACAACAATTGGAATCACATCAGCACGTCGAAAGACATCTGCTGAGATGCTGCAGATGGTGAACTCACCGCTGAGCCAATCCGCTAGAGAGGCATTGTGCTTCTCAGGAAGCACCCCCCGACCATGCTGTTTATGCACACACCGCGGTGATGCAGACACCGACAAAACCTCCGTACCGGAGTCGACTTCGTGTGCCTCCTCCTTGGCACGCCCGCTTCGCCAACTCTTTCGCAGTCGGCCAAAGCTATGAGTCTCCGGATTTTCGCCTAATTTGCTAGTCTCCTCCTCCCCCTTGAAGAAGTGGAGCCAGCCCCGTCGCTCCGCATGCTTTTTCCAGTCTCGGTGCACTTTTAACAGCTCCTGCTCATCCTTGGACAGCTGCTGCTGTGCGCGACCATCGGTAAGATCCTCGTCCAAGCAGATATCCTCAGCGCAAAGTGCTATCGCACCGAGCACCGCATCACCTTGATCCGCAGCCAACCCAAAGCGACTCAAATTTATGACAGGTACCATAACCGTGCCATCTGCGGCAGTCTGAAAGACCGCACACGTTACCGACCCGAAGACCGGTTGCCTTGCTTCATCATCATCCACAATGAAGGAGACGAGACCTGCCTCTTGATCTCGCCCGTGCAGCCGACATCTCACCTCGCGCTGCTCATTTGGTCCCCATACTTCCCTCTGCTCCAAGCAGAGCTGAAAGTAAGTTCTTCCTTTTACAATGCGAGAGGGACCTCCGCCCTCCCGCTCACGGTCGATCGACCGCTTCCTTTCCGCATAGCACCTATGCTCCTTGCTTTGTGCCGAGCTACCGCCTTGTGAGGCCGCGCGCCGATCGAAATCGGCATCGGCTGGCAGTTTTGACATAAGCCGGGCTCCTGTGCTATCCCGTCGGCTCAGAGCCGTGCCGACGGGGGTCAAAAATCCGGACATTCTTCAGGCGGCAATCCCTCGATCAAACCATCAATCACTTCCGCCGCCGACTTTGGGGCAGATTCCATTGATGGGGTCGAGGCAAGATCAGCCTCTTGCGATGAGCGCGAGCCCGTCATCACGGCATTAGCTCGCTTGATGCCAGACACGAACAGCTCACGTGCCACCTGACTTGCAGAGTTAGTAACATCATGCTGTCCTGGATCAGAGATTTTCTCCTCGAGAGGTTCCAGAGTTGAACTGCTTTGGGCCATTGCCGCTGCAACTGGGCCACCACCTGACCCAACTTGCGCAACACTCGGCAATGCCTCAAGCGAAGCACGTGCCAAGTTGGCTGAGTGCGTGTCGTGCACCTCTCGTGATATGCAGGCCAGCTCTTGACGGAAGAGGTCTCCAAAAGAGACCCGACGCGAGTCACCAGATCCTGCTCCACCCGAGTCAGCATGTGCTGAGGCAGAGCCAAGACTGAACCGTGTCAGATCGAGCTCATTTTTATCGATTGCTTCGCGAACCAAGTTGACAAGGGCGCGCTTCTCGCTGACGTCAAGCCGCATTTGATTGGTCAAAGCTTGATCCTTCTGCTGCTCCAAATAGCAGTAGAGCAGACTCTGATTGAAAAGAGATCGCATGTAGACACGGTACTGGTCTGCCCGACACGGCCCACGCGGACCGTTCCGGCAGCCACGGCAGTTTGCATCGAGCTTTGCATTGCCCTGAGCCACACTCCCACCCAGGTGTTCATCCGGCTCAAAAAGTTCAAACTCTCGTGCGGTCCAAGCTATTCCTTGGCAAGAGAGACACAAGAATTGCTCAGCACGGGCCGCATCCGCAGCCACAAGGTTCATCAGCGCCGTTTGCTCTCTCGAGGGTAGATCAGCAAAGTGCTTTACCGCTTCCGTGAGCTCAGCTCCATTGAGTTCGCTGAGCGACTTGCGCCGCCACACATCTTCCAACACTCCATCGGCGTACAGAAAGTCATCAAACTGCTGTTGGAGGTGCATGTGCTTGCCTGGGTGGGGAGATACTGGAAACTTCTCTGACAGAGCGCCATCTTCCACATAACCATCCGAAAACTTAACAGACGGATTTGGCTTATGCCCAAGATCCTCGGCTTGCTCACTCATCAGAACCTGCTGTGTTGAGACGACGGCTGCTCCTTCGTCTTGGATGCCGGTGCGCGAAACAGAGTGCACTTCCGCACCCTCAAGTAAAGGCTCCTCGGCCGCAGAATCCCCACCATCGGTAACCTTCACAATTGTGTTCTCAGCTTCAGTAGTTGTAGAATCACTGAGCCGCCTTCCATCCATATCTTCTCCTTCAGCGGCCTCGCGTTTACTTTCTGAATGCGCGCTCGCGTCGAGAAGATGAACCTGAGCCACTGGTTTGCGGTCCTCCACCTCAGCTGTCCAAACCATAGGAATTGAAAGCGGCTTGCCCGATCCATCTCCCAGATCTGAAATTACAAAGAGCATGTTTTCGAAATCAATCTTGGCACCCCATCGGTCACTGGCAAACTGCCGATTTGCGAAAATTACCTCCGCATCGCCAGTCGACGCATTTCTTAGAATGGCGGTGATAAAGCGAACCGTGCGATGCGACTCTGGTTCGATCAGAGTCTGCATCACCTGGCCCACAATCTGCACCGCCTTACGGCCTTCTTCAATACCACCCACCAGAAGCGGCTTCTGTCGATAGGATAACGAATCAAAGCGACCCGGATCAGCAACGCGAGCTGCAAGAAAGGCCTCCTCCGCCATCAGACAGAAAGACGCAGCTCCCGAATCACAAAGACACAGAACCATGACTCCATTGGTAGTTTGCAACAGGACATATGGCTGTGGGTGAGCCATCTTCTGCAGAGACCGCAAAGTCATCAGGATTGCCGTCACATCTGGACTGTCGACTTCAGGACCGCCTTCAGCGTCCTCTGCCTGGTCAACAAGAAGAGGGGGCGGTTGCGGCTGTTGCGTTGGAAGCATGGCTCCATCACCATCAACACGCTCCGAGAATTCGGGAGCGGTCCGCCGTTCAATGTCGGAGAGAACCCTCTGAGCAGGGTGTTGATATGACAAAGCAGCAGCTTCTGCTTCACTCCGCCGCTCGACCGGCCAGCTCTCACCCTCAAACCCTTCTTTAGCTGACGCAGGCGCGTCCAATTCCACAAAGGAGTCAGCTACGGAGTCATCTAGAGCCATTGCGGGACCGGCAATACTAGCTGGATCACCCGGCGGGTTCATCTCACTCGAAAGCATGAGAATTTGCATCATGTTCAAGGGTGTAGTTGGCCGCCGTGGAGCCGATGGCGGCTGACCCATGGGGTTGTGCCGAATGGGCTGAGATGGAGTGATGTACGACTCAGGACCAAAAGGCTCCTGTTGCTGCGGAAGACTCGGGAAAGACATCGAATCCGCTGCAAGGGGTGCCGCAACTGGTTCCATCTCGAGGGCCTCATACTCAGCAGCGGTCTCTTCCGCCATTGAAGCATCAGCACCTTGCTCTTCTTGTAATTCCGCATCTTCAGCGTGCCCCGCCGCTGCGTGATCGGCAAGAGCATCTTGAACAAGTGACCACGTAGCATGTGCCCGGCACCCTTTTCCTCGGTGCAGGTGCCTGTCCTTCTTCACCTTGTGCCTGTCTGCTGACTTGTTCTTGTGCCGATCCGCTGACCTCGGCTTCGGAGCTCCCGTTGCATCTGTTGGCAATGCCGCTTGCTTGCGTTTGATGCCGCCAGCGTTGGATGGGTTCGCACAAGGCTCAAAATTGCCCTTTCCACCAGGTGTTGCAGCCCTTGCATCTTCCTGCTGCTGTAAGAAGCGCTGCTGCTGTTCTTCTCCGTCTGCTTGTAGCATGAAGACTGGGCACGGTTGCAGTGCAACTGGCACACGCGCGAACTGCATGGACTGATGTACATTTTGAAAGTTAGAGAACATAGGAGGGGGGATCCCTTCCGTCACACTGGCAAGCACTGAAGCTGAAATGGACTCCTTATCCAACCAGGTATCGCATAAGGCTTGATCATCACTCGTTGGCATTTCTTCTTGAAGAAAAACTTCCAACTCAGCGGATGGGGTTGACGCACGCGAGCCAAGATCCACCTCAGAACGTGAGACCAAGTTGCAGTCCTGTTCAGAGAGTTCCGAGTGACCATTCTCCGCATTCGAGCCAGCAACTGAGCTTGGGCTCGAGCTTGACTGAGAACTTGACTTGCGGCTAGGGATTGAGATAGCCGACACCACAGCCAACCGACCCTCTTCCGTGTCGCGCCACCGCGGTCTTGCCGGAGGTTGATCAGAAGCATCTGGATGCGCGAGCGAGCGCCCTTGCAATCTCAATACCGCATCAGCCGGCAGCAGACGGCCACCAGGATGCTCGAGACCCAGAAAACTGACAATCAGCGGCCAGGCGAATTGCACATGCTCTCCTCCGATTTGCTCACTGCCCAGTGACAGGAGACCAAGCTCCGTCTCAGCCATCAACCGACGGACCTGCAGCCAGACCTCTGCAAAATGCAACGCGCCCACCGCTTTCTCGCGACTCCACTTGCCGAAAGAAATGGCTGGGGCTTTGATCCATTCTGAGGGACGGTAATCGTATTCTTGATAGAGCCCAGAGCTTCCAATCGGACCTTGATCAACCCACTCACCACTGGCTTGGGACCAGATGCTCCTATGGGATGACCGGTGACGGTCTCCTCCAAGTTGGAGCATCCGCTGATCAAAAGCTTGGACAAGTGCAGTGATATCCTCATGCAAAATGGCACAGTCGATAACCCGATCAATTGGCACAAACTGATCCTCAGCATATGCTCCAACATCATAGCCATACATGAATGTTGTGGCATACTGATTGAGTGAGACCATCTCATGTCGAATGATATTGCCAGAGTCTGATCTCTCTTCATGCGGGTTCGGGAATCCCATTATGACCATGGCTGCGATGTCGCTTTGGCATCCCATCCAGCTTGGAATGCCTCGAATGAAAGCTGCATGACCTTCATCAAAAGCCGAGACAACCACCGTGCCGTCCTGATCTTCCCACAGATTCCAGCCCGGTTGCCGAGGCATCCTGCCCGGCAGTGCCAAAAGTAAATCTGGGTCAAAAGGATTGAGCTCTTCTTCTTCCAGAGCAAGCACCATTTCGTGTGCCTGGGAACGATTGAGCCGCAGTAGGCTCTCACGGTTGGCATCCGCCATGTATCGCACCGGCACATGCGACTGCAAGATGAACTGACCATAGAGAATTTCACAGAAGGGCATGGCACAGCTGGGAATATTGAGTCGAGTATGCAGATGTGATGCCGTGCTGTTCGCGCGGAACGGCGCGTGCGTGCGAGGCCACTTATGCGCCTTGTGCGCCGGCATGTTCCGTGGGAAAACTCCCGAAGTCCTCGGCGCGTCCCTTTCACGGAGCCGAACCACATGAGCTTTTCGAGGGCTAATCTCCTCAACTGGAACCCAGTAGAGCTCGATCTTGCCACTATGGACCAGCTGGGTTAGGACCGATTCGACCGACATTAAGTCGAACGCGTACGCCGCCCGGCGCGCGCCAATTATGAGACGAGGGTACGGCGCTCCTTCGCGATGGAACTGAAACCGGCGGTCCATACCGTTGAAGATGTGATGCATGTGGACTGCCAGCCGATGAAAAGCCGCATTGACATAATCAATTCGACGGTGCCGACCATACAGCAACGGACCCGGCCCAATCATGAGTGTTTTCACATCGACCGAGAGATCATGATCTTCACGAACCACCCCACCCGTCACAGGCTCCGGCTGTGCATTACCCAAAACCTCCTCTGGCCACCTTGCGAACTCATCATTGCCCGAGGACGGAGCCTCGGAAAGACTGATCGGTGCATACTCAGATGATTCTGATTGGTTCCCGCCCAGCAGGCCAGTAAGATGAAGCGGCGGAGCTTCGGACGAGGCATCTGTCATCTGGTCCGCGCGTTCGCTCGCGACGGAGCTTTCCATAGCCCCGTCTCCCTTGACGGTGCTCGAGTGAGCTTTTGAAGTGCCCAGCTCATCTTCTGTCAAAGGCCGCAGCTGAAACGGCTTGGCAGTAGTATGAAAAGCCGAGATCGGAATTGAGGTTCCCGTCGGCGCGCCGCTTTCACGCGTCTTCGCCTCATTCAACTCCGTTACGCGCGTCTTCGGTTCATTCGACTCCGTTACGCGCGCCTTCGTTTCTTCACCACCTCCTCCCCAATTTTCAAAATTTTTGCAGATTTCGACTGGGTCAGATACCCTTGGGAAAACGTGCCGAAATTCAGCTTCCGCTCGGCACAGCTTTACTGCCGTTTCTTGTTCCAACGTTGGTGCATTAACAGCTGCCTGCGCCGGCGGAGTCCCACTCGCGCTTGAATCACCTTTTCCCATGCTGAGCCCATTTTTGACTTCAAGTGCATACCCCGATGACTCAAAATTGAGAAAAGCCATCGACTCAGAGATGGCTGCTTGGTCTGCCCCGTATTGATCTTGCAAACTCTGATGCTCTGCCTGCAAAATTTGCGCTGGCTGCAAAAGTTCGTGTTCTCGATCAGCGTCCTGCTGAGTCAGCTGCGCAACCGTACGCTCGATTTGTGCTTGAGCACACATGCGGTTGAAATCTGACTGGGTTGCTGAAATGCTGACTTCTGAAGGCATAAACGAAGGGTCACCAGGCGCAAAAACTTCACCATGAGATGGAGCTGGAGCTGGCATCGGCGCTGGCGTTGGCGCTGGAGTCCCGTTCGTGCTATCGACGGAGTTTTCCATGGCTCCATCCCCTTTGACGGTACTTGAATGAGCCTTCGAGGTACCCCGCTCATCATCTGTCGGAGGCCGCGGTTGAGGCGGCTCGGCAGTAGTGTGAGGAGTTGCAAACATAGCTGGGATCGGAGCTGTGGTCTCCGTCGGCGCGCGCGTCGGCGGTGGAGTCCCGCTCGCGCTTGCATCATCCGCGCTCGCATCATCTTCTCCCATTTTGGGCCCATTCTTGACTTCAAGAGCCGACCCCGATGCCTTGAGTTTGACAAGGATCTGGCCCGGCTGCCTCGACAGGGACAGAAGCCCTTCAGCCGCAGCATCCTCCATTGAACTCCAGAATGCCTCAGCTGAGTTGTCAACAGCAGGAGGGAGATCATCCAACTGGAAAAAGAGCACGTGGTTGGGGTCCACCTCAAAATCGGCATTGGTGTCCTCAGCAGACCCCGAGCAAAAGCTCCAATCCGTAGAGGGGAGATCTGCCGAAGTGATCATATCTGAGACAGCCAACCGTTTGCATGCCGGCGGTCCATCAACCGAGCCAGCCGTCCGCTTTGGTAGTGGCGGCGGCTCCCAGTGAGCCATTACATCAACGAGACGAACTTCCGCCGCCTCGTCCTCACTGCTGTCGACCTGTATGTCGACCTCGGTCCTCATGACCTTAGCTGCTGTCGAAGAGCCCCGCTTGGCCCAGGGATGACTGTTGAAAGAAGGTGGTTTTCGCAGAGGCCGCTGAGCATCCTGGACCTCCTGTGGCCAGTTGCGCATGTTGCACACTTCATCATCGTGTGAAAATCGGCACTCACTCCCACGCGGGCAGCTGCCGCGCTTGTTCACTTCGAAGACACAAGCCGAGTTGGCAGCCACCCCCCCTACCATGGCGGGCAAGGCTCCAGTCCCAGGCTCTTTCCAGAATTTGGGATAAATGTCATGCGCGCACCGCACTCCCCCCGGCCCCGTTCCCGTCGGGCGGTAGGGACGCGCCGGCGCACGTACCGCTGAGGAAGACGAGCCACACGCGGGCGCTTGAGTCTGCGTGGTGTGTACGTACGTGGTCCTCATTCGTGGCGGTCTCGGGGAAGACTCCGCCTCCCACTTTCTGTTGCTCATTTCCGTCCGGTTCCCTCGGCCCGTCTTGCATTCCAAATCCTCAAAACTAGACGCCAAGTTTGAGAAAATACCATCTGTAGTCTCACAAAGACTGAGCATCGTTTTCTCGTCACCAACTGGGTCTACGATACAAGGGAAACCTTGCTTGGGGCAATCCCTGTATAGAGGATCCGACGCAGCCACCAGCAGCAGCTGCTTTAAATACTCCGGTATCATCCCACGCAGAAGCTGATCCCCGCAGGCTTGCTCCGTTGCAAACTCCCACTGAGTCCGCCCCGTGTGGTGAGCAAGCTGCATAGTTGTAATACGTGTTTGCATGAAGCGCAGAAGGAAAGCAGCTCCGGCGATGAGATCTTCTTGTTTGAGTGCTTTCAGCTGTGTGAGACTGAGGCGAAACAGGTTTGGAAGATTGAACATCTTTTGGACATGCATAAAGAAAGCTTCTACACATTCCGCTTCGGACTTCCCCGCATTCCGCAGCGGCTGCAACATTGTACACGTCCACGAAGAATATTGCAAAGAAAGCCACGCGTTCGGCATGGCGGCGTGAGCCATGTTTCTCAGAGTAAGACCATCCTCCCCTGTCAGCAGACGGGTGGTGTCAAACTGAGTAAGGAGCACCAAGGACTCTTCCGTCGACGGTGCCTGAACACGGCTTGACCGCGGGAAGTTGGCCACGGCGGGGGCTTGGTCCCCCGTCCGCAGGTACATGCGCCCCGTCGACATCGGCTGCGTCCCGACACGTCCGACTTCGCGCGCCGAATGCGCGAGCCGTTGCTGCCGAAGACTTTCGAATTCAGCCAATGCGGCAGGCCGAGCCCACCGTCTAATCTTGCCCATTGGCCGCTCAGCTGTGAGTAGCCGACACCAAGTGGGGTTCTCTTCTAGTTTGGGCCGCAACCGTGCCAAACAGTCCTGAGCATTCTTTTCAGAATGAATGCTTGAAACCGACTGACTATTTCCCATTGGTTGCCCAAGAATCTCGAGAACCGCAATGTGCATCTCTATCTTGAGAACTTGTCGGGTGAGCTGCTCCGCTGAGTCATGCTCCAGTTCATCATATTCCTCTGATGAACTGATAGTTGGCAAAGCTGCCAGTTCCTGCTGGGCTGCTATAGTATGCCAGCCAGCATCTTGAGTTTCACTAGGATAGAGATGACGAGCGATCTCGTTCACTTCGTCGTAGCCCAAGAACGTCGTGTCCTCAGCAAACTCTTCCTGGAGGTCGAGACGGGTTTGACCGCCAGCTTCTCCTCCCATCGGGCCTATCCCGGTATTGCCCGTTGTGGGTTCATTGGCTCCCGTCGGAGCCGCCGCGGCGGTCGAAGCACGATGCACGAAGGGATGTTCTTCGCCATCATTGTCGCCACCTTGAGCTCCTTGAGCTTGCCGCAGCCTTGGGGTCATCATGCCCCTCAAAGTATCCATGGTTGATTGAGTGTCTTGCCGTTCTTGCGGCTCAAATTCCCTGTGTAAGGTTGTTAAAGTGCTCGTGAGGTCGTCTCACGACACGACTGTTGGGCGTACGCGCGGGGTTCCACCCGTCCCGGTTACCGTCCCCTCTGTTCTCGGTGGCAAGCTCCTTGCTTACCGTTCCTTTGTTCTTCTTGTGAATGTCCGTGGCCGCGGACACCCAGAAATGTCGGGAAGTGATCAATTTCCCAACGACGGTGATGACGAGCACTCAGCACGCCGTCTCGTCTCTTGTCTTTGCCCGAGGTCTCCTAGAGACCGCGGTTCTTCCACACCGATCCACCTGTAGTGAATTAGCTTACCGGTCACTACCTTGACCTAACAGAGAGCCCGCTAACTCGGGCTCTACTCCACAGTACGGTGCTCTCAACCGTTCAACTTGTGTTGTGGGGGGGGGTTGTCCACAAAGGGGTTTGTTCGGGTGGTGGTGGACACGTCCATGTCCATCACCACCACCGAAGAATCTGAATTTTTCGGGACTCTGACGACCTCTGATGCCCCAGAGCCACCCTGACACATCCAGGAACAACGGGAAACGCCCTCCTGCCAGGCCTGCTTCCCTCTCTGCTCACAACTCGCGCTCCGCCAAGTCCCCACTTGGCGGCACACGTACACACATATA
>Ga0209335_10003517_pt1 | contig 15567 bp, 11 predicted proteins | sample COG_09_FD_184753 | JGI IMG/M metagenome (GOLD analysis project Ga0209335, IMG submission 184753) | Pelagic Microbial community sample from North Sea - COGITO 998_met_09 (SPAdes) (version 2) | ecosystem: Environmental > Aquatic > Marine > Neritic zone/Coastal water | place: Helgoland, sampling...
CCCCCCCAGTTGGATGATGCAACAGAAGTCTTCCGTCAAGCCGTGACCGCAACGATGCGAGCCATTTCGGGCAATGATGAGCTCTCGGTGACATTTGGCCGGGGCAAGCCGTTCATTCATGGCAATAAGGCGAGGATTCCAGTACCAGAGCTAGGAGGCTCCGAGGTCGCGCTTGCGGCCTTGCGGGGCACAGCAGATCGATTTGCACTGCGTACTCGATACCATGATGAGGGTTTGCACGAGCAGGAACGGCCCGCGGCTGGGGTCGCTCAAGATCTGTTTGATGCCGTCGAGGAATCTCGGATTGCAGCAATCGGCGCGTATCTCATGCGTGGGGTGCAAGATAATTTGCATCATCAACTCGATGATAGCTTGCAACAACAAGGTGCTTTTGACATCACCTCAACGGAAGATGCACCGCTTGGCCAAGCGGTGGGACTGTTTCTCCGCGAAAAATTAATCGCTGCTGAATTACCAGAGTCCGCCGCGCGCGTGCTGGATCCTTGGCGGACCTATATTGAAGATCGGATCGGCACGCAATTAAGCGATTTCCAAGGGAAGGTTTTTGATCAGGAGGCGTTCTCGGAGCTGGCACGCAGTTTGATCGCTGATTTTGGGTTGGCCGAAGATTTTGGCCAAGAGGATCAGAATGGGGATCAGGATGATGTTAATGACCAGGAACAAGAGGCCGAAGCGGAGGCCGGGGATGATGGCGCAGATCAAGATCAGGGCGCAGAAGGCGATTTGTCGGATGCCATCGAAGGCGATGTGCCCGTTGACATGGATGCATCCGATTTAACTGAATCCGATGGGTCTGAAGACGATGGCGGTGCCCCGCCTGATTCTAATGCGCAAAGAAGTTGGGCGCGCCCGAAGGCCTTTGAATATCAAGCCTACACCACAGAGTTTGATGAAGTGGTTTTTGCGGATCAACTTTGTGACAGCGAAGAGCTGGATCGCCTTAGAGGCGTGCTCGACCAGCATTTGCAGAATTCTCAGATCATCATCAGCAAGCTCGCCAATCGGCTGCAGCGCAAATTGATGGCGCAACAAAGCCGTGCTTGGGAGTTTGATCTCGAGGAAGGGGTGCTGGATACCTCGCGGCTTCCAGCCATCATCATGGATCCATTTTCCTCTCTCGCATTTAAGCAGGAAAAAGAAACTAAATTTAAGGATACGGTCGTGTCAATTTTGATCGACAGCTCCGGTTCCATGCGCGGCCGATCCATCTCGATTGCGGCGATGTGTGCTGATATTTTGGGCAGGACGCTCGAGCGGTGCTCGGTTAAAGTTGAGATTTTGGGTTTCACAACCAAGGCTTGGCGAGGGGGTCAAGCACGGGAATTGTGGTTGCAGCGCGGAAAACCGCAGCAGCCTGGGCGTCTGAACGATTTGCGGCATATTATCTACAAGGCCGCGGATATGCCTTGGCGCCGTGCAAGACGGAACTTGGGTTTGATGATGCGCGAAGAGTTACTCAAGGAAAATATTGATGGTGAAGCGCTGCTTTGGGCCTACAACCGTATCCATGGTCGACCCGAAGATCGCAAGATTTTGATGGTAATCTCGGATGGTCTGCCGGTTGATAACAGCACCCTCTTGGTCAATCCTAGTAATTTTCTAGAGCAGCACTTGAAGTTCGCCATTGATCAAATTGAAAACACCGAGCAGGTTGAACTGGTGGCGATTGGTATTGGTCATGATGTCACCCACCACTATGAGCGCGCCGTCACGATTACCGATGCCGAACAACTTGGCGATGCGATGACGGAGCAGTTGGTGGGCTTGTTTGACGAGCAAAAGCCAGGTGCACCGGTAACAAGGCGGTAATCAGTGTCGAGAGTCGCCTTATTAAAGTTAATCGATCGTTATGGTCGTCGATATCCTGAAGAAGGTGACGTAACTGCATCCTTTGAAGCTTTCGTGCGCAGTCATGAAAATTGCTTCGACCGCACGCTCACCGTGGGACACGTAACAGGATCGGCCTGGATTGTGGATCAGCCCCATAAACACTGTTTGTTGACGCACCATCGTAAACTCGACCGGTGGTTGCAGCTAGGGGGCCATGCGGATGGCGATGACGATATTGCGCGGGTTGCGACCCGAGAAGCGTATGAAGAGTCTGGTCTTGCAGCGCTGCAACTGGTGAGCTCCGAGATTTTTGATCTGGATGTGCACTTGATTCCTGAACGCGGCAATGAGCCTGCGCATTATCACTACGATGTTCGTTATCTGTTTGAGTGCGCTGGGGATCCAGCTTTGACAGTAAGCGAGGAGTCGAATGAGCTGGTTTGGGCGGCACTCTCCGCAATTGAGACCTACACCGACGAGGATTCTATTTTAAGAATGGTTCGAAAAACCGGCTAACCGGCAGTTCGTCTCATGCCTCGTCGTAGAGATGACAGGCGACCAGATGATCCGAGGCAATCAGTCGCGGCTCCGGTGTCACAGATTTACAGTGCGATAGAGCCTCAGGACAGCGGTCAGCAAACCGGCACCCAGGCCCCATATTGATCGGTGAGGTAATCTCGCCCGTAAGCGCGGCGCTTGGTCGAGTGCGTTCAAGGACTGGGTCCGCTTCCGGGTTGGATTGAATCAGCAAACGGGTATAAGGATGCTTAGGCTCAAAGAAAACGGCATCCGATGGACCACTCTCGACAAGCGTTCCCAAATACATAACCGCCATTCGATCAGAGATGTAACGCACCATCGAGAGGTCATGGGCAATGAATAACAGCGTCAAGCCTAATGAAGCTTTAAGGTCTTCGAGTAAGTTAACCACTTGAGCTTGAACTGAGACGTCGAGCGCTGATATCGGCTCATCACACACCACAAATTTAGGTTTGATGATCATGGCGCGTGCGATACCGATCCTCTGCCGTTGACCACCAGAGAATTCATGGGGAAACCGCGACATATGGTCAGGGTGCAGGCCTACGCGACGTAACCAAAAACCGACTTCCTCTTGAATATCAGCGCGCGGGATACCCTTGAGCGCAAGGCCTTCCCCAATGATATCAAGCACGGTCATGCGCGGGTTGAGCGACGCATAAGGGTCTTGAAATATCATTTGAATATCAGCCGAATATCGCAGGTGATCCTTGGCGGTGTATTTCTGCGGTAAAGGCAAACCGTTGAAAAAGGCATCGCCGGCCGTCCGCTCATGCAAGCCAATGAGGGTTTTTCCAAAGGTGGATTTGCCGGATCCGCTCTCTCCGACCAAACCCAGAATTTCATTCTCTGCAATTGAAACAGTGATGCCGTCAACGGCGTGCAGCGTCTGGTTGCGGCCAATCTGAAAATGCTTTTTGAGGTTTTTGGTTTCTATCATTGGCCATGGCTCGCAATCAGGTTGTGCTGATACAGGCCTTGGGTTTTTGGTGCACCCGGGGCTTGCAGCCAACAACGAGCGGCGTGAAAGGGCTGGCTTGGGTCACTAAACAAGGGCGGGTTTTCTTTGTGACAAATGCGCATGGCATGGGGACACCGAGCTGCATAACCGCAACCGCTTGGCGGCGAAAATAAATCGGGGGGACTACCAGGGATGGGTTCTAACTTTTTGTTTTGCTGGCTCACATTGCTTGGCATGGCCAACTTCAAGCCAAGGGTATAGGGGTGGGCGCTTTTATAGAAAATATCATCGACGCTGCCCTGCTCAACGATTTGACCTGCGTACATAACGCAAACGTTGTGCGCGGTCCTTGCGACCACCGCAAGATCGTGGGTGATCAGTATGATTGCCATGCCGTCGCGGGATTGCAGCTCTTTTAACAAGTCTAGAATTTGCGCCTGTATGGTCACATCTAATGCGGTGGTTGGCTCATCTGCAATCAGGAGTGATGGCGAGCAGGCGAGGCTTTGGGCAATCATGGCGCGTTGCAGCATGCCGCCTGAGAACTCAAAGGGGTATTGGTTGAGTCGTTTTTGTGCTTCAGGGATCCTGGTTCGGATCAGGAGTTCGCTGGCAATCTCGCTTGCCTGTTTTGTGCTCAGCCCACGGTGCACCTTTAAGGTTTCTGCGATCTGGGCACCAATGGTCATGGTCGGGTTGAGAGACGTCATCGGGTCTTGGAAAATCATACCAATTTCTTTTCCCCGAAATTGGTTCGCGGCCTCGGCATCAAGGCCCAAAATCTCAGATCCCTTGAGTTTGGCGGAGCCGCCCGTGATTTTGCCAGGCGGCATTGGAATGATGCCCATGATTGATTGCACGGTGACACTTTTGCCGCATCCGGATTCACCGACAATGGCCAGGACCTCACCGGCATCAACGCTAAAGTCAACGCCTCTGACGGCTTGAACGACCCCACCATAGGTCTCAAATTCAACCGAAAGGTTGCTGACCTCGAGCAGTCTGTGCGTGCCCATTATTCTCGCGACCTCATTTTTGAATCTAGGGCCTCGGTCAGTCCATCGCCAAGCAGATTAAACGCCAGTACAGTGATACTGATGAAGAGGGCAGGAAAAAATAATTCATGGGGATGGCTGAGCATTGTCTTTACGCCTTCATTGCACATTGATCCCCAGGAGGGCGTGGGCGGCGCGACCCCCATGCCAATAAAGGATAAAAAGGCTTCGGTGAAGATTGCCGAGGGCACTGCAAAGGTTAAGGTCACAAGGATCACGCCCATGGTGTTGGGGATGATGTGCCTTGCAATCAAATAACTGGGATTGCCGCCGAGCAGACGAGCCGCCTCAATATAGCCTTGCTCCCGAATCTTTAAAACCTGACCTCTTACCAAGCGTGCGGTGCTCGGCCAGAGCAGCAGAATCAGGGCGACCAGCATCGGCAGAATCCCGCTTTCGCCTGGTCCGATGCCGAAGCCGATTTTAAACAGGATCATAAACAGCAGAAAGGGTAAGGCGACCACAAAGTCGGCAAAGCGCATTAAGAATTGATCGACCTTACCGCCAAGATAGCCGGCAAAGCCGCCATAAAAAACACCGAAAAGCACATAGATAAACGGTGCAACCACGCCAATAAACAAAGAAACGCGGGCGCCCTGCATCAGCCTTGCCAGCATATCTCGCCCAAGATAATCGGTCCCAAAAGGATGAAAGGCAAGCATTACAGAGCGTCCAGGCGCGTCTGACGGATCAATGAGGCCGCGTTGCAGGGCCTGACTCACGGTAATCGATTGCACGGGGGTCACTTTAAGCGTGGTGACAACGTCGAACTCATCGAGGCCGTCGGTTGGAATGATCGAATAAAAGTAAGTTTGAGACTTGAGATTGAGTCGATCTTCAAAGCCTACGATATTGCCCGCTTCAATTGTCTCAAGGGGTAATCCAAGTCCCTGTAAACCACTGGGCTCGGACTCGCTTCGATAGATGCTATAGCCCCCAGCATCCTGAACCGGCAACCAAGTGAACCGAATGGATTGCGTGTTCGGCGTGCCCACCGTCGCCAAGCCCGTTACGGCATCAAGGGTATCGGGATATCCGGCTGGCGCTGCGGCGTGTCCTTGCGCGATGGGCGGCGTCCATGGCTCGTAGTCGCTGACCAGCAGTGCTGTTTTGGGCAGTGCCGGCGCCTGGGATATTTGATCGAGATCTTGAGCGCTTGGGTCTTTTGTCCAAAGCCAAGGACCGACGACGGTAAAGAGCGCGAGTCCAATAATTAAGTACAAGGAGATGATGGCCCGAGTATTTTTCTTTAACCGAAGCCAGGCGTCTTGCCAGTAGGACAAGGAGGGTCTTGAAAGCTGCTCAAGGCTGTCGGTTGACGGCTCGGGCGTGAAATCTTCTGCTTGAAGCGCTGGATGAGGCATCATTTCAGCCTGACTCTCGGGTCGATAAAGCCGTAAATGATGTCGACCAGAATGACCATGAAGACAAGGAAGGCACCATAAAATACGGTAGTGCCCATAATCACAGTGTAATCAAGCTGTTGAACAGCTTGGACAAAATACCGACCCAAACCAGGGATCGCAAAAACAAGCTCCACAACGAAACCGCCGGTTGTAATCGCGGCAATCTGTGGGCCTAAAACCGTGACCACGGGCAGGATGGCATTACGGAGCTGGTGTTGAAAAAAAATCCGGCTCGGTGACAGACCTTTGGCCCGGGCGGTTCGAATAAAATCTTCGTTAACAATTTCAAGCATCGACGAGCGCATGAGGCGGGTCAGCAGGGCCATGGTGCCAAGTCCGAGCACTAAAGACGGCACGATCATATGGGCAAAGGTGCCCCAGCCAGCCACCGGTAAAAAGGAAATATTGAACCACTGATTAATGTTAACAAGAAGGAGTTGGCCCAAAGCAGCAAATACAAAGCTCGGTACAGAAATACCAAGAATCACCAGGAACATGATGATGATATCGGGTAGCTGATTCCGGTAGAGCGCGGTTAAGGCGCCCCAGAGAATGCCGCCTAGAGCAGCAAAGGTAATGGCCAGAATGCCGAGCGCTGCCGAAACCGGGAAGTGGTCTTGGATGATGTCGTTTACTTTTCTATTTTGTTGGGTAAACGAGATGCCGAAATCGCCTTGCACCATGTTGCCCAGATAGATGACGTATTGCTCGACGATCGGTTTATCCAGGCCATATTTTCGCGCAAGGTTTTCGCGAATTTCGGGGGTCGTGGCTTTTTCGTTCATTAAGGGATCGCCCGGCACAGCGTGCATCGCCAGAAAGGTGGCGGTTGCGATGAACCAGATGGTGACCAGTCCCGATAAAATGCGCCCAAGGGTGTATTTCAACATTGGGTTCAGGGCACAATGCGGGCGTAAGTGAAGTCCGGATCAGAGCCTACGACGGTGCGTCGCATGCCTTTGATTTTTGGATGCTGCAGATAGATCACGCCCTGCTCGTACATGGGTAGGATAATGGCATCCTCGTGCACAATGGTTTGCAGGCCGGCCATGGCCGCCATCCTTACTTCAGGATCATTACTGTTCATCGCTTTTCGGACCAGCCGATCATATTCTGGATTATGGTAGCGACCACGATTATTCAAATTCCAAGACGCAAACAAATCGCCGAAAGTCATGATATCGTCAAAATCTGGACCCCAGCCAGCGCCAACGATATCAAAATCACCGGTGGTCATTTTGGCCAATCGTTGCTTAAACGTTTGAACATCAATTTTAAGATCCAGATCAAGCTTGGTCTTGAGCATACCTTGCATGTACTCCGCTTGCTTGGTTGCCGTCGGGCTGTCGCTGACTAATAGAATCAGAGGTGGGATGTCCTCCAAGCCAAGCTCGGCTTTTGCCGCTTGCAGCAATTGCTTGGCTTTGGCGAGATCGGGTCGCGTCACGACCGCAGGATATTCTTGTCGGAACGGTTTGTTCACGCCCATGATCCAACTTGGGAATAGACTCGCCCCGGGTAAATTGCCTGGTGTTTGCAAAACTTTATTCACGAATTCGTCAGCATCAAAAACGGCTTGGATGGCTTGGCGCAGTTTTTTATTGCGGGTAATCCGTTCTGGCCGGTAGTTATATTCTAAAAAGTAGACGCTGCCGGTGACGAATTTCTTAATTCTAAACTGATTTTTTAGGGCGTCCTTGTACGTCTCACCATCGAGTTGGGTATAAGCAATCTTCTCGTCAATAAATAGGTTCAGGCGCGCGCGGGTATCGGCAGTAATGTACTCGGCATCAATGACCTCTAAGGAAATGGCCTCCTGATTCCAGTAGTTGGGGTTCTTTTCCATTTTCAGCGAAGCACTGTGGACCCAGTCCGAAATCGTGAAGGCGCCGTTATACAGAATGTCTTTGCTGTCAGCTGCATAGGCGCTGCCGGTTGCGCGGTAGAAGGCTTCATGGACTGGAAAAGTCGTTACAAAGGCCGTTAATTTGAGAAAGTAACCGGTTGGGCGTTCCAAAGTAACTTTGAGTGTAAAGTCATCGATGGCTTCAATGCCAAGATCGGTCAAGGGTTTATTACCCTGATTAATGGCCTCAGCATTTTTAACCGGGTAGAGGATAAAAGCATATTGCGAGGCTGTTTTAGGGTCGACCACGTTGCGCCAGGCAAAGACAAAGTCGTGGGCAGTGACGGGGTCGCCATTGCTCCACTTGGCGTCTTGTCTTAACCAAAAAGTGGCTGAGTCTTCCGTTAAATCCCAGCGCTCTGCAACCCCTGGCGCCAGGTTCCCGCGACGGTCGTATCGCGTTAAACCCTCCATGACATGCCCAAGTACAAAAATTGAGACCTGATCGGTTGCGGTCATGCTGTTCAATTGCGGCGGCTCTTGGGCTAGGGCAATTTTGACGGTTTGGGCCGCCGCATCAACTGACTGCGCCACAGTGGGATTTGAAAAAGCGACGAGCAACAGCGTCAGGATAAAAATTTTTGGCATGGCAAGGGATTCGATGACCAGGGGATCGAATTCTAACATGAGCCGTTGGTTTGTCCGAATAGCTGAGACGACTTAAAGGCTTAGGCTGCGTATTTTAATAAGTTAGAAACAACGCGTTCTAAGTGGGTGAGCGAGTTGCACACCTCAGTTTGGTGGCAGTTTGGCCCGTATTTTTTCATTTCAGCATCGCCGACGAGCCAGTTTGATCGGGGCTCAGGATTGAGCCAAATAACCCGTTTGGATTTTTCGTACATTTCTCTGAGAATTTCAGCTTTTGGATCACCGTGATTGTTGCGGGCATCCCCTAAAATGATGATGGTGGTTTTGTTGTCTACATCATCCATACAGTTGCGTTTGAAATCCTCGAGCATTTGGCCGTAGTCGGTCGAGCCGTTGCCGTAATCGCGCATCGTCTTCGCCATGGCGTCCTCAAGATTGCTGTTTTGGAACAGTCGAGTCACTTCACCGAGGTCACTCGAAAAGGCAAAGCTGCGCACCTTGGGAATGATTTCTGCAAGGCTGTACAAAAACATCAGTAAAAATCGAGAGTAATTGCTGACCGAGCCGCTGACATCGCAGATACACATCACTTTCGGTCGATCAACTTTGATTGATTTCCACTTTAGATCAAAAAACACGCCATCGTATTGCATGTTATGCCGAAGCGTTTTTCGAATGTCGAGTTGGCCGCGTTTGTGCGTTTTGCGCCGCTTTGAATGGATGGATACGAGTTTCTTCGCCATCTTAAAGACGATTTCTTGTACGTCCTTGTGATTGCGTTTTTCAAGATTGCTGAGTTTGACCTTTTTGAGGAGTTCCTCTCGTAGCTGTTTGCCGTGTTCGTCTGCGTGCAGGAAAAATTGCTTTTCCACATAATCGCGGACTTGGTCTCGAAGTTGGTCTCGCGCGCGTTTTAATTTTCCGGCCAAGCGCTGCTGGCCCCGATCCCCTGCTTCTTGGCGCTCGGTAATCTCCTCTTGTAAGCCCTTTAGGCCCATTTGATCCATGATCTTTCGGGTGTAGAGCCCTTTTTGGGTGAAAACAACAATTTGGTTGACCTCAACTGCCCGACCGGCTTCTGCCATTGCAACCATTAAGTCGCTTCGGCTCCCTTGCAGGAGCAGTTGCCCCAAGGCCGAGGTGGGTTGCGGGGTCTCCTCATCGTCGTGCGCCTCATCGGCGGCCTCAGACGCATTACCTGAGCCCTGGCCCGAGCCCTTGCCGCCCGGTTGCCCTTGGGGGTTATTGCCCGAATTTTCATCCTCAAAGGCGTCGCTGTCTTGTGTGTCATCCGGGTTGCCGCCAGAGCCAGGCGCTTGCATAACATCATCAAAGGTAAAGAACTTTTCAAAACAGGTTTCAAACGTTTCTTTTTCCTCAGGGTTCTTAGCGAGCAACATCGATAACGTATTTTTAAACAGTGCGCGATCCTCATAGCCGACAAACTCAATACCGGCCATAACATCGAGGGTTTCCGCGGGAGAAACCTTGACTTCGGCGGTCCGCAGAACCTTCACAAAATCGACGATCGTTTTTTCCATTAACTGCCCTTGAGCGCCTTGTTCGTCAACATCTGCACCTCGCCGGTCACGGACTCGATATCCTCCTGGAACTTCAAGATGACGTTCAAGGTTTGTTTGACCAATTCCGCATCCAAGGATTCGGTATGCAACAGTATCAGCGCCTTCGCCCAGTCGATGGTTTCGCTAATGGCGGGCACTTTTTTAAGGTCCATTTCGCGCAGCGCTTGAATAAAGGTGACCAGCTGTCGTCTGAGTTCTTCTGGAACTTCCGGCACGCGGGCTTGAACGATTCGGCTTTCTAGGTCGGCGTCTGGAAACGGAATGTAAAGGTGCAAGCAGCGCCGTTTTAAAGCATCGCTAATCTCGCGCGTATTGTTACTGGTTAAGAAAACCAGGGGCTTGCGATCGGGGTTCGCTTTAATCGTGCCAATTTCAGGAATTGAGAGTTGATAGTCAGACAGCATTTCAAGCAGAAGAGATTCAAATTCATGGTCACTCTTGTCGACTTCATCAATCAACAAAACGCAGCCAGCTTCTTCCTTCAAAGCTTTCATCAACGGTCTTGGTTCTAAAAACTCCTCTGAGAAGAAGACATCACCGAACTCGTGAAGTTTCGACACCGACTCTGAAAGACCTTTTGCGCCGTCCAAAATCTCACTCAGGGTTTCTTTGAGCACTTGGGTATAAAGCAACTGCTTGCCGTATTTCCACTCATAGATTGCTTTTGATTCGTCCAAGCCCTCATAACATTGCAATCGGATACAACTGATGCCGAGCATATTCGCGACGGATTTCGCCAGCTCTGTTTTACCAACACCTGGTGGGCCTTCGATCAGCACCGGCTTGTCGAGGTGATAGGCCAAGAAAACCGCCGTTGCGATCTGTTCGTTGGATATATAATTTAACCCTGCGAGTCCGGTATGGATGGCCTCAATGGTCGCTAGGTGCTCGTCGCGGTCTAAGGTCAACGGTGATCCCCTTTTGAAAAGATAAAGTGATGCGACAGGCAGTTGTTGCGCGGCGCGGGCCAATAATGCGTCAGGCATTATGGAAAGACCACGATAACTTGTACAGGCGGAGTCAGACTATCATTCATGCCGATCCTTGTGGATCATGTTGAATGATAGGTGGCCTGTATCAGCTGAATCGGTCGCTCACGACCGGCCCAGCCATAAACATCCAAAGTTTGATCATGGCGCCGCCGGGCAAACGCGCAAGACGCCTGAGGTCCTAGGTCAGGCGGTGGCGCTGATGATTGCGCAGGCAGTCGTTTTTTGAGTCCGGCTCAACACCAGGCCGCTGGTGTGCTTGCTGAGCGTCACCCCATGTGGGTCGCGGCGATCAGAGCCAACAAACGGTTGCTCGTGAATTGGGCCATAAGCTGGTAATTTGTGGATGAGGGGTAAATTAACGAGGGGCATCATGATCAAACTTTGGTTGTTTATGGCAGGGGCTGCAGTGAGTTCTGCGATCTGGGCGGATTATCCGTCGACCTATGAACCGCCGCCGCACGCTGCTTTTGTGTTGACGCACGCAATCGTTGACGTTGGCGAAGGACAGGGCGAGTTTGAAGGCTGGGTGTCGGTAGTCGATGGCAAGATTGCGGGCGTTGGTGCGATGGATGAGGCACGACCCAGTGACACACTTGAAATCAATGCGAGCGGCCGCTGGCTCACACCCGGCGTGATCGATGTTCACAGTCATTTAGGGGATTACCCGTCGCCTGGATATCGGGCGCACAGCGATGGCAATGAAGCGACCTCGCCGGTGACTGCCGAAGTTTGGGCTGAACACAGCGTCTGGCCTCAAGATCCCCAGTTTCCGCTTGCCCTTGCCGGCGGCGTCACAACGCTGCAGGTGCTGCCGGGTTCCGCGAATCTTTTTGGTGGGCGGAGCGTGGTTTTGAAGAATATTTGGTCGAGAACCGTTCAAGGCATGAAGTTTCCAGGCGCGCCCTATGGTTTAAAGATGGCGTGTGGTGAAAACCCGAAACGGGTCTATGGCAGCCGCGGTCAGACCCCCTCAACGCGCATGGGCAATTTTGCAGGCTATCGAAAAGCCTGGATCGATGCGCAAGAATATCAAAAAAAATGGACGCGTTTTGAAAAAGCGCTTGCCGAATACGAGCTTTGGCGAATCAGCGACCAAGGCGAAAAAGATTACAAGGAGCCGCCCTCGCCCCCCAAGCGGAATTTGCAGATGGAGACATTGGTCGGGGTACTAAAGGGCGAAATTTTAGTTCATAACCACTGCTATCGGGCCGATGAAATGGCCCAGATCATCGATTTGAGCCGCGAGTTTGGCTACCAAGTTACGGCTTTTCATCATGCGGTTGAGGCTTACAAAATTGGCGATCTTTTGGCCAAAAATAACATTTGCTCGGCAATGTGGGCAGATTGGTGGCAATTTAAACTCGAATCGTTTGATGGCATTAAGCAAAACGTCGCGATGGTCAATGCTGCGGGGGCTTGTGCCATTGTGCATTCGGATTCGGCAAGGGGTATACAGCGTTTGAATCAAGAAGCAGCGAAAGCCATGGCGGCGGGTCAACGCATGGGTTTGAGTGTTGATGCCTCGGTTGCGCTGACTTGGATTACGAGAAATGCGGCCCAAGCGCTCGGCGTAGCCGATCAAACGGGCACCATTGCGGTGGGTAAAATGGCGGATTTGGTACTCTGGTCTCATCCTCCGATGAGTGTGTATGCGCGCGCCGAAACCGTCTTTATTGACGGCGTTCGACGCTATGATCGAGCCGCTGGATTGGGGCCGGTGACTGACTTTGAACTGGGTCAACGCGAAGAGGTGTTTTAATGAAAAGAATACTCCTAGTGATGGGTTTAATGGGCGCGATGAGTCTCTCAGCTGGCGAGCTGCTGATCCAAAATGTCAGGCTAGTTGAAACAAACTTCCAATCAGGGGAGGTGATTGATCTGCGCATTGTCAACGGCATCATCACGCAGATTGGCGTGGACCTGGTTGCCGGTGCAGATGCCGCTATTTATGACGGTGAATCCCGAGCCGTGACGCCAGGATTCATTGACTCAGGAACCACGATTGGCTTGGCAGAAGTTCGAGGGCTAGGTGTGAGCCACGATGGCGAGCAGGCGGATGATGATATGACGGCGGGGTTTCAGGTTTACTTAGCCCTGAACGAAGACTCAAGTCTTATCCCCATTGCAAGTAACGATGGGATTACCCGAGGCCTTATTGTGCCGGAGGCGGGAGATAGTAACTATGCCGGTCAAAGCGCATTGGTTCGATTTAAACGTGGATCAGCCTTTTTACAAGAAAAAACCATGGCGCAGCATTTGTATTTACGCGAGGGTGATCGTCGGCGTGCCGGGGGGTCTCGATCGAGTGCGCTCGGCGCCGCATTAGAAGCTTTAGCGGAGTCTGCGCGATACGATCGTCAACCACGGGCTTTTAATACCAACAAGAATCGGCCCTTTAACTTAGATGAGTCAGATTTGATTGCCTTGTCGGCGGTGCGTAGTGGTAAAACGCCTTTGGTGGTTCACGTCGATCGCGCTGCCGACATCATTAAGGTCGTAACGGCTTTTCGCTCGTACCCCGATCTTCGCCTTATTTTGGCCAGCGCGGCGGAAGCCTGGAAAGTGGCGCCCCTATTAAAAGCAGAAAATATCCCCGTGCTGATCAATGTCATGGAGAACCTACCGCAAAATTTTGATCGATTGGGTGCGCGATTGGATCAAGCGACCTTGTTGGCGAATGCGGGGGTCTCCTTTGCTTTTTTGTCGGGCTCGCCTTATTCGGAAACGCGGTCACTGAGCCAGGCTGCAGGGATTGCGGTGGCGCAGGGTTTGACTTGGCAACAAGCGATTGCTGCGGTCACGTCAACACCCGCAGCAATTTGGGGTCTTACTGGGCTGGGCAGGATCGAGCCGGGCGCGATGGCAGATGTGGTCATTTGGGATGGCGACCCGCTCGAGGTAACGTCGGCGCCAGTGGCGGTCTTGATCGATGGTGACTGGGTCGATCTCGAAACGCGCCAGGACGTCTTAGCCAAACGGTATGTTGAGCTTTTAGATTTGAAATAGGTCTGGGGTATAAAGTAAGCAAGGGTCACTCCCTTTCTTTCGAGTTGAAACGGTGCAGGCGCCGTTATGAGCAGGAGTTTGGCATGAATCGAATTACCGAGTGGATCAAAGTAGCCCGGCGAATACTGATGATGAGTGTGTGGGGGCTAGCGGCATCGAGTGTTGCTTTAGCAGCGGAGAATGCGCTGCAGGAGGAGGTCGCCGCGCTGTACGATCAATCTCTTGAGCCGCTGTTTAAACATTTCCATGCCAACCCGGAACTGTCCTTCGTTGAAGTTAAGACCGCCGCAAGAATGGCCAAGGAGCTGAGCGCCTTGGGTTATGAGGTGCATACCGGCATTGCTAGGACGGGGGTTGTTGCGTTGCTTCGCAATGGCGCCGGACCCTTGGTGATGATGCGGGCGGATATGGACGCTTTACCCGTGAAAGAACGCAGCGGTTTACCCTATGCCTCGCAGGTCATACAGGAAAATTTAGAGGGACAGCGGTTTCCGGTCATGCATGCGTGCGGGCATGATGTCCACATCACATCCTTGATCGGCACTGCGAAGATGATGGTGTCGCATAAGCAGACCTGGTCCGGCACTTTAATGTTGATTGCGCAACCGGCCGAGGAGTGGAAGGATTCGGGCGCCGCCGCGATGCGCGCTGCGGGTATTTGGGAGCGTTTTGGGACCCCAGATTTCGCGCTGGGGTTTCATGTTGCCGCCGACATTGAGGCAGGAAAGTTGTTTGCATCCCGAGGTGCTGCCTATTCGGCGGTAGATTCGCTCGATATTGTCGTGCCGGGGATTGGCGCCCATGGCGCCAGCCCGCATCGTGGGCGAGATCCTATCGTCATCGGTGCACAGATTGTGTTGGCCTTGCAGACCATCGTTGCGCGCGAGGTCTCGCCGAGAGAGCCGGCTGTTGTGACCGTTGGGGTTTTTCGGGCTGGTAATAAACGGAATGTCATCGGAGAAGAAGCACGGTTAGAGTTAACCGTTCGGTCGGACTCCGGACAAACAAGGACCCAATTGCTTGCAGCGATAGAACGCATTGCGGTGAATATCGGACGGGCTGGTGGTTTGCCTGAAGACCGATTGCCCTATATTGAAATGAAAGGGGGTGTCCCGGTCACGGAAAATGATGCGAATTTGGCGAGTCAGGTGCTCAAAGCTTGGGCGGATGAGCTGGGCGAGGCGCGCATTGCGGTCTATGAGCGCGAAGGTATGGGCGGTGAAGATTTTCCTTTTTTTACCCAGGAACCGGCTATACCAAGTGTTTATTTCTCGGTAGGTGGCACCTCCCAAGCACGGTTTGCGGCGTTTGAAGCGCAAGGCCAATCACTGCCATCTCATCATTCTCCGTTGTTTCAGATCGAACCTCGGCCAGCCGTCATCTCGGGTGTACTGGGAACCGTCATAGCCCTTCGATCCCTCATGCCAAAGCGCGAGGAAGGTGGTGATTAAGGCCGGAACAAGCCCTGCGCCCGATTGAGTTGGCGCTGGCGCCGGTTTTCGTCACCGAGGGCTAACAGCGCGGCTCGATTAGAGGGGCTGATGGCCATAAAGTTGGCTCGCCAGTCGTCGGAGGCGGACCACCGGTGGGGTAGCGTTTGAATCGCACCGGGACTTTGAGCCTGGTAAAGCAGTCCGAGCGCCGCTGCGAGCGTTTGGTTTTGCATTGCTCGATCAAAC
>Ga0209335_10003532_pt1 | contig 15527 bp, 27 predicted proteins | sample COG_09_FD_184753 | JGI IMG/M metagenome (GOLD analysis project Ga0209335, IMG submission 184753) | Pelagic Microbial community sample from North Sea - COGITO 998_met_09 (SPAdes) (version 2) | ecosystem: Environmental > Aquatic > Marine > Neritic zone/Coastal water | place: Helgoland, sampling...
ACATCGTTTAAATCATCAATGCTTGAAGTTGAGATATCGCCAGCAGGACCAGTTGAACCTGTATTTCCCGTAATCCCCTGTATCCCCTGAGCTCCTGTCTGACCTGTAGGTCCTTGAGACCCTGTAGGTCCAGTAGAACCCGTAGCGCCAGTATTTCCTTGAGGGCCTGTATCGCCTGTAGGTCCTTGTGGCCCTGTAGCTCCAGTATCACCTGTGTCGCCCTGTATGCCTTGAGGGCCAGCAACCGTAGAATCGTCTCCAGTCTCTCCTTGTATACCCTGTATACCCTGTATGCCCTGAGGACCCGTAGGCCCTTCAACGCCTTGGATTCCTTGAATTCCCTGGATGCCTTGATCACCCTGAGGACCCGTAGCTCCAGTACCTCCTTTAGGGCCTTTCTTCTCTAAAGTAATAGTGACTTTAGCCATTATACAGCAGTTGAGATGTCTTCTTTAACAGTGAAGTTTCCTCTTAAAATAGTAGTCACTTTTGAAAAACCATCTACAAGGACTTTGTACTGCAAGTCATAAGTGAAGCGACCAACAGGAAGCCTGGAAGTTGATTCCGCTGTTGCTCTTAGAGTTACATTGCCTAAGTCGTCTATATTCTCAAAAACAAAAATAGGAGCCTCTGCATCTTTAGTAGTAGAAACCCCCTTCGTAGCCGACTCTGTCAAAGCAGACCCAGCAACCAGAGTTCTTTTTTGAGAAGAGATTTGAGATCCTTGGGGCTGTACACTGTTTAAAGTTTTTATCTGTATGATGAATTCATATCCGTCAGTAAGCAAAGGAAGAGCTGCGGAAGCACTATCCTTTATGTTTAAAAACAACTCAAATGAATCACCTCTTTTGCAAGATACGTCCAGCTTCTCTGATACGTCTAGGTTAGCTTTTTGTGCCATATTAAATAAATGATTGATTCATAGGTTCTTGAATTTCACCTCTACTCCCGTCGCGCTGAGAGATAAGTTTGCTTTGTTCTGCTGATTGCTTTTTCACTCTAGTATCTTTTCGGTCCTCTTTAAGAACTTCAAGTTTTTGCTTAAATTCCTGGTCGTCCGTTTTAATACCGAGAACAGCCTGAGCTTTAATCATCTCAATTTCTTTTCTGAATTGATGCTTTACCTCTTCGAGCTGAGCTTCTAGCTGAGTCTCTAATTGCATTTTCTGAGTGTCTATCTGAGCCTGCATTTGGATCTCTTGCATTTTAGCCTGAGAAGCAGCCTGAGAAGCAGCCTGAGCTTGCTGAGCTTGAGCTTGAGAGTTTTGCATAGCAATAGCTTGTTGCTGTGCTATTCTTTTCTTTCTCCTCACAACTAACAGCCTCTCTGCTTGGTTTACATCCTTAAGCTGTCTTACTGCAATAGCATCCTCTAGGTCCAGTTCTTTCTGCTGCAAAGCCATCTGTATATTCTGCTCTAAGTAAGCTTTGTCTTTATCCTCCATTTCCTTTACCACCTGAACACCGAAGTTGTACATAGGAAGGTCATTAAACGAAGACAGAACAGACATATTCTCTTTACCAATAGCGTTAGCATATATGCTATAAATAACAGAATCAGGAGGTAAGATCTGTAAACACTTAACTATATCCTCGCAAACTTCCTTGAACAAAACCATAGAAGCATTCGTGATGTCATAGATAGCGTTATTGCCTGCCGCAATAGCGTTTTGCTGAACACCTACAAGGGTATCCCCTTTAGGAGTGGAGGAGTCCATCATTTCATTAACACCCGTAGCATCACGGATCATTTTTAAATAATGATTGTACAAACCAATCAGCTCGTTTACATTTCTGATAGAGTTACCAATTTCTCTAACGGGTGGGTTTTGGAACCCTCCTTCTGGATTTTTGCTTCTGTAATAGAAAACTCCAGTCTGTTCATAGATATCATGCAAGTCAAGAGGCTGTAAATCACCCCCTTTACCTAACTGCACATTTTCAAGCCCTTCAATATCAATAATGAGACCGTCTGGTTTTGCTTTTGCAATAGCCTGCTGAAGCTTTAAGTGAGTTAATTGCAACATGTCCGCAAAGCCCATACACCCGTCTACCATAGACTTAGGCATCATATTACGGATGTTAGTTGCAACGACCGAATAAGAAAGTCTAGCCTTGGAAATATCTTGAAGGTTTTTAGGGGAGTTCTTAACTCTACCGTAATTAAAAATTACATCCTCTCCAAGTACATAGCTCCCACCGTAAACAGTGCTAACCTCCATTTTGTGAGGCTTTCTCTCAAAAACACTCCCCTGCTTAGACTGATAATCAAAGCCTTTCATAAAGAAATTAGTGTTCCCAAACTTGTTTTCTTTCTCTTCGAAATAAATACAATCGACAGAGATAAACTCAAAATCAAGGACATCAACCATGTACTCGTCGTAACCGTACTCGCTGCGGCTAAGAGACTTGTTGTAGCTACTCCTGTTCAACGAGGCTGAGCTATTGCCGTTCTTCCCGCTTACGTTAGTTGCGATTTTTTTAAAGACGTCTTCTTCAATTTCGTGACCACCTAACCTCTTAAGCTCTCCGATAGAGATACGCTTTACATGGCCCCCATATATAAGGTCTTGAAAGCTAGGGTCTTCTGTATAGCTATGAATAAAGTTGACTGGATCAACGTACTCTGTCTTAATCCCTTCATTTGGATCATTGCTTCTTTTCGTGACGGCCATGCCTAGCGCCACGATATCATTAACGCACCGTCTAAATGTTCCGTCAGTAAAATTGTTCCAGGACAGAGTCATGTTTGTACCTATCTGCGCAGCAATCTCAGCATCAGTTTTTATGTTTGTCCCCATAAAAATCTCAGCCTCTTCAGCGGTGTCAGGCAATTGATCGGGATCGATATCTAGAACTAAACCGTTCTTTTCCTTAAGCTTTTTAAGCTGCTCTTTAGATGCAATTTGCCGTTCAATTTTTGCTTTTTTCTGGTTCTTTTCAGAAGAAGAAAGCGGATCAATAGCCTCAAGATTCGGATAAGGATTTCTTGAAAGGATTTTATTTACTACAACCCTAACAAACTTAGGCAGGATAGGCACAGGAGTGTAATCCATATTAACTAAACTTCCGTCCCCGTCATTAGGATTTAGGGACCTTAAAAGTTTTTTGTATATAGACGTATCCTGAACGCCATTAGCATAATCTCTATTCTTTTCAAATACAGCAGATCTTTTGCCGTATAAAGAATTAGATTCAGATATCTGACCCCACTGAGACTCAATGGCCTTAGCGTACTGTAATCCATACTGCTGAGTTTCTTTTTGTGAAGTTTCAGCCAACGGATCTGGGAAAGACATGCCTTTATTCTTGTTGTCCTGATTGTTCATGTTGATGTCGCAGTCTTACGTATTTTGCAAATATAACAAATACTCAGTAGACCTTATATCTCCTGAAAAATTGCTTGTCTTCAAAGTTAGAACTTACCTTTTCTTTCTTAAATTTCTGTGCACCCAGCAAGGCTAGCCCAGAACTAATTGTTAAGTCAAACTTAGTTCTCTTGTCTATCTTGTAGCCAATCCAGTCCTCTAAAGTCCTGTTAAAGTACATATTGCCAAACTCATCAGACTCTGGCTTTATACCTACGTGATCGTGGATATAAGCCTCGATAGCCTGAGCGTGAGACTGGATAACATCCTGAGAGTTAGAAGGAATACCTTTAGTCCTTACGTTTATAGAGGAATTGCTAGTTTTAAGGTGCTCTGGCCGATCCATGAGATAACCGTCATATCCTCTCGACTCAAAGTACCTTACGATGCCGTACTTATTGTTCTCCACCAGTAAAGGATACCCATAAAAGAAAGCGCACATAAGGACGTCTTCATAGAAGATACTGGCTAGGTCTGGACGAGAAGCATACTCCACTACAAACATATTTGCAGGGACATCCATGTTGAATTTGTTGTACATATGGAGAGCTCCTTTAGACCCTCTACCATCCACTGTAGCGTCTAGGTCATATGAGTCAACCCCGCCTACCCCGATATGTTTATTAGGGGCGATCTTCTTGCCTCTTTCGTCAGCCTTGTTGTTCCTAAGATGATCAGGCGGCATCCAGGCAACTCGGAACCTTCCGTTTGGATCTGGAGAGAACACTACTTCTTCATCTTTCTTTCGCCACACAAAGTTGCCCTGTACGACAGGATTGGGGTATAGGTCGTCATTAAACTCTATCTGCTGATAGATCTTACCTATATTAAATAAGCTTCCTTCTATGCTGTCCCTAAATGCCTCGTCTGTAGTGAAAGGGAACTGCCTAATAACCTCATTGAGCTCCGAGGGGTCATCTTTAAAAGATTTCCTATCGTTTTTCAAGTAAGTCTTACTCCCTTGGTCAATCATTTCCCCGTCAATCCCTTCTACAGGTTTTTCTGGATCTTCTATAACCGCATTACCGTGCTTATCGAAAAACCCTTCTAACGCCTCATAGGCTGGTATAAAAATCCTGTACATCCCAGAGCGCGTCCGCCCGTTGTCGTTTCTCTGAGACGGATCTGAGTCCTCCCATAAGTCTTTGTATTCGTCCCCTCCTTTACTCATGGGGTTTACAGTACTGCCCACCAGGGCTTTACCTACGATACGCTTACCTACAATTAAGCAAGTCCGCTCTACACGCCACGCCTCACGGATATCGGTAGGCTTTTCCCACTTACCCGCCTCATCGAGGTATAGCATATGTAGCTTCTCCCCGTCATAAGCATTGTTTGTGGTGTTCTTCCAGTTAATAGTACTGTTTAGAGCGTCTCCTTTATAGGATGTCTTGTTGTTTTTAGTGATACGCTTAGAAGGTTCTCTAAAGGCAAGCTCCATACGTGGATTTGTAGTACCGTCCTGGATAGGCTTGAAAAAAAACGGGTAGCCTCTAAAAATAGAGACCACTTTCTTCATAAAGATGTTTTCCTGAGCGTCTTTACCAGTCTTCGACTGAATACCAAGAAGTTTCTCTTTAACCTGACTAGCCTCGTCAACAAGTACAGCACTACAGACATTAGTGTACCCAGAACGGCGACACTTAGTATAAAGCTGACCGAAACAACGAGTGTCAGCTTCACACGCAGCCATGTGGACATAGATTTCTCTTTGGAATTGTAAGAATTGAGGATATCCGACATCGATTTTAGACCATTGTAGAAACATATAGTGCCGCCCTGTAATATACGTAGGGATGCCATTATTGTAAAACCAAACACCGTCACGGCGACGCTGAAACTCTTGTTCGATGTAAGCAGAAAACTTCTTGCGGAACTCACTCGGTTTTTCGTGCCACTCATCCATACTTCGAACCCTTTGCATTTCCTCAGGCATTGGTATCCTTTGCCACAGCTGCATGTGCTTTGGCCGATCATGGAAGAGAATCTTCGATCGGGGTGGTTTCTTTGGAAGGACAACGAGAAGCCCATGTAATTCGATAGCCTCTCCCTCTGTACCGTTAGGGTCGATCTTAATCCCTTGATCTTCATAACCTTCTATGTCTATAAGGATGGACATTAATAACTACTGCCTAATTTATTCATACGACCTAAGCTAGGAACGCCCGTCTTAGGGTTGGTAAGCTTCATCTGGGATCCGCATTCGCAAGCCCCCTCGACGTAATAAGCTTTATCGTCCTTCACTCGCATAGTAAGGCTCTTCTCGTACTTTTCTTTTCCGCAATCGGGACAGTATAAGTCTGGCATAATTCTAAATTTAATTTGTACCCCCGACAGGATTCGAACCTGTGACCCACGCCTTAGAAGGGCGTTGCTCTATCCAGCTGAGCTACGAAGGCATGTAAACTACCTTAAAGTTTTGGTTTAAGTAATCGTCGCTAATCGTTTGATTATCAAAGTAATAACTAAAATTACTTAGAGAACCTTTCCGCAAAGCCACCTGAATAATCTTTTTGTTCTTCGATTTCTCCATTTTCTTTTAGTTCTTTTACCATCTGTTCTAGTTTTTGGCGCTCCACCAAAAGCTCTTTACAATCAATGGCCGTTTGCTTTATGGATTGGAGCTCGGCCTTACGAGCGCTTCCTCCAGCCTCTGGATCGACAGGCTTCTTGACTTCCTCGATCATATTATTGATTGCGACCTCCATGCTCGACATAAGGCGCTGAGAGGCATCTATTGTGGTGAATTTAGATTTCGACATACATCAGGTCTTCTGCGCGAGTTCTATAATACTCTTTACCGTCGATGTTAACGCGGTAATCCATGTTCTTACGAAACCCCACTATATCGCCTACTTTAGCTCCTATCTCTTCAATCCAAGGAGCCTCAAACGCGACACGACCCTTTGTGACAGGGACCTCTGAAAATTTAACCACCTCGATAGTGTCCGACTCTTGAACTTTCTCTTCTTCGACTGGCTCAAGAAGGCTCCAACCCGCAAGAGGGTGTATATCCCCAGTATGCTGATCTTTATAAGCAATAGCCTGATTATTAATAGTATGCTCTGGATCAAAGCGAACAGTATAGTGATTAGGCTCTCCAGTAAGTACCTGACCTTCGTTAAGCACCACGAGATGATGGAAATAAAGCGTGTCCCCAACCTCAACCCCTGTATCGTGTTTAAAAGGCGCCGCAACAACGGGACCTTCTTGGATTCTGTTTTCAAATTCATTAAATTTAGTATCTATAAAAAGCTCTAACCCTCCAGGGGTCGTCATCGTATCCTCAAGCTGTTTGTCTAGCTTGACGATAAATAAGTCGAATGTTCTCATCAATTAAAAATTCAGATCAAACTCTAACATACAGGGCATCTCATCGATTGCTTTCCAAAGGACTGTCCCTTCTTCGTTCTCAATGTACACCAAGTATCGCTTCTTTCCAAATTTAACAAGCGTTCTTTCGTCTTCTAAAATAGCAGAGACTTTTCCATCTCCCGCTCGCATGCCTGTATAGTAAGCCATGCCGTTCTTAGGGTCCTTCCCTACGATTATTTTTCTAATAAGCCCTTCCATTGTATTTAGTTTAGTGAAATACCTAAGTCTCCGAGAAGCCCATCGAGGGGATCTTCATCGGGCTGGTACATTTCGTCCATCAATTCTTTAATTACTTCTAGCTCATCCCTATTGTCTAGGTGAAAGCTGTACATTGTTTTTACTTGCGCTGTCTCCTCTTCTGAGTCCATGTCATCTTCATTAAAAAGCCCGATAACTACAGAAGCAAGAAGGCGATCTTTAACTTCGAACTCTTCTATGAGCTCCTCCATTTTTTTTACCAAATGGTACATCTCCGCTAGGAACTGTGTGTCTTTGCCTTCCATGATATAACTTTGTTGTATTCCAAATATACAACTTTAATTATGCCAAAGTCTCAAGTAAAGAAATCAAAACTATTTCGAGAGTCGTCAAAACTTGCTGACAAGTACGTAAAGCACAACTACCTAAAGAATATAAGGAACGTCAAGGCTGACTTTATACTAAAGAGTAAGATACCTGGCAGCTGGCTAGACTTTATGCTATGGACATATGACTTAGAGTTCTTTACTATATGGTACGCGGCGGACGAGTATGGAATGTATAAAGACAACCTAGCGGACAGATTAATATATCCTATGCTAAAAGAAGGCTATTTATACAAGCACTTCGATAAGCTCACCCCGTCTCAGACGATGGAAGATCACCTGTTTCGTGATGAGACGAAATACAACTACCGTGTAAGATATGCGCTATCGCAGAAAGGCAGAATGGCGGTACAGCGTTTTTACAACGCACTTTAAATGACCTTATAGTGAATCCCTTTAGAGTCTCTGTAGGCTCTCTTCACTTGTTTTCTATTAGCTGGCTGGCTCGGAGAGTAAGACCCCTCGTTTCTGTACGATACATGAACCCAGTCTGGAGAGTCGTCATCGCCGAACTCCCAGATCAGCTGATCGAATATAAGGTTCTCTTTAATAAAACGAAACAACTCTCTATTGGTTACCCTACCGTATACATCGGCATCGATATCCAGAGCTTGTCCTGATTTATGCTGAGAGTACTTACTCCCTCCTATAGCCTTATTTAATTCTTTACATCTAAACCCAGACGATATATATAAAGGAACTCCGAAGTGATCTCTTAAGGGTTGGAACACTTCTTCTGCGATTGCTCTGAGGTTCTTAATATCAAATTCTTCAGGACTGTTGTCTATCCCCAGACGATTTGCCGTATTTGATTTCGTTACTTCCTTTAGGGTGAGGTTTTTGCTTAGCTTCATTAAATTTATTTTTTTCTGCTACCCAAGCTGGGTTGATTCTCTTTATCGACGGGTTGAAATAATACTTTTTCAATCTACGATTGGTTAACTGATCTGGATCTCGGATTAGGAAAAACGAAAACTTTGCCTTACCTTGAGATCAGTGAATCAAAAATACGAAAACCAATTTAATCTTTTCACACCATGAAAAACATCGTTATCCTTCCAATCGCAGCTTTCTTCGCTGTATCGTTTCTTTCTATCCTTGACCCTGCACCTCGTCCTACTGGCGATGTAGTTAAAAGCCGAGCACAGTTAATTGAGAATGCTATCGTACACAATATGATTGTACAGCAGCAGAATAAGTTGGCTAATATTAAGCGTTAATCTACGTAAGGGGAGATGTCCACACCTCTTTTTTCTAACATACCAAGAGCTTCCATAAAGGCGTCTTCTCCAAGCTCAGACTGAATATCCTTAAGAGCTCCTTGGGTTTGTTTTTGATAAGATCCTTTAGAGAATCCAGGCTGAGATGTAATTTCGGGGAGGTAGAAATAACGCTCCTTCCCATCCTTGGCTCGTCCCGCAACTCCCATAACGCCTTTGTTTGATGCTTCAGTATATATCCCTGAACCGCCGCCCCTTACTATAGGTCTAAGCGAGTAATCAGTAGAAGCTTCTTTTTCGGGCGTTTCTTGAAGGTTACCCTTTATGCCTGGACGCTCTCGATCGTTCTTAATAGGTCTAAATCCTCTAGGTCGGATTGGAGATAGATCTTCTCCTCGCAATGAAGTTTCTTCAGTTTCTTCTCTGTTGCCCATTGCGAACCGAGCAGCTCCCAATCCTGGCATAACTTGACTTGTGGAAGTACCGCCACCCTCACCGCCTCCGAACGACTTAGCTTCTACAGCTCTATTCCTTTCTTGAAGGCCCCTCATTAATCTATAGGCTTTCTCTTTCTCCTCTTCAGGATCTCCGTCAACACCTCCATCAGCATACACCTTACCACCAGCAGCATACTTTTGTAGCATATCGTACATAGTAGGCTGTCCCTCTCTATTGGGAATAGTTCTTTTATTTCTCATAGTTATGATGTTGCGATAAATACCTCCAGCTCGCATGCAGCAGTGTCTGCTTTAACGTGCATAGAGTCAATGTCAATGAATGCTTCTGTGGCGCTTGTACCCGTAGCATCAGCGTACAGCTTGGAGTTACCAAGTATAAAGGTCTCTTTAGGTTCTAGCTTAGCGTAGTACTGAGTTGTACCCCCTACAAGGCGCAATTGAATAAAGTTGGTGTCATCTAAGTTAGTGAGACGCAAGTGCTTTACGGTGTTGTCTGCGTAAGTGCCAGCTGCAATAGCCGTGTCAAATAACAACAGACTCTGTTCCCCTGTCCCTACGTCAATGATCTTATGCTCGGCATTGTTAACCCCAGCAATAGAAATATAATTGTCGTTCCCAACGTCCTTGCCGTTAAGCACTAACTCTTCTTTGATTGTTACCTTTAAAGTAGCCATGATACAAATATACGGTATTTATCCTTTTAGGATTTCACTTACAGCCGCAAAGGTTGACGTTAGCTAAAGAACAAATAGCACAGGTAGATTCTTCTTTTCTCATATCACAAAGATAAACAAAGAAGCTTATATGCTTTCTTGTGTTTAAACCCTAAAAACTAAGAGGACAGTCTTTGCGCCACCACAACATTAAGCTTGAGTGTCTCTGCGTTTACGCCAGAATGCCCAATTGGGTTTATGTACTAACAAGCGTCGTTCCTAATTTGCTTTAGCGAAGGTACAACAAAAAACTTACAAAGTCAAGCCCCAAATGCATATGTGTAAAATTATTTTTCGACTACTATAAGCCTTAAGGACAGCCTATGATCAGATATCGATACGCAAACCCCGTGGCCAAACGCAAAAAAGCCCAGTAATACAGAGTTTGGGGATTATATATAATGTAGGACGTTCCAATCTCGCGCGGAAAACCGCATGTGAAACCCCCCTACCCATAATGCACGCACCGTTTCGCCTACCTTTTCAGCTTTCAAGGACAGCTTTAACCAATCAAGGCTAAGTGGTTGAGAATCAGTAGGGTTAGCAGGAGTTGAGTAACGTAGGGGTTGAGGCAAAGGAACAATCCCCTCGTACACATACGTACACACATACACACACTCATACGCGAATGCGCACATACACACGCACATATACACGCGGACGTAGGTACACGGGGCGAAGGCGTGAGCGCGGATGCAAGCGTATGCGTCTGCTCGGATGCGGATGCGTCTGCGCGGATGCTCGGATGCGGCGGATGTGATGCGGATGTGATGCGGATGCGGCGGATGTGCGGCACATGACATGAGCTGTATGTGAGGAAGGTGAAAAAACTTTGCCTCTGCAGCCCCTATAAACGCTCACTTTCTGAAAAAACTTTGCCTCAGGACTTGACAAAGGTGTTTGAATCACTTAACTTTGCCTCGAACCGACGCCGTTGTTGGTTCATCAAAATCTCTTGAGTATGTCTACATACACTCCCACCCACTGCCCTGAGACGGGCCGCAAGTTCACGAAGGCCGAACGCAAAGCCGCAAACAAAGCAAAGTACGCTACAGAGCGCACGGTGTCCAAGCCCAAGCCCAAGCGCAAGCCGAAGGCTGTCAAGGCTGTCAAGGTCGCTAAGGTCACACTCACAGACGAAGCGAAGCTTTTGAAAATGACCAAAAAACAGTTGGTCGCACTCATCCTTTTTCCTAACCCTGAGCCCACACCTACACCAACACCGAAGGTGAAAGCGAAAGCCAAAGCAAAGCGCAAAGCAACCCCTGCAATCAAGCGCCCTAAGCGTTCAAGTGAGGCAGGCATGGAGCAAGCACAAGCAAGAGCAAGTGTAGGTGTAGGTACACCGAAGAAGACGAAGGTTGTTGACGCTGCGACGGGCGGCAAAGCTGAGGTGTTTAAGACTCGTATGGCGGTGCCCGTAGAGGAGCCGAAGGCTCGTAAGAAAGAGATGATGAAAATCACCTTGCTACCTGGCGAAGACGTACTCACAGCGGTGCGCCGTGTGCAGATACAAGCAGAGCAGGCATCTGCTGAGGCCTCACGATTGGAGGCTGAAGCACTACTAAGCACTGAAGCATGAGCCTCTCATTTAGCACATACTCACTCGACCGCGTCACCACTCACACGAAAGTGTGGGCGGGGCGTGCGACGGAGGCGGAAGTCCGCGAAGGCAAGGCATGGTATGCTGAGGCGATGGAATTTACGAAGTACCTATCGGTAACGTTCAACCTTTCTCAAGTGGTGAGTGCGGGCGTAGTCAGTGCCCTAAGCCCGAATAACAAGTGGGAGCGCAACAAAATAGATGCTTTCAACCTCATCCAAGCCTTCAAAAATGGTGAATCTATGGACTCGGTCAAGGTATGCACCTACGGGGCGAACAAGCGCAGAGCATGGGCGATCATGTCAGGAGACCTAAAAATGCTCCGAAAGGCTAGAAAAACGCACGCTTTCGCTCTAAATGTAGGTATGATGGATGAGTCTGTGGTGACTATAGACAAGTGGATGCTACGTGCTTTCGTGAGTACGTCACAGACACCCAAGGACCTACCTACGAGCATAACACCCATCCAGTACGACCGCCTGAGCGCACACTTCTGCAATGTAGCGAAGCGCATGGGGCACAAGCCATACGAACTGCAAGCGATTATATGGGTGACCATCCGCAACCGATGGGCTGTCTAACTCACTGATTCACAGCGATTTTCGGTCAAAAACTTGACTTTAGTGTTTAAATGTCTTATCTTTGTAACCGACGGCAACGATGCTGTCACTCTAAATCTCTCTTGTCATGATGACACACACATTCAACACACTCAACGCTATAGAGCGGGGGTGCTTAAATAGCTTCGAATGATGAATCCTTTCTTTGAATTCTCACTCGGTGAGATGGTGGAAGCGTATACGTACTTCACTCACATACAAGATTACGAAGCTTGTAGCTTAATAGGCGAAGCCTTCGACCAAACAACTTCAGTTGAATTTAAAAACCTAATATGATGAATAGACTAATATTTGATGAGGCGTGCCGCTTTGCCTATGGCAAAACAATGATGGACGGGGGATCGACCGTGACCACAAAAGATGCTTTTTGGTATGAAATTCCAACCGAAGGTTATGTGGTTGGCGGTTTATGGGAGGAAGTCAAGCTTCCGAAGGAAATTTGCACTCCGAATCTGTTCCGTTCTGTATGGATGCGATATATGGAGCAAGCGACTAAGATTTGCCAAGGGGAAGGTGCTGACTATACTGTAAGTATAGGGACTTGGATTGATTACGACGATGCTGTTGTCTTCGACATTGCTGAGATATTCACAGACAGCGAGCATGACGATGGGACTCTTGCAAGTGTAAGAGCGATGGACAGATGTGTCCAGCGTGACGAAGATGCCATGTACGACCTTGCCAACCACAAGGAAGTTCCTAACCCTGCAAAAACGAAGAAAGCATGAATGATTACGAAGTACCTGATTACCGAGCGGACATGACATCCGAGGAGTATAGGCTGTTCCTTCGGGCTATATGCAATCGCTTAGAGGCTCAATGCAAGGGCATCATACCACACGATCGTCCGAGGAAGCGTGCTAAGCCAAACAAATTTTTGAATCCACTCTTAATTTTATCAACATGAATACAAAATTCACAAACACACGCCTCATAAAGCGAGGCTCACAAGTCGTATACCGAGGCGGATTCGGGGGTGACCCGCAGACGATTGCAGTAGTGACGGGCATAGAGGTGACCGAGGACGTTCGGCAGAAGTACGGGGACGAGGTGGACACAGTCGCACTCGATGCGAACTACGTACTCACACTTAATAACGGACACTGGTGCTACTCAGACCAAGTGGATGGAGTCGTTGTAATCCCTTCAGAATCAGCGACTTAGAAAATAAATTTGACTTTGGTGTTTAAATGTCTTATCTTTGTATCGGCAATGTTGCCAACTCTAAATCTCTCTCTCATGAAATATGCTAATGGCTACTTGCCTAAGATTGCCTACCACATGGTAATCACGAAAGACCAATCCAAGGTCGATTACTTCGCCGAGCGTCAACTACAGACGTATGGTGAGAACACCCCCGAAGATGAAGACTTCATCCGAGGTGAAATCATTCGATTATTAACTGAGCAGTCACCAACTGCACGAATATACCACGTACAAACATGAGCGAACGAAAGCAATATATCTTCACCTTTGAAGGTGGAGGATGGAACATCGTATACGCTTTGTCCATCGACAAGGCAATCAAGGCGGCTATGGATGAGTACAAGGACAGCACATCGCTCAACCCTATACCTTCAAGCTTCCTTCTCAAAGAGGACAACGAAGATGTCTACGACAACTTACTGAGTCTGTTCTACTAAAATACATAGCGATGATACGTCCCCTATGAGGATAGGGTAAGGATGTGTCAACCCAACAGCTGTTCCTTCCACCCGTAACCACGGACTTATGGCAATGAGCATGAGGGCTGATGGTGGTTCGATTCCACCTATCGCTACTAATTCAAAATCTCTAACACATGAAAATATATGCAGTCCATCAACTCAGTTGGTTACTCGACGAGTGCGAAACAGAACTCTTCGCTAACAAAAGCAAAGCTTTAGAAACATTCAATGCTTTACTCGCCTCGTATCACGACTATATCCGCAAGATCCACAGTCAGAGCGACGAACACATCTACTTCGAAGGTAAGTACGATGAGAATATCAAAATATTATTCGAAGAAATTACATTACAATGAATAGAGAAATATACAACATCGTGTTAGTACATACTTCACGAGAATGGGAAAGGGTGCGTGTCACACAACCACATCAGGAGATGCCTTACGATAACATCGGCTCGGTTGATGAGATAGAGTCAATAGCTTCAAGGATATATTACAACGATGTCATGCAAGGCTTTATTAAAGCAGAAAACAGAGACGAATACTGGATTAAGAATACATCCGAGGGGATGTCAGACAGCTACATCGAGAGCGAAGCAAACAGAATTATAACTAATGAAATTACATTACAAGAATGACAGTCTATGCGATACAACGCCACACATGGGAGATTAATGAATGCTCCACAAAACTTTTCGAAACAGAAGAGTCCGCCTTGAAAGCCTTTCAGGAATATCTGCTAGAAATACATGACGATATAGTAAACGTCTACATTTCAACAACAAGGCATATTTTCTTTGAAGGCAGATGCGGAGAGAACATCCACATACAAGTAGAACCCTTAGAAATACATAAATAATGATGACAGAAAAACAAGCCCTAGCCTTCATGCAGAAGGTAGATTCCTCCGCCCCTTTTTGGAAGGAGTTACATGACGAGAACCGACCTACGATGAACATCCAAGGTACACCGACACCTCGGTGCTTATACAACCTGATGATTACACGACGAGATGTAAGCCTCTATGCCAAGATAGGTATGAAGCCGCACCGCTTGTGGAAGATTGGCGATGTCAAGGCGTACTTCGGACTTAAAGGTGGTAAGCAAAAGATTGCTGATGCAATCAACGCTATCCATGATGAGTTAATTGGACGATTAGAAAACCAAGATGATGAAGAATAAACGAATAGCAGAATTCATGAATCGAACCATTGGAGGCGATTTAAGATACCACACCTCATGGGATTGGTTGATGCCCGTAGTACAAAAGTGCTACGACTTAGAAGACGAAGAGATGAACAACTTAGGAGCAACGGCAGACATATCCATGTACCTGACAGACGTTGACATACAAGGCGTATACAGCGCAGTGTCAGAATTCATAAAAAAATACACAATCACACAAAACCAAGATGATGAATGAACAAGTAATGACAAGCTTTATAGAGTGGGCTGAACGTGTAGAAAAACTAACACAAGAGAACAGCCTCATTAATTCACGGGATATCCTACACGATGTGTTCGGTATGCTACAAGATAACGAACACTTTTTACCACGACTATGAGCGATAAACAAAAACCAACCCTCTCGAAAATCGAGAAAGAAAACTTACAACGTACAACATTTCGAAGGATGGGATACTCTTGCGGACAAGCAGAGAGGATGTCCATGCCACACCGACGATACTCACGAACAACATAAACAATTTGCAAAATGACACACGAACGTAAAGAACAACACATCAAGCAACTTGCTTTCAGCATCGAACAAGGTGCGTCGGCCTATGTAACTGATGACTTCACCATCGAATGCCCTACACCACAACGTACTGGCACATCAACACAACAGCGCACATATGCTAACATGAAAGCGCGAGAACTAATCGAAGCACTATGAATATAGTAGATAAAATAATG
>Ga0209335_10003535_pt1 | contig 15523 bp, 11 predicted proteins | sample COG_09_FD_184753 | JGI IMG/M metagenome (GOLD analysis project Ga0209335, IMG submission 184753) | Pelagic Microbial community sample from North Sea - COGITO 998_met_09 (SPAdes) (version 2) | ecosystem: Environmental > Aquatic > Marine > Neritic zone/Coastal water | place: Helgoland, sampling...
TTTTTTTGCGTTATAGTTACTCTTCTTCTGCGAGAGTGCGCCAGACGCGCCAGGATTGTATTTTAACCTAATATTATGTGCTCTCTCTGTAAATTCTGCTGGCAGACCCAACGACTTACATACTTCAAGTCCATACATTGATGTGCCCGGTCCCGCTTGTAACTTGCGGTTATATTCGAGACAATCATTCGCGCTATTGTATACGACAGACATGTGCATCATTTTTATCTTGGAGAGATTTGTAATCTCATCATAACCCGCTATCTCGTGAAAGTGTGTCGCAAATATGAAGGTGCTCTTCTTTGCGCTAAGACTTTCTAGTCCAGCCGTAAAAATACTTAGCGCCGAGTTGCTGTCAGTTCCAGAGCATAGCTCATCTCCCAAAATAATACTATTTTTGGTTGCCATTTTTAAAATCGTCCGCAGCTCACACATTTCCACCGCGAACGTAGAGAGACCCTTGAATAAATTGTCGTTTCCTAAGATTCGCGTAAAAATATAATCATATGGAAAAAAGGTAAAGGACGCACATGGCACATAAAGCCCCGCTTGCGCCATTACAACCGATATTCCAACAGAGCGAATTAAACTGGTTTTGCCGACCGCATTCGTTCCATATAATAACATTCCGTCAAAATTGGACTCCTCCTTACCAATAGAGAGGTCGTTCGTTACATATAGCTCGTTCAACTGGATGTGCTCGATGAGCGGGTGGCGGATCGCCGTAAAATCACAGAACGATTTGTCGGCGTCCTCTTGGATTTTAGGACGACAATAATTATATTTGCTGGCAATATAGGCCTTGTTCTGGAGAACGTCGATACTTTCAACATACGATATAATCACGTCTATAGAATCGCAATACGCAATCATCTCATAAAGCAACTCGCGGTAAAATGATGTAATTGCGATTATTATCTTATCGAGCGCGACCGAGATGTTCCCCATAATTTCCTTAATCTGTGGGCTAGTAATAATGCTTTCCGTCTTCGAAGAATTTTTATTAGTCGTAACAATATCATCGAGCAAAAGCACGTATTCTTTCTCTACACCCAGCGAATTATTATATTTTAACGGTATACTCTTTTGAGAAAACCCATTTATATTGTTTTTAAAATTAAGCGCGCGTTTTTTAGTAGCGAAAAAATACGGGTCTGTTTTCCCCGTATTGTTATTCTTCACATATTCGGTGTTTTGTGTTCTATTTTCGCTCATCGCAACGACCGACGATAGGTATTTCTGAATGGCTTTGCGTATTTCCAATCGATTCTCATAATCTTCCAGCGCAGAATCAACTGACTCAGACACACCAGGTTTAATAAAGTGAAGTCTCTCGGTCGGAATACCCGATAGATAGTCCGTAGTGACCTCCGAAACGAAGGCCGCATTCTCAATTACAAATATTTCCGCAATTTTTTCAAGCAGTCTCGTCCCGTTCGATATTGGGTCGCCATTGCGCGTCGCATACGCATGAACCTCCTCGTTGGCGACGCGCGTATTGTTTGCCAATTCCAATATAGTCTCCATATTGGCAAAGAGTTTCGCAAACTTCTTGGGCGACGTCCTCTTCATAAGGAGCGCGCGTCTAAACTTTTCCAAGTCTATAATGTCTGTCAGCGAGGTTCGGTAGTATTCCCATTCGCCCGAAGAAAGAACGTTATCGGTCATTTTATATCCTTCGTTAAGAATTTCAATGTTATTAATGGGGTGGTGTAAATCGTGTAGGAATTTACGCGTCCCCATTGTAGTCTTACAGTTATTGAGAAAGCTGCTCACCGATTTTAATTTTCCTTTGTGCCTGTTATCGTCCAATATATTCAGCTGCTTGAGAGAATGATTCGCAAGAATCAATTTGGTAGTCTCGTGTTTAAATTCGGGGAATCGCAGTTTGCTAGTAAAATCGCAATTGTGTTCGTACATATAGTCGAGCAATACCACAAACGATTGAAGCGAAATACCATATCGCTGAATTACATCGGTGATGACGCACTCATCCGATAATTCGGGGTAATATTTCCGCATTGCCTCCTTCTGATACGTCTGTTTGTCGGCATTCCTAATGTATTTAGTCAAAAGATGAGTATCCTCGGTATAATTTACAACGTAATTCTTACAATTGTCTAGCCCGATGAATGATATTATTTCGTTCGTAATGTCCGTCTCCATATTTGAAATAATAATCGCCTCTTTCGGAGAGTATATAGAAACAATTTTCTCAAGCTCGTCATATGTATTTGGTGCGTGGTTGTAAAGTTCGGTAATCTCATACATTGTGGTAACGCCCGTAAATATATCGAGGGACGAGACCCCCATTACAATGCTTTCCTTGATTCCGCGTGTGGCTTTAACATGCTCAATCCATAGCGACATCGTGACGTTTGAAATACAGTCGCCATCCTCGTCAAATACGGTTCCTGGAGAGATTATCTCCGAAAATTCGCGCGTTATCTCGTTTGTAGACGATAATCCCTGCTTGTATATGACAATTGAATATTCATACTCGTTAATATATTTGGTATATTTACCAAACTGACCCAATCCAAATCCAGACATCAGAATTTTTTTGTCGTTGTGTAATCCTGATTTAGTTGCTATATTTAAGCCCGTCATTTTTTCCAACTGGTTCATATCGTTTTTCGTTATTACACCATCCGAATCTTGCAGACCGTATACCTCAAAAAAACTCCCCACCTGCATCATTACAATCGTCTTATCACCATATTCCCTCCTCCATTTATCGACATATGAGAAGTAATCATCATATAGCGTCATAGTTAATATTTATTTATATAAAATCTTTATATCACTTCGTTAAGTAGTTGTGAAGTAGATTATCGCTATTATTATTTTGAATCTCTCCAGCTAATCGAGTCTGTTCATATAATTGTCTTAATACATCGGGTGGAGCATCGCTTCCCGATTTCAATAGATTGTGTTGCTTCAAGTATTTTTTAATGTCCAATATGCTTGTCTTTTTAAGGTCGGCATGAGCCTTCTTAACATTACGCCGCGTAACGTTATTTTTAATGAGAACCCCCACATTTCTATCTTTCTTACCGAGGGAATATTTATATGTTTTAATTCGTTTCTCTCGCATAGGCCGTTTCGGGCCCTGGTGTTTTGCCCGCAACGCGGCTAATTTCTCACGCCGAACGGTGATGGCGGGCGCGGGCACGGGCACGGCCGCTCCAACCTCTACGGGCACGGCCGCTCCAACCTGTAAGGGCGCGGCCGCTCCAACCTGTAAGGGCGCGGCCGCTCCAACCTCTACGGGCGCGGGCGCTCCAACCTGTACGGGCGCGGGCGCTCCAACCTCTACGGGCGCGGGCGCTCCTTTGGTCATCAGCTCTCTAAATGTGGGACGTGAACCGTTTTTTAATGAACTGTAGAGGGGCTCTTTATGTTTTACCGTCTGATTGTGACGCCTAGGTTGTTCGGTAATGGAACCGCTGTGGACGGCCACATTAACCGATGGCATCTCGCCCACGTGAACGGGCGGCGGCTGTATCGTATTCATATCCATCTCTTTGGGGAGCTCGGTGTTCACAAATATATCCGGTTTCTTTCCACCCGGAGGTATCATATGCTTCTGCTTCTTAGTCCGTTTCATAGACCTCTGCTCTTTTTTTTTGTCCGCGCGCTCTTTTGAGAGTTTTTCCAGATAGTCCATTGAGCTGTTAAATTCGCTATTGAACGTTCCGCTCCCCTTAACATCCTCCGCAACCTTTGTGTTGGCGCCATTCTCGGTTTTAACCTGGTGTTCCTTAATTCTGTTTAAAAATTCTTTACGCAATTTGCTGGGATTAACAGGTGCGGTCGGCCTGACCTTCCTCTCCTTGCGCGTTTTATTGTGCCTGTCCTTTTTTTTCCCTCCAACAGATAGGTATTCTGGATTTAACTGTATAGTTTTTTGAGCCATAACTATAATACCATATAAAAATTATATAGTAGTTTTAACATAATTCTATTTACCAATTAATTTAAAGATAAATTGAATTATAAAATAGCTTAAATGTCATCTAGAACAAAGATGAACTGTGACCCGATTGACGTTAAAAACTATAATGATGCCGCGTGGACCGTTATAGAGTCCTATTTTGCGGGAGCTCAACTCAAACAAGCCGTTAGGCATCAAATAGAATCCTATAATAATTTTGTTCAGGTTCAAATTCCCAAGACAATCGCCATGTTCAACCCAGTCCACATCAAATCAGAGCACGACTATGTCGAGTCGGTTAAGAAATACTCATTGGAAATATTCGTCACGTTTGATAACTTCAGCGTTCAGCGCGCACAAATTCACGAGAACAATGGTGCCACCAAGCTGATGTTCCCCCAAGAGGCGCGACTTCGCAACTTCACCTACGCATCAAATATGACGGTAGATATGAACATTAAATATCTCATTCGCAACGGCCCACTTCTAGAGTCGGTTCAGACGATGTATAAAACGATGTCTGGGATACACATCGGAAAAATGCCGATTATGCTCAACTCCGCCATCTGCGTCCTACAACAATATAAGCACATCTCTACTAACGTAAGCGGTGAGTGTTCTATGGACCCAGGCGGATACTTTATCATCAATGGCTCGGAAAAAACGTGCCTCGGCCAAGAGCGCGCAGCCGAGAACCTGGTCCAATGTTTTAATATCTCTAAGAACAATAGCAAATGGCATTGGCTCGCAGAGATTAAATCGGTCCCAGATTTCAAATGTATCTCGCCCAAACAAATCTCGCTGTATATTGCCTCAAAAAACAATGGTTTTGGTAATGGTATCTATCTACAGATTCCGAGGATTAAGGCGCCTATTCCGCTGTTTATTATTTACAGGGCTCTGGGAATCGTCTCGGACAAGGAAATCTGTTCTAAGATTGTGTTGGATACGAACAGCAAGTCTGACAACGTGAAAACCATTATGCACGCGCTCCGCGGTTCAATCGTAGACGCGCAGGGACATTTGACGCAGGAGGAGTGTATGACCTTCATTACCTCCAACGCAATGTATACGCCGCTTAATATGGACAAGGAGACGGGGATTCGTAAAAAACTGGAATTCACACAAAACGTGCTATCCGACGATCTATTTCCACACTGCCGAACCAAAGAGCAGAAGATTTACTTCCTCGGTTATATGACGAACCGCCTGCTCTCGTGCAGTTTCGGATGGGTGAAGCAAGACGACCGCGATTCGTATATGAACAAGCGCATTGACCTTACCGGCACGCTTCTCAACAACCTATTCCGCAATTACTTCAATAAATTGGTGAAAGACACGTCTAAACAGATTGTCAGGGAAATTAATAACGGTTCGTGGAGAACTACCGAGGACTATTGCTCCATCGTTAATATGACAAATATTTACAAAATCGTTAAATCTACGACAATTGAGAATGGTATTAAGAGGGCGCTGGCTACTGGTGATTTTGGTATCAGACAGACAACTAGTAATAAGGTCGGAGTCGCGCAGGTTCTCAATCGCCTCACCTATATTTCCAGTCTAAGCCACTTGCGACGCGTTAACACGCCGATCGACAAGAGCGGTAAACTTATCCCTCCTCGAAAACTCCACAGCACATCTTGGGGGTTTCTGTGTCCAGCGGAGACGCCAGAGGGTGGCTCGGTGGGTGTCGTTAAGAACCTTAGCTACATGACCAACGTTACGATTCCGTGTAATAGCACCGCGCTCTACGATTATATTGAGCCGCACATTCTTACGTTTGACGAGATGGACGTGGATACGCTTCTCAACGGTGTGAAAGTATTTATTAATGGTGCCTGGAACGGAAATGCGAAGGAGCCAGTTAAGCTATACTTGTCTCTAAAGGATAAAAAATACAAGGGTATTATCAATATTTATACGTCTATCATTTTCGATACGAAGCGCAAGGAAATTCGCGTAATTAACGATGCGGGCCGCCTTACGCGCCCAGTATTGCGCGTAATCAACAATAAGATGGTTCTCGACGAATCATATATTACGCGTCTCAAGAATAAGGAGATTAAATGGAATGATTTGCTGGTTGACATATTTGATAATAATACGGTTCTGGAATATATCGACGCCGCGGAACAAAACTACAGCATGATTGCGATGAAACCGGGCGACCTAACAAAGAGCAAGGGAAATTACGTATATAAATATACCCACTGCGAGATTCATCCGAGTACCATATTTGGCGTCCTCGCATCGTGTATTCCATTCCCCGAACACAATCAGTCGCCCAGAAACACATACCAGTGTGCGATGGGAAAACAAGCGATGGGGATGTATGTTACAAACTATAATCAGCGAATGGATAAAACCGCATATGTGCTGACGTATCCGATGCGACCGTTAGTGGATACCCGCGTTATGAATATTATGAAGCTCAATAAAGTGCCGTCGGGTTCACAAGTAATTGTGGCAATTATGACGCACACGGGATATAATCAGGAGGATTCTATTCTGTTTAACAAAGGCGCGATCGACCGCGGTCTCTTTCTGGCAACGATTTACCAGACAGAGAAGGACGAAGAGAAGAAGATTCACGGAGACGAGGAGGTAAGGTGTAAGCCGGACAAGACCAAGACCAAGGGAATGAAATTCGGAAATTACGATAAAGTGAATAGTCAGGGCGTGATCCCCGAGAACACGCTCATTGAGAACCGCGATATTATCATATCCAAGGTGCTTCCCATTAAGGATGCGCGAAACGACCATACGAAGGTTATGAAATACGAGGACCAGAGTCGGATATACCGCACCAAAGGAGAAGCGTATGTAGACAAGAATTATATTGAGCGCAACGGCGACGGCTACAACTTCTGTAAAGTCCGCATTCGCATTATTCGCAAGCCCGTGATTGGTGATAAGTTTAGCAGTAGGCACGGACAGAAGGGCACTATCGGAAATATTATCCCGGAATGCGATATGCCGTTTATGGCTAATGGCGTGAGGCCCGACATCATCATCAATCCTCACGCGATTCCGTCGCGAATGACGATTGCGCAGCTCAAAGAGACGCTCTTGGGGAAGGCGCTTCTTGAGCTCGGTCTATTCGGCGACGGGACTAGCTTTGGTGAGTTCGACATTAAAGACATCTGTAAGGAGCTTCAGAACATTGGCTACGAGTCAAAGGGCAACGAGCTAATGTATAACGGACTAACCGGCGAGCAGATTGAAAGCTCCATATTCGTTGGCCCAGTATTCTACCAGCGCCTCAAGCATATGGTCGCCGACAAACAACACAGCCGAAGCATCGGACCGATGGTTAACCTGACGCGCCAACCAGCTGAAGGTCGGTCGCGCGATGGCGGACTAAGGTATGGTGAGATGGAGCGCGACTGTATGTGCTCGCACGGCGCCTCGCGGTTTAATAAGGGACGGCTCTACGATGCTTCAGACTCGTTCAGCGTCCACGTGTGTAAAAAGTGCGGAATGATTGCCGCATTCAATAATAAGCAGCACATCCACCAATGTAAAACGTGCGACAACCGCTCCGATTTTGCTTACGTAGAGCTGCCATACGCGTGCAAACTAATGTTCCAGGAGCTTATCACGATGAATATTGCGCCAAGAATTATGACATAAACAATTTATATAATAGACATACACTTTTAGGATTCTTATATTTTTTCTTTAGTCAGTATATAATGGGCGATCGTTTAATTACAGTTAAGGCATTTGGTAATAAAAGAACACAATATAAGACATCAACGGGTTCGGGGATAAAAAAGGATGTGGCATGGCCGATTACGCCGTTCAGAGCCGCAATGAACGCCGGCGATTTAGCTGGCTCTACGAACTCGGGGGTTCTACCATACCTCCCAGCCCCGAGCCAGGGGAACGGAATTGGTAACATGAGCAAACACTTTAATGTGGGAGGGAATTCGACCGGTGAATCGGCCTTTACTGGAAACCAGAAGTTCGTTTACGACGGTTCAGATTACATGCGGTTTAAAAAGTTACAGGCGGCGTCTCGCGAACGAGTGGAGCAGAGAGCTAACATCTAAAAATTTCTAACTACCCACATTAGTTATTATATATATGATATGTATATGCAGTATACCTATCATACTACCGGTCCATCCAGTATCCATAGAAAATCGCACCTCAATAACGGTATTACCACGGTTAAGATGGGGATGCCGTTTAAACCCGACACAATGGCGCAGGGCAGCATGTTCTCTACCGCTCGCGCAGAGTTCAACGAAAATGTAAGCAATCCGCCAGAGACGAAAAAATGGTATGGGTCGTCGGGTTCGCGAACCACTAGCACCTACATCTCGTCAAAGCGAAACCGCGCCATCGGACAGTCCTCCACAATGCAGGGGCTTAGCGAGGGTAGCCAGCACCAATACAAAAGCAATGATAAGGCGATTCGCAACACGGCTTTAGCGAGATGTCGTGCGGGCGGATGTACCGCACCAAAGAAGAAATCGGCGTAATCAAAAACAACGAAGATATGTTATTTATTACATATCAAAATTAAATGAATCGATATTATATATGTCTAAAAGACGCGGCGGAGGTCTCACTAATTTAGGAATGGGTGCGGGTTTAATTGGTGTTTTCGGTTCAACTACCAGAAACACTTGTGAATCCGACGATACTGGTTTATTTTGCCAAATCAGTCGGGTGTTAGCTATCATAGGGAGTATTTTATCTATTATTATTACGGGTTTTGTAGTATATTCTTTATTACAAGCCTTCGGTTTAATTGGAGGACGGCGTAATGGTATTGGAAGAGGAATCCGACGAAAGTAATTATTTCAAATTAGCGTTAAATAATAATTTTTCAAACTATATTATTTTACTCCCTTTAACATAATATTTTGCAAACATATATTATTTTAGTCCCTTGAAAAAAAGATTTATAATTTTATTATTTATCCATTATATAATGGATAAATATTTAGTTGAATTTTTCGGAACTATGTTGATAGTGTTCGTATATTTAGTATCGGGTGATGCGTTGGCCACGGGCGCCGCCACCGCCGTAGCTATCTTAGTGGGAAGCAATCTTTCTGGCGCAAATTTCAATCCGGTTATCACTTTAGTAATGGGTGCGACTGGGCAACAATCTACCAACGAGACATTCCCATACATTATGTCGCAGTTTTTAGGAGGGCTCGTCGCGCTTGAATTATCCAAGCGTATCACGCTCAAATAAATTACATATTATATAATATAATAATCAAATCATATTGTATAATGGAAGGTTCTATGGAAATCAATAATAACCAGGATGCCGTTGACTTTATTCCCAGAAAGCCTAGAAAGAAAACGAGACGCAAGACTCTTAAGAAGAAACGCAAGTCTAAGGCGCGCAAGAGCAATAGACGCAAGTCTAAGGGGCGCAAGAGCAATAGACGCAAGAGCAATAGACGCAAGAGCAAGGCGCGCAAGAGCAATAGACGCAAGAGCAATAGACGCCGCCGCATTCGAGGAGGTTGCTCTACGTGCGGTATGAATGGTGGCTCCGTTTTAATAGGAGGGCAACAGGACCAGTCGAAGCCTAACAAGCAGCAGCAGCAGCAGCAGCAGCAGCCGCAGCAGCAGCAGCAGCAGCAACAGCAGCAGCAACAGCAACAGCAGCAGCACCAGCACCAGCAGCAGCAGCAGCGCCAGCAGCAGCAGCAGCAGCAGCAGCAACAGCAGCGCCAGCAACAACAGCAGCAACAGCAACAGCAACAGCAACAGCAACAGCAGCAGCAACAGCACCAGAATCAACAGCAACATCTTCAGCATAAAGGAGGCGCAGTCGACCCCGCGTTGTTTATTTAAATTATAAAATAATTAATTGTAATATTATCATAATTAATTATCACTGGTTCATTATTTTTAGAACAACATACATTCCCGTAATAGTAAGAGTTGACAAATATAACTGCATCAATATATCGTCTGGCATACTGGAGTAATTATTTACAGGCGCTTCGTTCCCGTCGCTGTATATATTTTCAAATGATTCGATATACTCGGCATAATCCCCATCGGTCATATGAACCTTAGCCTGAGTTGTTATATTCCCCCCCGCCGCTGTTTGCGTTATTTCGTTAATAGAACGTGCTCTACATACGGCATCCTCACCGACCTCTGGTATAAGAGCAGTTAATAATTTGATGGGATTAAGACGGTCCAAGTTTGAAAGCATACCAGGTATTAATCCTTTCGGGATTCCACCGGTTCCTGCCAACTCGCTAAGAATTGGAAAATCGCCGGTAGGTCGATTATTTACACCAATATGACGCTCTACAATATCGCCATTTGCTGTAGAACATTCAATCCCTGTATTTATTACATACTTGTTCCCTAAAACACCCTTTGTTTTTTGAACTCCATCGGAGGTATAACCCGCCTCACCCCGAGCGGGCTCGTGAAATAAAAGCGCATTACCATAATTCAAAGTCCCTTTAATATTTGTTTTTATTTTTCCACCATCCTCACCCATACAGGGACCCCCATCACAATCTCTTGGATTGTAAAACGCTTTAATATAATCATAATCCTCGCCTAAAAAACTATTACTGGGCATTATATTATTATATTAGATATTAATGACTATTTAATACCCAATTCCTTTGCGTTTGAAGTCGCCTTCGCTCCGTTAGACTTAACCAACGACAATATTTGCTCGGCATTGCTATCCGTTTTTTTTTCTAATTCTTGAACCTTCAACGTAAGCGTGTTCAACGGTGCCCCTAACTGTTCTTGTAAAATAGCTATTTCTCCTGTATGTTTATGCATAGTCGCTTCAACCGACATGGCTGCACCACCAATGTTACTCTGTCCTTCTATAGTTTTAGGTATCGCACATTTAAGACAATCAAACAACGACATTCCAATTAAAAATAATACGAAAATTAAAACCACTTTATTAAATATCGTGTCAGTAACCATATTAATATAATAACAGGTTTTATTTTCTAAAATTAGTATATAAAATGACCTCAACTTATAATTGGCAGGCCCAACCCATAATTAGTTGGAAAGGACAAACAAATAATAGTGTGGTTCCTTCGTGGACGCGTGCTGATAACGATACCATAGTAGGAGATAGCGGACCCGCTTTTAAGGCTCGTCCGCTTAAGATATGGCGAAAACAACTAAACGGGAAAAACAGTCAGGGGCGTTCAGCGGTCGGTATGCCAATGGATACACCCGGAGGTTCTGTAAATTTAGGAAGTGGTGTGGTTTGCGACACCGATAACAATAGAATTGGGCTAGTGGACGAGATTAATCACGGGATACAGATACGCGATCCACTTCCATCAGATAAGTATTTCGACACCTCATCTAACAAGACCGCGTGTGTTGCGTGTAACCCCGAAAATCACGTTATCAAAAGCGCCTCCACATTGATAGACAAAAACTATTATACAGACAGCCGCGCATATTTACAATCCAGAGGCCGAACATACACACAGAATCAGGCGACTGGCATCAAAGTCGATGGTGTAAGCTATTTCGATTCAAACGGCAAACCATTACATCCGTCAAATGACGTAACTAAGGGACCACCCAACTACAATAAAACATCAGGCAACGAGCCCGATTGTCCGGTTCCCAATAAACTAATATATAAACCCAACAATCACAAATTCTCTACACAGGGTGCCGTTTCTAGTGGTTCGCGATTATTAAGACTAAAGGTAGATACGATAAATAACAACGCACAAAGTTTCGCATCTGCCTATGGATTAGAGGCGCGAAATGCCGGTCGTTACAGCTCTAATTCCAACGCAATTTATTTCCTAAAATCTAAACAAAATACGTGCACGCCTCGTCGTCTAACTGGTAACAAAACGATGTGCTTCACGACAACTCAATAAGTAATCTACATAATATATGATTGTCCAATAATATATTATACAACTCTTTACCATTAATGTGTTTCGGTGTTCTTTGATAGGAATATATTGCCTGTATGACTATTGTTGTGTGGCATATTGTATTTAAGACACCAATTAATACATTTCTGAATATTATGTTTCTTCAGATTTTCTATTTTATCTGACTTGTTATTGTCTATCAGATTTAGTGTACACGCAATGCTATCTAATTGTTGCTGTCCATAAATCGCGTTCAATTCTTCTATCTTATTGACAAATAAATACGGTGGTCTAATTGATAGAATTTCGCATATATTATAGTCATTGTTCATATTGTCAAATATCGGGGCAAATTGTGCTACTAGTGCTTCTGGGTCTTCGAGACGAAAATTTTTACAAACAACATATTTCTCCGAATTTGCGTATCTACTAGAGTTCGGCTTCACGAAATAGACCTCCTCGTATATTATAGACAACAAGTATAGCATGTCTACCGATGCGCTCGTAAATGTATCAAAAAACTTTATTAAGAAATTTCCGCGTTTTTTTTGAACGGCAATTGCGAAAATTATCTGGCACAGGATTAATTTGGAGCTCACCGCCTCCTGATGATTAAAGTCTATTGAAAAATCAAATCCACCATCGGCGGTTACTAAATCAATACCGTGTTTGTATTTTTTCTGACAATATATCAAGTTTTCAAGCGACATTAAATTTCCGGTGCGATCTGCTGCTGTCTCAATGTAAACATTCGGATTATTTTCTAAAAATACGTTGCTTTTTTTCCACCCAGGGACGTTATTGTTATTTTTGTCTAGCAATGTAATACCAACATAAGAATCGCCTGGATTCTGTCTAAGGTGACATAACGCCTCTATGAACCCACCCGGACCCTCTGCTAGATGAAACGATTTACAATTAACAGGAAGACACTTAACCAAATCAAATAGCCCACACATTTCAATCATCTTGAAATACGAGCGTGAGAGCGGCTTGGTCTTACATACGGACATTTTCGTGTTTGATATTTGGGTGTGAATATACTCGTATGGGTTCGTATATTTTTTGAATCTATCCCAGTCGTCTTGCCGATTGTCAATTTCCGTTTTAATATCTGTGAGATATATTGCCAGCGTCTTGTTTATCGTTGGCAATACATTTTCCTTAGCAATAACCTTTATCGAAATGGAGCTATATAAATTTGTGTTATATGATACATTTGGTAATAAAAAATAACTCATAGGTGATACATAATATATAGTTCATCATTTAGATTGTTTACGGCAATAATATTCTCTTTATTTCTTTGTAGAACTAGTAGAAGTGTTCAATTTTAACCGCGTGGTTTTCTTTTTTGGTTTGCTTGGCGCAGCCTTCTTGCTCGTATCCGCGTTGCTCGTATCCGCGTTGCCTGTATCCGCGTCCCCTGTATCCGCGTTGCCTGTATCCGCGTCCCCTGTGGTAGAAGCTTCCTCTACGAACTCCTCTTCTTTAATTACATCGTCGGGTGGCTGCGCCATTTCATCCTCCAGGGTCTGAGATAGTAAATCTCTGGAAACGTTTTCGGCGTTAACATTGTGTGTCTTCTTATATACGAAATATCTATTGAGGAATGATATTTTGCGCTGTTCCGTGCTCATATTGGGTGCCAACCCATAATTGTGCTTTTTCTTTCGCTTCACTTCGGTAGTCATCGTATCAAATAGTTCTTTGAACATTCCGCTTCCAGACGGTATTCCCATCGCCTTAGCCTCGTTATTGGCGACGAGTGTGAATCCGTAATTCTCAAGCAACCGTGTCAAGTAGTTATAGTTGACGAGATATTCGCGAAATTTCTTATTGATTGACTCTTGATACACGTCTATCGCATAGCCAAGACAGCTGCTATTGTCCGAAAAGTCCGTTCTTTCATACTCTTTTGTGATTTCCCATATTTTATCACCCTCCACCATAATGACGTCGCTCTCCCCCTTTTGTTTGTCTGAAAGCAATCTAAATATGGAATTTCCATCATAGCTGGTTCCTATGAAATAACCACCAACCTTCGTAACCTCGCTGACGTTTCGCAGGAAACTATGAAGCGTGAGCTGTGACTCGAACATATAGTGAATGGCAAACTGAATAGATGTTATGTCGAACCCATCCTTGCCCAGCCCATATACATTATACAGTCCTTTTCCCATGTCCTTCGCCTCCTTCGCGCCTTTACCAAATACCGCGTTGGTAATCTTCTTGCCTTGGTCGGTTATTATTCCCTCGGTGTTACGAATATTAACAGATGAATTTCCGTTTACAAATATTCCCTTTGCCATTCGCTTGTTATTTTTTCGCTCCGTTAGGTATCTGGCGCAGACACCATCCTTTCTATTGCTAATGTTATCCGCCGCAATGTCAATACCGAATACGAAATTAAGTTTGGCTATTTTCCATTTAGGAATATCACCACCCTTACCTACCGCCAAGTCAATCATGTTATTGCCCGGTTTTGATACCTTTGTAATTAGCATATTTTTCACGTAAAGATTATGGAAGTTGCGCAGCTCCTTGGTGCGACTTGCTCCGCTCACCTTATTATAGTATACGTCGTCGTCCTCCGCCACATAACTATCAAGACCAGAAGTAATTATTGTATCGCTAACTGGATAATGAATACTGTGCCAATTGTTATTAGCAACACGATAATCATTACCGTAGTTGCTTCCACCGTTCCGCAGCTCCTCCGTCTTATCGTATCTAACCCTAAGAGGAGTCCACTTCCAGTGCTTGTCGCCGTCCATCACATAGCTAAACTCCACAATCATATTATCCTCTATCGTTTCTCCCACTTCAGTTAGCATTACCTTTTTACCGTTGTTTCCGTCTTTAAGCATAATGTTACAAATTCCCGCGTCGTCATCGCTAGGCGACGACGGAAAGAACTGCATCGGTCGATAGTCGTTGCTGTTATATTCGGTGTATGTGGGAATTTCGTCGTCGATTACATTTTGACACGGATTGATATATCCGTGCATCTTCTCGTCGAATCCCACCCGGAGAATAAGCGTCTTATATTGAACTATTTGGTTGTTCACATTCGTGTCCACGCCAGATTTAAATAAATTGCCAACGACTTCCTCGCCAGAGGGTAACGTTTTTATAGATACCAAAAAGTCAATCGTGTTATATTTTGGCGGCTTCCACTTGAATGAATGTCCCCATGATTTTTTAAACGCCTTGTCGGCCGCCTTATCATTGCTATTATCGGCTCCAACCGCAAATAGAGCAGGCGTGAATATGAGCCCATCTGTCTCATATTCGTATAGTCCCGGGTTGTTTATTATTTCGCCACATTGCTTGAATATCGAAGTATTCTCTGTTCCAAGTCTGAAGACTTTCGTTTCGATGCGAACTGGGGTTCCATCGGTCGCGCTCACCGGAATGGGCTTGATACTATTAATTATATGGGTAAGCAGCAATAGACGATAGTTGTTCCTATCTTTTTCCACAGACATTTCGATGGGTGCGAATGGCAGACTTCGCTTATCCTCCCCACTCAAGTAGTATATATCGAACGCAGCATACAAGTTAATATAAACCCCGCTCTTATTATGCAAAATATGCTCACCGTCGATTAACGTGCCAACAAGGTCTTTATCTTGTGTAATAGAGCCTGTGAATTGGACGTTCATATTCGTGTCAATCATGTATATTTTGCGGTTCCTTCCAA
>Ga0209335_10003541_pt1 | contig 15510 bp, 20 predicted proteins | sample COG_09_FD_184753 | JGI IMG/M metagenome (GOLD analysis project Ga0209335, IMG submission 184753) | Pelagic Microbial community sample from North Sea - COGITO 998_met_09 (SPAdes) (version 2) | ecosystem: Environmental > Aquatic > Marine > Neritic zone/Coastal water | place: Helgoland, sampling...
TATTTAAAGTTTTCATTTGATTTACAAATTAAGGATTTGAAATATTTTACAAACTTGATAAGTCAAATAAAGCAAAGTAATTTAAATTTTAAAATAGTTAGACATAAACAGAAAAAAAATGCTTTCATTAGAAGAATCTTTGAAAATTTTAAAAGAAACTAAAGCTGTCATTGAAGGTCATTTTATTCTTTCTTCAGGATTACACAGTTCTAAATATGTTCAGTGTGCCCAATTAATGAGCAAACCTTCTCAAGCATTGAAAATTTGTGAGTCACTTGCAGAAAAAATCAAGATGGAATTTGATGAATTTGATTTAATTTTGTCACCAGCGATGGGTGGTATTATAGTTGGCTATGAATTAGGAAAACTTTTAAATAAAGAGACTATATTTTCTGAAAGAGTTAATGGAGAATTTAAACTTAGAAGAGATTTTAAAATAGAAAAAGATAGTAAAGTTTTAATTGTAGAAGATGTAATTACCACAGGCAAATCAAGCCTTGAATGCTCAAAGTTAGTTTTATCTAACAATGCTAATATTGTTGGTTATGCCAGCATAATAGATAGATCAAATGGTAAATCGAATATTAAAAATAAAATTGTATCTCAAGTAGTATTAAATATACCTGTTTATCAAAAAGACAAATTACCTGCAGAATTATCGTCTATTCCCCCAGTAAAGCCTGGAAGCCGAAACTTATAATGAAAAGAATTAGACTGGGTGTAAATATAGATCATGTAGCTACAGTAAGAAACGCAAGAGGAGAATTTTACCCAAGTCCATTAAGAGCTGCATTACTGGCTCAAAAAAATGGAGCAGATTCTGTTACAATACATTTAAGAGAAGATCGAAGACATATAAATGAATTTGATCTAAAACAAATTAAAAAAAAATTAAAGATACCTCTTAATCTAGAAATAGCTGCAACAAAAGAGATGTTGAATATTGCATTAAAAAGCAAACCACCTTTTATTTGTATAGTGCCTGAAAAAAGAAAAGAAATTACAACGGAGGGTGGTTTAAATTTAAATTATAATAAAAATTTCTTAAAAAATTTAATAAAAAAATTAAAAAAAAATAATTCTAGAGTAAGTTTGTTTATTGAACCAACTTTAAGAGATATTCTTGAGGCAAAAAAACTAAATGCAGATTGTGTAGAAATTCATACCGGAAAATTTTGCACTTTAATTAATAAGAAAAAAAAATACAAAAATGAATTTAAAAAAATTGAAAAAGTAGTGAAGGCTGGAATTGAACTTGGGCTTGAAGTCCACGCTGGACACGGTCTCACATATAAATCTGCCAAAATTCTTGCAAAATTAAAAAATATAAAAGAATTTAATATAGGTCATTTTCTGATAGGTGAGTCTATTTTCATTGGCATGTCATCAACAATTAAGTTGTTTAAAAGAATTTTAAATTCATGAATATTTTTGGAATCGGAACTGATATTGTTAGTGTTGATAGAATAAAGAAATCTTTAAAAAATAAAAAATTTCTAAAACGTGTTTTTAACACTCAAGAAATTTTGAAATGTAAAAAAAATATAAATCCCTACAATTGTTATTCAAAAAGATTTGCGGCTAAGGAAGCCTTTTCTAAAGCATTGGGCACTGGTATTTCTAATGGTATTAGTTTTAATGAAATTATTATTCTTAATAAAAAATCAGGTAAGCCATATATTGCTTTATCAGGCCAAACAAAAAAAAAAATAAAAATTAAATTTAAAAAAAAAAAAATAAAAATCTCACTATCTCTTTCAGATGAGATAAAATACGCAGTAGCATTTGTTACAATTTCTTTATGAAAAAAAAAACATTTATAACTATAATCGATAATATTAAAACTTTACTGGGAGCTTTATTAATAGCGATTTTAATTAGATCAATATTATTTCAACCTTTTTATATTCCTTCATCCTCAATGGAACCAACTCTTCTGGTTGGAGACCGTATTTTTGTATCTAAATATTCTTATGGTTACAGCAAGCACTCTTTTCCCTTTAGTCCTAATTTTTCGAACAAAAGGTTTTTTTCAAAAGAGCCAAAAAGGGGTGATTTAGTTGTTTTTAAAACGCCTTCAGATAATAGAACAGATTATATAAAAAGATTAGTAGGTTTGCCAGGTGACACAATTCAATTCGTAAATGGTGAACTATTTATCAATCAAATAAAAATTCAAAGAATTCCTTCTAATGAAAAAAGAATTATTAGATGTGGAAACTTTTTATTAGAGACTAATACATTTATTGAAACATTGCCAAATGGTGTTAAACATTCTGTATCTTATAAAAAAGAAGGCAGTTTACAAAATACTCAGATATATAAAGTTCCATCAAATCATTATTTTTTAATGGGAGATAACCGTGATTGCTCGAAAGATAGTAGATATTTGAGTGCGGTAGGATATGTAAATAATTTAAATTTAGTGGGAGAGGCTAAAATTATATTTTTCTCAAATGACACTAATATAAGTAGCTTGCTAAAATTTTGGAATTTGAATGAGTCATTTAGATTAAAAAGGTTGTTTAAAATATTATAATGGAAAAAAATCTTAAAGAATTTGAGAAAATAACTAAACATAATTTTAAAGAAATAGGTTTATTAGAAAAAGCATTAACTCATAAAAGTTACGATAATATTAAAAATAATGAAAAATTAGAGTTTCTTGGAGATAGAGTTTTAGGTTTAGTCATTTCTGATAAACTATTAGAGAAATATCCTGATGAAAAAGAGGGTATTATAGATAAAAAATTTGCTAATCTTGTAAATAAAAAAACTTGCGCACTTATTGCAAAAAGAATTAATTTAAAAAAATTTATATTATTAGGCTCATCACATAAAAAACTTGAAAGATCTGCAGATAAAATAAGTAGTGATTGTTTAGAAGCCATTGTAGGAAGCATCTATTTAGATAGTGGTTTAAAGTCTGCTGAAAAATTTATTTTAAACTTTTGGGATGAGTATCTTTTGAAATCAACAATAACTTTAATTGATTCAAAAACTAAACTTCAAGAGTTTAGTTTAAAGAAATTTAAAGAATTACCAAAATATACTTTTTCCAAAAAAACTGGTTCTCAACACAGACCTGTATTTAAAACAGAAGTTCAAATACCTAATTCAAAAAAAATAATGGGCGTAGGTTCTTCTAAAAAAAAAGCTCAGCAAAATGCTGCTTCAAAACTTCTAAAAATTTTAAACATATGATTTGGGAAGATGAATGTTATCTTTTATCAAAAAGAAAGTTTAGAGAAAATGCTAATATCATAAATATTTTTACACAAAAAAAGGGTAAAATTGACGGTATTGTTTATGGAGGCAACTCAAGAAAAATTAGAAACTATTTACAAATTTCAAACAAATTATTTGTTTCTCATAATTCCAAAAGTGAAAATAAAATTGGATATTTTAAGACTGAATTAATCAAACCAATTTCTCCTTTATATTTTAATGACAAAGAGAGGACATCAGCCTTAATGTCTATTTGTACATTATTAAATATTTTATTACCTGATTCACAACCAAATAAAAATATTTATAATTATTTTGAAAATTTTATTAATTCAATAAATTCAGATAATTGGATTTTTTTATATATTTTTTTTGAAATAAATCTTATTAAAGAATTAGGTTATGACACTAACCTTAGCGCATATGAAGGGAACAAAAATATTCAAGAGACTAATAAAATAAAAATTGACGGGTATATATACAACGTTCCTAATTTTTTAGTTACAAAAGAAATTCCAGTAAAACTTACTAGCAGCTTGATCAGGAAATCACTTTATTTTACAAGACAAGTTTTGCAAAATAAATTTTTTATTCCTAATAAAATGATATTTCCAAAATCTAGAGTTATTTTGGAAAATTATTATAATTAAAGTTTTTTAGCAATATCTAAAGCAAAATAAGTTACGATACCTGAGGCTCCGGCTCTTTTAAAAGACATCAAACTTTCAATTATTGACTCTTCATTAATCAATTTATTATTAATACTTTGTTTAATCATACTATATTCCCCAGACACTTGATAAGCTAAAACAGGTATTTTAAAATTATCTTTAACAGTTTTTATGATATCCAAATAAGGCATACCAGGTTTAACCATAATCATATCTGCACCTTCCTTAACATCTAAAGCTACCTCTCTTAATGACTCATTCTTGTTAGAAAAATCCATTTGATAATTTCTTTTATCGCTTTTTAAATATTTTTTTGATCCGACAGCATCTCTAAACGGTCCATAAAAATTTGAAGCATATTTAACAGCATAAGATAATAATTGAACATCATGAAACTTATTTTTATCCAGGGCTTTTCTTATTTTTCCAATTCGCCCATCCATCATATCTGAAGGAGCTATTACATCACAACCCATCTGGGCTTGTAATATAGATTGTTTTATTAAAATATCATTTGTTTCATCATTCATTACATAATTATTTTTTAACAAACCATCATGGCCATGAGATGTATATGGATCCAAAGCAACATCACACATTACTCCTATGTTATTCTTAAATCTTTTTTTTATAATTTGAGTAGCCCTACAAACTAAATTATTCTCGTTTAAAGCTTCGCTTCCATATTTATCTTTTTTTGCAATGGGAGTGGATGGAAATAGTGCAACCATCGGTATATTGTTTTTTACAACATTATTAACAACTTCTCCTAACTTATCTAAAGTATATCTATAAATATTAGGCATCGATTTAATAATTTGTTTTTTATTCTTTCCTTCAATTAAAAAAATTGGATATATTAAATCATTAACTGACAAGTTGTTTTCCTGGACTAATTTTCTAGACCATGCATACTTTCTAGTTCTACGAAGTCTTAAGCTAGGAAATTTACCAGTAATCATGATTTTATTTATTTAAAATGCGACAAATGTATAATACAAATATATATTACAAAGGGTTAAATAACAATAAACATGAAACAAAATTCCAAAAATATAATTAATCTCAATTTAAAGAGGGACGAAAAAATTCTTAAATTTAATGATTTTCAAAAACAAAACATAAACTTTGATATTATTAAGCTTCAAGAAGCTTATAAACAAATTATAAAAAATAAAAAATTCGATACAGCAGGTGGAGTTTCGCATTTTGGAGCTATATGTCTTACTAGAATTCCAGGTGATCCAGAGTCAATTAAAGATAATAAAGCTAGAGGTCTCTATTGGACAAAGCCTGATAAATCTGGCAATGAAGTTTCTAGAGATGTTGCTATCGATGAAAGCGCTTATACAGAGCTTGTACCTGAATTCGAAAACACATATTTCAAAGAAGTAATAGATGTTTTAACTTCAAAATACAAATTAGGAAGGGTTAGAATTTTATTAAAAGAACCTAGATCAACTTTAAGCTGGCATAGAGATCCGGAACCGAGATTACATGTGCCAATAATTACTAATCCAGGATGTTTAATGGTGATAGAAAATGTAGCAAAACATATGCCAGCAGATGGATCTGTTTGGATAACTAACAATACTAAATATCATAATGCTTTCAATGGTGGTGAAGAAAATAGGGTTCATCTCGTTGCATGTATATTAGATTATAAATTTAATTAAATTGAATTTTTTATTTGAAAAAATTTGTATTGCATCAGACCATGCTGGTTATAATTTAAAAGAAGAAATTAAAAATCATTTAATAAATAAATATGTATCGATATTTGATTTAGGCCCACATCAAAATAAGTCGGTAGACTATCCTGATTATGCAAGAAAGCTTGCAAAACGGGTCAAAGATAAAAAAAGTGATATAGGAATTCTCGTATGCGGATCTGGAACAGGTATGGCTATAAGTGCAAATAAAATAAAAGGTATTAGAGCAGCTGTCTGCTATAATCCAATGTCAACAAGATTGTCTAGGCAACACAATAATGCTAATATAATAGCTTTAGGATCAAGATTAACAAAAAAAAGTTTATCGCTTAAATTAGTTGAAATTTTTTTAAAAACTAAATTTGAAGGCGGTCGACATTTAAGAAGAATAAAAAAAATATAAAATGTCTACGGCTATAAAAATAAATAAATATTTAAACAGCTTCTTTAAATTAAATTTGCAAGAAGCAGATAAGGAATTGTATAACTCAATTAAAGATGAGTTTACAAGACAACAAAATCATGTTGAATTAATTGCCTCTGAAAATATAGTTTCTAAAGCTGTATTGGAAGCACAAGGATCAGTTTTAACAAATAAATATGCAGAGGGATATCCATCTAAAAGGTATTATGGTGGTTGTGAACACGTTGATGTATCAGAAAATTTGGCTATCGAAAGAGCAAAAAAATTATTTGACTGTAAATTTGCAAATGTACAGCCCCATTCAGGAGCACAAGCAAACGGAGCTGTTTATTTGGCCCTTATTAAACCTGGAGATACAATTTTAGGTATGAGTTTAAATTCTGGCGGTCATTTAACTCATGGTGCCAAACCAGCTCAATCAGGCAAATGGTTTAATGCAATTCATTATGAAGTAGATGAAGAAACAGGTTTAATAGATTATAACGGTGTGGAAAAATTAGCAATTGAACACAAACCCAAAATAATAATCGCAGGAGGAAGCGCATACTCGAGGATAATTGATTTTAAAAAGTTTAGAGACATCTGTGATAAAATTGGAGCATATTTACTTGTTGATATGGCCCATTTTTCAGGATTAGTTGCAGGTGGAGCTTATCCAAACCCCACTAAATATGCAGATGTAGTCACATCTACTACTCATAAAGTTTTGAGAGGTCCGAGAGGAGGAATTATTTTAACTAATAATGAAGAATTAATTAAAAAATTTAATAGTGCTATTTTTCCAGGTTTACAAGGTGGTCCACTGATGCACGTTATAGCAGCTAAAGCAGTTTGTTTCAAAGAAGCTCTCTCAGATGATTTTAAATTATATACAAAAAATGTAATTACAAATGCTAAAATTTTATCGGACAGTTTATCCCAAAAAGGTTTTAAAATTTTTTCTGGAGGAACAGACACACATTTAATGCTTTTAGATTTAAGATCTTTTAATGTTACTGGTAAAGATGCTCAAGCTTCACTTGGAAGATCGAATATTACCTGTAATAAAAATGGAATTCCATTCGATACAGAAAGTCCCATGATCACTTCAGGCATAAGACTCGGCACCCCTGCTTGCACTACTAGAGGTTTCAGACAAGAGGAGTTTAAAATGATTGCAAATTTGATACACAAAGTTATTAAAGGCTTAAGTATAAATAAGTCTGATAATTCAAAAATAGAAAACGAAGTTAAAAAAGAGATAATAGATCTTTGTGCTGCTTATCCTATTTATGATAATTAAAAAAAAATATTATGCTTTGTCCATTTTGTAGAGAAAAAGATACTTCTGTCGTAGATTCCAGACCAACTGAAGATGGAACCGCAATTAGAAGAAGAAGGCTTTGTGGTTGTGATAGAAAAGAGAGGTTCACTACATTTGAAAGAGTACAGTTTCAAGAGTTAACTGTTATTAAAGGTAATGGTAAGAGAGAACCTTTTGATAGAGATAAAATTTCAAAATCCATACGAATAGCTACAAGAAAAAGACCGATAGACTCAGAAACTATTGAAAAATTTATATCCAAGATAGTAAGAAATTTAGAAGGTCTTGGTGAGAGCGAGATACCAACCCCAACTATTGGTAAATTTATAATGGAGGGTTTGTCTTTACTAGATAAAGTTGCTTATGTTCGTTTTGCTTCAGTTTATAAAAATTTCAAAGAAGCAAAAGATTTTGAACAATTCGTAGGCAATTTAGATGACAACAAATCATAATCATTATTTAGATCTTGCATTTCAACTAGCAAAAAAAAATTTGGGAAAAACCGGTTTAAACCCAACAGTGGGCTCATTAGTTGTAAAGAACAACACCGTTATTTCATCTGCTGTTACATCAATAAATGGAAGACCTCATTCGGAATTTAATGCCTTAAATAAAGTTAAGAATATTTCTGGAGCCACTTTGTATACAACTCTAGAGCCTTGTACGCATATAGGCAAAACACCTCCGTGTGTAAATATTATTTTAAAAAAAAAAATTAAAAATGTTTACTATGCTTTTGAAGACCCGGATATAAGAACTTTTAAAAAAGCGAAAAAATTTTTAGCATCAAGAGGAATAAAAGCTAAGTTAATTAAAACAAAAAAACATAAAAATTTCTACAAAAGCTATTTAATTAATAAAAAATTAGAAATTCCATACATTTCAGCCAAGATTGCAATGTCGAAGGATTATTTAACTATAAATAAAAATAAGAAATGGATTACAAATGATAAATCAAGAAAAATTGTTCATTTATTAAGATCAGAACATGACTCAATTATGTCAACCTCAAAATCTATTAATCTAGATAATTCTTTACTAAATTGTAGAATTGAGGGATTAAATTATTATAAACCTGATTTATTTATAATAGATCTAAATTTAAAGTTAAAAAAAAAACTATTACTAAATAAGATTTTAAAAAAAAGAAAAACGTATTTAATTACAAAAAAATCAAATAATAAAAAAACTATTTTTTATAAAAAATTAGGTTACAAAATTATATTAATTAATTCACTTGAAAATAAACAAGATTTATTTTTATTGTACGCAAAGATTTATAAATTAGGTTACTCAAGAATATTTGTTGAAGCAGGATTAAATTTTTTAAATACGTTATTAAGAAATAAAATTATAAAAGATTTATATATATTTATTAGTGGTAAAAAATTGGGTAAAAATGGAAAAAATAATGGTTCTTTAAAATATTTTAAAAAATTTTTAAAAAAAAAAATAACAATTAACTTGGATGATGATAAACTTTATAAAAAGGAATTTTAAAAATGTTTAATGGTATCATTTACAACACAGGTAAAATAAAAAGTATTAAAAAATCAAAAAAAAGTATCAATGTTGGTATTTCAACAACTTTAAAATTTAAAACTAGAGATTTAGGAGAATCGGTTTGTTGCAATGGAGTCTGCCTTACGCTAGTTAAAAAAAAAAACAACATGTTATATTTTTATATCTCTAATGAAACTCTAAAAAGATCTAACCTAAAATTATTAAAAATTAATCAAACAATTAATTTAGAGAAATCTCTTTCCTATGGTAAAAAAATATCTGGTCACTTTATTCAGGGACATGTTGATACTACAGCAATAGTAAAAAAAATATTTTTTTTAGATAAAACTTGGCTAGTTCGCTTTAAAATTTTAGACAAAAACTTATGTAAATTTTTAATAGAAAAAGCTTCAATTTCTATTAACGGGGTATCATTAACTTTATCAAAAGTTTCTAATAATTTTTTTGAAGTCAACATAATACCTCATACTTTAAAACTTACTAATTTGATGAATTTAAAAATTGATAATTTAGTTAACGTCGAATTAGATATATTTAGTAAATATATGTATAAATATTTTAATTAAATGGTTAAAAAAAAATTTTCAAGCATTTCATCAATTATTCAAGACGCTAAAAAAGGTAAAATGTTTATTTTAGTTGACGATAAAAATAGAGAAAATGAAGGAGATTTAGTAATACCTGGTTCAAAGTGTAGTTCAAAAAATATAAATTTTATGGCTAAACACGGTAGAGGATTAATTTGCTTAGCGTTATCTAAAAAACAAATAGATAAATTAAAATTACCGCTGATGTCACCAAATAATAAATCAAGAATGCAAACTGCATTTACAATCTCAATCGAGGCAAAACGAGGAATTACTACTGGAATTTCAGCACAAGATAGAGCTAAAACAATTAGTGCAGCAATTAATCCTAGAGTAAAAAAAAATGATATAATTTCTCCTGGTCATGTTTTCCCTTTAGTTGCAAGAAACGGAGGTGTGTTAGAAAGAGCGGGTCATACAGAAGCATCGGTGGACATATCTATACTAGCAAATCTAAACCCAAGTTCAGTGATTTGTGAAGTAATGAATGAAGATGGTCGAATGGCAAGATTAAATGATCTATTTAAATTTTCTAAAAAACACAAGATAAAATTAGCATCTATTGAAGATCTTATTTCTTATCGATTAAAATATGAAAAATTAATATTACGATTATCCTCAAAAGTATTAATTTCTAATAAATTCGGAAAAATACATATTTATAGCTATAAAAATAAACTAGAAAATAATATTAATTTAGTGATTTCTAAAGGCAAGTTAAATCCAAATAAATCTGTGCCTGTTAGGGTAATTTCTACTAAAATTAAAAATTTAAATATTTTAAATAATATTAATATAAAAAATTCTTTAAAAATTTTATCGAAATTTAAAAATTTCTTATTATTAATCATTAATAGCAATGAAACTACAAAAGACTATAGTACTAACACTTTAAGATATTATGGTATTGGTGCTCAAATTATAAAAGATCTAAATATTAAGAATATGATATTAATTTCTAGAAGTAAAAAAAAAATAATTGGACTTGAAGGTTTTGGGCTTAGAATAAAAAAACAAATAATTATAAAATGAAAAAAATATTAATAATTAACTCAAATTATTATAGAGAAATATCTAAAAACTTAGTTTCTGAAACTAAAAAAAAACTTCTTAGAAATGATTACAAAATTAGCATTATAGATGTTCCAGGTATATATGAAATTCCTATAGCCATTAGAAAAAATATTGCAAAATTTGATGGTTTCATAGCACTAGGATGTGTAATTAAAGGTGAAACACCTCATTTTGATTTTATATGCTCATCGACTTTTAATGCGATTCAGTCTCTTTCTATTAGTTACAACAAACCTATAGGAAATGGAATTATAACAGCCTTAAACATTAATCAGGCAAAACAAAGAAGTAAAAAAATTAATACTTTAAAACCAAATAAAGGTTCAGAAGCTGCAAACGCAATATTATCTATCTTAATAAATGAACCAAAAAAAATTTAATAATTCAACTCCAAGAATAAAGATTGTTCAAAAATTATATAATTCATTAATGAATCCTGATTCTGAAATTACTTACGCGAAAAGTCAGTATAAAAAATTTATTAAGGATGTTGTGACTGGTACTTTAGAAAGAAAAGAATTAATTGAAGAGTTAGTAGCAACTCATTTAAATGATGATATTGATTTAACAAAAACAGACAAACTGTTAAAAATCATATTATTTGCAGCTATTTTTGAGTTTATGTTTAAGCACAATATTCCTAAAAAAGTTATTATTAACGAGTATTTAATAGCATCAGAATATTTTCTAGAAAAAATTCAAATTGGTTATTTGAACGCTATATTGGATAAAATAGGTAAAGAGTTAAGAAAAAATGATTAAAAATTGTTATTTAACTGAAGTTTAGCTTGCGTTTTGAATATTTATTTGGCATTTATCCTTTTTATAAAATGTTTGATTATTTAGAATTACTTTATTTAATTTCATTTGCTGGGTTTTTAGCCGTAGGTTACAGCTATTTACTATCTGGTCAAATTATTTCATCTAGCGCTGGAAATTCTAGAATGCAAGAAATTGCAGAAGCAATTCAAATTGGTGCAAAAGCTTATTTAAATAGACAATACAAGACTATTGCAATAGTTGGTGTAATAGTTCTTGCAATAGTAACTTATTTTTTTAGTTATCTTGTAGGTATTGGTTATTTTATTGGCGCTTTTTTATCTGGCGTCGCAGGATATGTCGGTATGCTTATATCTGTTAAAGCTAACGTTCGAACAGCTGAAGCTGCGAGACATAGTTTGCAATCTGGTTTAACAATTGCATTTAAGTCAGGTGCAATAACTGGTTTATTAGTTGCAGGCTTAGCTTTATTATCAATCACATTATATTATATAGTTTTAATTAATTTAGAGGTAGATGATAGAGAAGTTATCAATGGTTTAGTAGCTTTAGGATTTGGAGCTTCACTTATTTCAATTTTTGCAAGACTTGGCGGTGGAATTTTTACTAAAGGTGCTGATGTTGGTGCAGATTTGGTCGGAAAGGTTGAAGCTGGTATTCCAGAAGATGATCCAAGAAATCCTGCGGTAATAGCTGACAATGTTGGAGATAACGTTGGAGATTGTGCAGGAATGGCCGCTGATTTATTTGAAACATATGCTGTTACAATTGTAGCAACAATGGTTTTGTCCTCAATTTTCTTTCCTTCAGATTACAATTTAATGATTTACCCATTAGCAATAGGAGGTGCTTGTATATTAACATCAATAATAGGGACTTGGTTTGTTAAGCTTGGTAAGAGTAAAAATATAATGGGTGCTCTATATAAAGGGTTTATAGTAACAGCTATTTTATCTCTTTTAATTTTATATCCTGTTACAAACTCTTTAGTTGGCCTTACAGAAACTTACAGCAATAATGGTAAAGTATTCTCAGGACTAGATTTATATATTTGTGGTGTAGTGGGTTTCGTCATTACAGGACTTCTAATTTGGATTACCGAATACTATACTGGAACAAATTATAGACCTGTAAAATCAGTTGCTCAATCTTCTACAACAGGTCATGGAACAAATGTTATTCAAGGTTTAGCTATATCAATGGAAGCAACAGCTATACCAGCGTTGATAATTGTTGCAGGGATTTTATACACTAATGAACTCGCAGGTTTATATGGAATAGCTATTGCAGTCACTTCGATGTTAGCTCTTACAGGAATGGTTGTTGCTTTAGATGCCTATGGACCTGTTACAGATAATGCTGGTGGAATAGCTGAAATGGCTAAGTTACCAAAAAATGTTAGAAAAACTACAGATGCTCTAGATGCTGTAGGAAATACAACAAAAGCTGTTACTAAAGGTTATGCGATAGGATCTGCTGGATTAGGAGCTTTAGTTTTATTTGCGGCTTACACGGAAGATATTAAATATTTTTCTACCGTAAAAGGTTCTGCTTTAGAGGGTATTATTGTAACATTTGATTTATCTAATCCTTTTGTTGTCGCAGGTTTATTAATTGGAGGGATGTTACCTTATTTATTTGGATCGATGGGCATGCAAGCAGTGGGGAGAGCAGGTGGCTCTGTAGTAATTGAGGTAAGAAGACAGTTTAAAAAAATACCTGGAATAATGAAAGGCACAAGAAAACCTGATTACGGTAGATTAGTTGATTTGCTGACCAAAGCAGCAATTAAAGAAATGATTATACCATCTCTCTTACCTGTATTGTCACCAGTAATCTTGTATTTTATAATTTTACAAATTGGTGGAATAGAAGCAGCACTTTCATCGTTAGGAGCAATGTTATTAGGTGTAATTATTACTGGATTATTTGTAGCAATATCAATGACAGCTGGTGGTGGCGCTTGGGACAACGCAAAAAAATATATTGAAGATGGTAATTTTGGTGGTAAAGGCTCTGAAGCTCACAAATCGGCAGTAACCGGTGACACCGTAGGTGACCCATATAAGGACACAGCTGGTCCAGCGATAAACCCAATGATAAAGATTACAAACATAGTCGCTTTGCTTTTATTGGCAGTTATAGCTCATTAAAAAATTAAAAAAAACTATCTATTAGAATACATTTTAGATTTAATACTACTTAAAAAACTCTCGACAAAACTCTTCTTCGATAAATCATTATCTGTAATACTCTTAGAAAAAGATAACTGATTTAAATCACCTTGGTTTAAAAAATTTTTACTATTTAATATTCCATATTTATTAAATGATAATACTAATACATTGTTTGACTTTATTACATTTTGACCTAATTTATGAAATGATCCTTTGGTCAAGACTCTTTCAATATAAATCCACTCATCTTCATTGTTAAATGACCTGGAATGAGGTGATCCAATTAATTTTAAAACATCATTTTTATTATTTTTTTGTACAGTAAGTTGATTTGATCTATTTTCTAAGAATAATATTCCGTGTGTTTTTGTTGGCTCTTGTAATTGACATCCAATTAAAATAAGAAACAATATTACCAGCAATTTATTATGATTTTTAAAAAAAAAACACATTCAGATAATCTTTACAATATTTTATTAACTTTATCTAGAAACAAGTTTTTTTATAGTGAGGTATGTTTACCTGATAGCTTTGAAACTCGTATTAATCTTATGTTTTTTCATTTTTCAGTTTTTTTAAAAATCTATAAAAAGAAAGAAAAAAAATTTAATCAAAAGGTGTACGATATGCTCTTTCACAACATTGAAAATAATATAAGAGAGTTAGGTTTTGGAGATGTTTCAGTGAATAAAAAAATGAAAGATTTAAATAAGATATTGTATGATATTTTACTTAAAATTGAGAAAAATGAATTAAAAAGTGATTTTAGGATAAACTCCTCTGTTGTTATGAAATATTTTGAAGATTTGAGTGATGAAAAAAGCATTAAATATAAGTTTTTTTCTTCTTATTTTACAAATTTTTACAATTTTTGCTTTGAATTACCATTAGAAAATATGCTAAATACCTCTATAAAATTTAAAATATAATTATGGCTGTACCAAAAAGAAAAACTTCAGTTTCCAAAAAAAAAATGAGAAGATCTCACCATAAATTATCCTCTATAAACATAGTTGAAGATAAAAAAAGCGGTGAATATAAACTTTCTCATCATATTGACTTAAAATCAGGCTATTATAACGGCAAGAAAATTTTAGATATTTAACATACATCATGTCAAAAATAATTTCTATTGCAATTGATGCAATGGGTGGCGACAATTCTCCAGATAAAACTGTCGAAGGAATAAAATTGTTTTTAGATAAATATAAATCTAGAGATGATTTTGTATTAAATGTTTTCGGTAAAAAAGAAGAGATAGATAAAAGTTGCTTTAAATTTAATGTTATTCATAATTCTATAAAAATCTTTAACACTGATACTGTTGTTTCTGACGGGGAAACACCAATGACTGCTGTTAAACATTCAAAAAATACAAGTATGTGGAAATGTATTCAACATCAACTTGATGGTAAATCTGATATTAGCTTATCTGCTGGAAATACAGGAGTTTTATTAGTTATATCTAGAATGATTTTAAAAATGATGAATGAAATAACAAAACCAGCATTGGCAGGTTTATGGCCCAATCAAAATGGAATGAATGTTGTTTTAGATTTAGGCGCAAATATAGAATGCAACGACCAAAATCTTGTAGATTTTGCTGAGCTAGGTTCTGCTTTGTATAAATCTTTATTTGTCAATCAAACTCCAAAAGTTGCACTTTTAAATGTTGGTTCAGAGGAAATTAAAGGTACGGAAATGTTAAAAGCTGCTTCAAAAAAATTACGTGATTTATCTAATTCAGACAATTTTACTTATAACGGATATATCGAAGGAAATAATATTATGACTGGTGAGTCAAATGTTATTGTGACAGACGGTTTTACAGGCAATATTGCTTTAAAGACAGCAGAAGGTACTGCTAAATTTATAATAAAAAATTTAAAAAAATCACTTACAGAAAATATAATCACAAAATTATCTCTTATTTTTTCTTATTTTTCATTAAAAAAATTTAAAAGCAAATTAGATCCTAGAAAATATAATGGAGCAATTTTTTTAGGTTTAAATGGTCCTGTAGTTAAAAG
>Ga0209335_10003547_pt1 | contig 15493 bp, 25 predicted proteins | sample COG_09_FD_184753 | JGI IMG/M metagenome (GOLD analysis project Ga0209335, IMG submission 184753) | Pelagic Microbial community sample from North Sea - COGITO 998_met_09 (SPAdes) (version 2) | ecosystem: Environmental > Aquatic > Marine > Neritic zone/Coastal water | place: Helgoland, sampling...
ACTCTCCTTCTTTTTGGTGGTCTTGCACCGTTATGTGGCATTGGTGTTGTATCTTTAATTGATAGAATTTTAAAACCTCTCGACTGGAGCGATCTAAGGGCTGTCTCTCTTCCTGAACCGGGACCTTTAACTTGAACTGTTAAAGTTCTTAAACCTTGTTCATATGCTTTTGCTCCAGCATCATCTGCTGCTACTTGAGCTGCGTAAGGTGTTGACTTTCTAGAACCTTTAAATCCTTTTGCACCTGCAGAGGACCATGAAACAACGTTTCCACTTTCATCTGCTATTGAAATAATTGTATTATTGAAAGTTGAGTAAACAAAGGCAATACCAGAAGTAATATTTTTTTTAGCTTTTTTCTTTTTTTGAAAAGAACTACTTTTTTTTAATACTGATTTATTGGATACTGTTGGTTCAGTTTTTTCGTTTTTTTTGTTCATTAAAATTTATTTTTTTAAAGGTGTTAATTTTTTTCCAGCTATAGCAATTGCTTTACCTTTTCTGGTTCTTGCATTACATTGAGTTCTTTGTCCCCTTACAGGGAGTTTTTTTTTATGCCTTGATCCTCTATAGCAAGCAAGATCAACTAATCTTTTTATATTTACTGAAATTTCTCTTCTTAAATCACCCTCAACTTTATGGTTAGCGTCTATAAATTCTCTTATCTTTAAAACTTGTTCTTCTGATAGTTCGTTAACTCTTTTTGAGTATGGAATACTTAATTTTTCACAAATTTTTTTTGACGAATACAAACCTATACCATGAATATAGGTCAGTGCTATACTAACAACTTTATTTTGTGGAATGTTTATTCCTGCTATACGTGCCATAAATTAATGATATTCAATTTCCAGCGTATTTATATTGTCTAATCATTTAAAGTCAACCCTAGATCCTATCTAATAAACCACTAATTTCATCACTAATTACGTCTATCTGAGCCTCCCCATTGACTACTTCAAGTAAATTATGTTCTTTATAAAAATCTATAACTGGTTCAATATTTTTTTCATAAGTATTATATCTAGATACGGCTATCTCTAAAATATCATCAGATCTTTTTTGTAAAAATTTTGAAGCACAACAATCTGAGTTGGTAGGAGCTGGATTAAAAAATTCATTATAGATTTTTCCACATATTGAGCAGACAGATCTACCAGTAATTCTCCTTTTAATAACTTCTAGTGAAACAGAAAGTTTTAAAACTAGATTAATTTTTTGATTGTATTTATTTAAAATGGTTTTTAAATTAAGCGCTTGTATCTTATTTCGTGGATATCCATCAAAAATAAGCCTGTTCTTAAACGTATCATTAGAAATGTATTTTTCGATTAAATTACTAACAATATTATCTGAAACAAGTTGACCAGAATTCATTATGCTTGAGATATTTAAACCTAATTCAGTTTTATTTTTAATCTCTTGTCTTAAAAGTTCACCTGTAGATAGTTGATAAAGATTATATTTCTTTACAATAAAATCTGATTGTGTTCCTTTACCTGCACCAGGCGGTCCAAAGATAACTATATTCATTTATCTTAATTGTTATTTTCCAAATTTAGTTTTTTTAATCAATGACTCATATTGAGAACTCATCAATCTTGTTTGAACTTGGGTAACAGTATCCATAGCAACAACTACGACTATAAGTATTGATGTTCCTCCTAAATAAAAAGGTATTGGATATTTTGCTATTAAGAATTCAGGCATTAGGCACACAAAAGTTAGATATAAAGAACCAACAGTAGTTAATCTAATTAAAATAGTATCGATATATTCAGCTGTTCTCTCTCCTGGTCTTATACCTGGTATATAACCTCCGTATTTTCTAAGGTTTTCAGCTGTTTCCTTTGGATTAAAAACTATTGAAGTATAAAAAAAAGAGAAAAAAATTATTCCAGAGGCGTAAAGCAACATATATAGAGGCTGTCCTTGAGTAAACATTGAAGAAATTTTTAAAAATGTATCTGAATCTGCAAAACCAAAATTTGAAATTGTTACTGGTAAAAGCAGCAAAGCAGATGCGAAAATTGCAGGTATCACACCGGCTGTGTTAATTTTAAGAGGAAGATGTGAAGACTCGCCTCCATACATTTTGTTTCCTACTTGTCTTTTAGGATAGTTAATTAAAATTTTTCTCATAGCTCTCTCAAAAAAAACAATGAATAAAACAGTAAGAATTACTAAAACAAATATACCTACAATCATTACTGCTGATAAAGCCCCCGTTCTACCAAGTTCAAAAGTGGATGCTAAAGCTCTAGGTATTTCAGCTACAATTCCTGAAAAAATAATTAGTGAAATTCCATTACCAACACCTCTAAGTGTTATTTGTTCTCCGAGCCACATTAAAAAAGTTGTGCCGGCAACAAGGGAAATCGTTGTTATGACTCTAAATGACAAGCCTGGCTCAATAACTAAATTTCCTGCATTTTCTAAACCAACCGAAACTCCATAACCTTGTAGGCATGCGATTAATACTGTTCCATAACGAGTAATTTGAGTTATTTTTTTTCTACCAATCTCTCCTTGTTCTTTAAGGTTTTTAAAATAATCAGAAACACCCGTAAGTAATTGAACAATAATTGATGAAGAAATATATGGCATAATACCTAAAGCAAAAATTGCCATTCTTGTTACAGCACCTCCAGAAAACATATTAAACATTCCTAGTAACCCTTTTTGACTTGAAGCCATAATTTCTTTTAAAGCTAATGGGTCTATTCCAGCTAAAGGTACGTAAGTTCCTAAGCGATAAATTATAAGAATTAGTATTGTGAATAATATTCTATTTTTAAGGTCTTTTGCTTGACTAAAAGCACCTGCTGTATTGAGTGTTTCACTTGACATAAAATTTTATTTTTTAATTATGCTTAATTTTCCGCCAGCTTTTTCTATTTTGGTTAAAGCTTGTTTGGATGCAAAATGTGCAGTAATTTCAATGTCTTTTTTTATTTCACCACTACCTAAAATTTTTAATTTTAGATAATTTTTGCTTATTAATTTTTTTTCTTTCAAGATATTTAAGTCTATTACTTTCTTTATATCATTTTTATATTTGTCTAGAATATTTTGTATTTTAGAAAGATTTAAAATTGCGGTATTATTTTTTTTAAATGATTTAAAACCTCTTTTTGGTAATCTTCTATATAAAGGCATTTGACCGCCTTCAAAACTTTTTATTGCTACACCTGATCTTGATTTTTGACCTTTGTGTCCTCTTGAGGAAGTTTTCCCTTTACCAGAACCTATGCCTCTACCAACTCTAATTTTTTTTTTGTTATTTTTAACCAAGCTATTAAGTTCCATTATTTTGCCTCTCTTTTTAAAACTATGTCTGATATTTTTTTTCCACGTATAGCTGATAAAAGTTTAGGAGAAATTTGAGATTTTAATCCATTAATACAAGCCTTTAATACATTGTGAGGATTTGCTGAACCTAATGATTTTGCTACAACATCTTGAATGCCTAAGACTTCACAAACTGAACGTATAGCCCCGCCTGCAATTATTCCTGTCCCTGCTGGAGCTGCTCTTAAAAAAACTTTACCTGATCCATTCTTGCCTTTTACATCATGATGAAGAGTTCGTCCTTCTTTTAAAGGAATTTTAATCAAATTTCTTTTTGCTACTTCAGTCGCCTTTTTAATAGCATCTGGTACCTGTTTAGATTTACCCTGACCTATTCCAATAGATCCTTTCTGGTTGCCAACTACTACTAACGCTGCAAAACCAAACCTTCTACCACCTTTAACAACTTTAGTTATTCTATTAATTGCTACTAACTTTTCTTTTATATCAGTCTCATTTTTTTTGTATTCAGCCATATTAAAATTTTAATCCATTCTTTCTTAATGTTTCAGCAAAATTTTTTACTCTACCGTGGTATTTGTATTCACCTCTATCAAAGTAAACATCGCTGATATTTTTTTCTTTTGCCCTTTTTGCTAACAACTCACCTATTAAAATAGATTTTTCCATTTTTTTTATTTTTTTTGCTTTTATATCTTTTTCAATTGATGAAGCCGAAACTAAAGTTTTTTTTTGTTTATCATCTATTATTTGAGCAGATAGATTGTTTAAGGATTTATTAACAGCTATTCTAAATCTATTCTGAGAAACATCTTTAAGTTTCCTTCTGTTTCTTAATTTTCTTTTAATTTTATTATTAATTTTTTTCATTATTTCTTCTTGCCTTCTTTTCTTAAAACAAATTGCCCTCTTTCCTTAATGCCTTTTGCTTTATACGGTTCAACAGGTTTTAAACTTTTTATATCAGCTGCTACTTTAGAAACTAATTCTTTATCTACACCATTTATCTTTATTACAGTTTGTTTTTCAACTATTATTTTAATTCCTTTCGGAATTTTAAAATTTACATCATGACTGAAACCAATTTGAAGATTTAATAATTCACCCTTTAAATTAGCTCTAAAACCAACTCCACTAAGTTCTAACACTTTCTCGTGTCCAGAGGATACGCCTACTACTGCGTTGTTAACTAGACTTCTATATGTGCCCCACATGATAGATGTTTTTTTATCTAGTTTTTTATTTAACGGTTTTATTTGAAACTCACTCTCAATTAGTTTTGAGGAAAAAATTTTATCATTAATTGTAAGTAGTTTTGTACCCTTTGGCCCAGTAATTGTTAGATTAGAACCTTCAATTTTTATTGAAGAGTCTTTTGGAATTAATATATTTTTTTTACCAATTTTAGACATTAAAAAACCCTACAAATTATTTCACCACCAATATTATTTTTTCTGGCTTCAGAGTCACTCATTACACCTTTTGGTGTTGATAAAATGGCTAATCCTAGACCATTCATTACTTTAGGAATACTTGTGGCTCTAGAATAAACTCTTCTTCCCGGTTTAGAAATTCTTTTGATTTCTTTAATTACAGGGTCTCCCTCATAATATTTTAATGAAATTTTTAAACTTGTTTTATTATTTTCAGTTTTTTCAATAAAATAATCTTTAATATAACCTTCGTTTTTAAGTATTTCTAAAATATTTTTTCTAAATTTAGATGAAGGTATTTCAACTGAATTTAATGATCGCATTTGACCATTTCTTATTCTTGAAAACATATCTCCTATTGGATCTGTAAATGTCATATTTCTCCTACCAGCTTGATTTAGTCATTCCAGGAATTTTACCAGCAGACGCCATGTCTCTTAGTGCAATTCTAGATATTCTTAATTTTCTATATACTCCATGCGGTCTTCCTGAAACTTCACATCTATTTCTAACTCTAATTTTTGCTGAGTTTTTTGGAAGCTTGTTAAGTTTTAATTGTGCCGCAAATCTTTCAGATAATTCTAGTTTTCTGTTATTTATAATTTTTTTTAATTCTGCTCTTTTTTTAGCATACTTTTTTACTAATTTTATTCTTTTTAAATTCTTTTGAACTGCACTTGTTTTAGCCATTTTTATCCTTAGTTTTTTTTGTCATTTATTGGGAAATTAAATTCTTTTAATAATTCAAACGTCCCTTTTTTGTTTTTGCTTGATGTAACAACAGTTATATCTAGTCCTCTAATTTTATCTACTTTATCGAAATTAACTTCTGGGAAAACTATATGTTCCTTTATACCAAAAGAGTAATTATATGAATTGTCAATTCCATTTGAAGATAAGCCTCTAAAATCTTTAATTCTCGGTAAGGCAACATTAATTAATCTGTCGATAAATTCATACATTTTTTGTGATCTCAATGTTACTTTAACCCCAGCATTTGATCCTTTTCTTGTTTTAAAGTTTGAGATTGATTTTTTAAATTTTGTGATAATAGGTTTTTGTCCAGCTATTAATGCCATATCATCTACACATGATTTAAGTTTTTTTCCATCAGATGCATCCTCACCTAAGCCCATATTTAAAATGATTTTATTAATTTTTGGAACATCGTGTTTATTCTTTAAAGATAATTTACTCATAAGCTTAGAGATTATTTCTTTTTGATATGTGGTTTTTAATCTAGACATTATTTTTTAGTTTCTGCTTTCTTTTCACTTTTTTTATTGTCAACAATTTTAACATTTGATTGGTGAATAAAACTCTCTTTAGACACAATGCCACCCTTTTTTTCTTTTGTAGGTTTTGTGTGTCTCTTAACCATATTAATCGCTTTAATTTTAATTTTATTTAATTTACGATTAATTTCTAAGATTTCACCAGTTTTACCCTTGTCTTTACCGGTAATAATTTTTACTTGTGCTCCTTTTTTTAATAACATTTTATAATACCTCTGGTGCTAAAGAAATTATTTTAGTATGACCTCTAGATCTTAGTTCTCTAGTTACTGGCCCGAAAATTCTAGTACCGATTGGTTCACCTTTTTCATCTGTTAATACAACAGCATTTTTATCAAATTGAACCTTAGATCCATCATCTCTATGTATTTCTTTTCTAGTTCTTACAACTACAGCTTTATGTACAGAACCTTTTTTGACTTTTCCTTTTGGTATTGCGTCTTTAACACTAATCACAATTATATCGCCAACAGACGCGTATCTTCTTTTTGATCCACCTAAAACTTTAATACACTCAACTCTTTTTGCTCCTGTGTTATCTGCTACCATTAATTCTGTTTGTATTTGTATCATTTTTCTATTACCTGCCAGGTCTTCTTTTTTGAAAAAGGCTTACATTCAATAATTGAAACTTTTTCACCTTCCTTATATTTGTTTTTGTCATCATGGGCATGATATTTTTTTGATCTTTTAATTACTTTTCCATAAAAGGGATGTTTAAATTTTCTTGTAACTTCAACAACTATTGTTTTATTGTTTTTCGCACTAGTCACGGTTCCTTTTAAAACTTTTTTTGTCATTTTGTATTCTTTATTGTTGTATATAATCTAGCTATAGTTTTTTTGATTTCGTTATATTGAGCAGGATTATTTATTTGATTATTCACTTTTTTAAACCTTATATTAAATAGATCTTTTTTTAGAGATAAAATTTTTTTCTCAGCTTGATCCTTAGTTAATTTTTTGTCATCTTTTTTTTTTGCCATTATCTTTTCACAAATTTTGTTTTTATTGGTAATTTAGCCGAAGCTTTATATAGAGCTTCTCTAGCAATTTCCTCGCTAACTCCGTCTATTTCAAAAATAATTCTTCCTGGTTTAACTCTACAAGCATAATATTCAGGAGATCCTTTTCCTTTACCCATTCTAACTTCAGTTGGTTTTTTTGATACAGGAATATTAGGAAAAATTCTTGTCCAAACTTTACCTGTTCTTTTCATGTATCTAGTTAATGCTACTCTAGCAGCTTCAATTTGTTTCCCAATAATTCTTTCTGGTTGAACAGCTTTTAAACCAAATTGACCATAGTTTAATTTTACAGCCCTGGCTGCATTGCCATGGATTCTTCCTTTAAAGGCCTTCCTGTATTTAGTTCTGACTGGCTGTAGCATTCTTAACCCTTTCTTTTTTTTCTTTTTCAACTTCTTTAGCCATTAATTCACCTTTATATATCCAAACTTTTACACCGATAATTCCGTAAGTTGTTAAAGCCTCAGCAAAACCATAATCTATATCGGCTCTTAATGTATGTGATGGTATGCTTCCTTCTCGCAACCACTCTGTTCTTGCTATTTCATTTCCAGCTAATCTACCACTTAGCATCACTTTTATCCCTTTAGCGTTTAATCTCATTGCTGATTGCATAGCTCTTTTCATAGCTCTTCTATAAGCAATTCGTTTAACTAATTGTTGAGCTATATTCTCAGCCACTAAATTTGAATTAAGTTCGGGTTTTTTGATTTCTTTAATATTAACATTTACGTCACTGTCTGTAATTTTCATTATATTTTTTTTTATTTTCTCAATATCAGCACCTTTTTTTCCAATTACAAAACCTGGTCTTGAAGTGTGTATTGATACAGTGCATTTTTTAGAAGAACGTTCAATAATGATTTCTGATACACCAGAATTAGTAATATTTTTTTTTATAAAATTTCTAATTTTAAAGTCTTCTATTAAATATCTACCAAAGTCTTTTTTTTTAGCAAACCAAGTAGAATCCCATCCTCTATTAATACCAAGTCTTAGACCTATAGGGTTTATTTTTTGTCCCATTATTTATTATCCTTCTTTTCTTTTTTTTCCTCTAAAATTACCGTTATTCTACTAAATGGTTTTTTAATTGGACTGGCTCTACCTTTAGCCCTTGGTCTAAACCTTTTCATAACTAATGATTTTCCAACATATGCTTCTTTAATAACCAGATTATCAATGTCAAATTGATTATTATTTTCAGCGTTTGAAATAGCTGATTTTACTGTTTTGCTTACATCTTTAGCTATTCTTTTTCTTGAGAACTCTAAGTCTCTTAAAGCAACATCTACTTTTTTTCCTTTAATAAAGTTTAGAACTAAAGATAATTTTCTAGGACTAGTTCTTACATTCTTATTTATAGCCTTAACTATAGAGTTATTTTTTTCCATTATTTTTTATCTCCCGCTGGTTTTGCAGAAGGCGCGGCTGCTTTTTTATCTGCTGGTGTATGACCTTTAAATGTTCTTGTTGGAGCAAATTCTCCCAACTTGTGACCAACCATTTCTTCAGAAATAGTTATTGGTATAAAGGATTTACCGTTATGAATCATAAAGCTATGACCAACAAAATCTGGTATTATTGTAGAGTGCCTTGACCAAGTTTTGATTGGTTTTTTATTTGGTGCGTCTTTTAGTTTATCAATTTTTTTTAATAAACTCGGGTGGACAAAAGGTCCTTTCCAAACAGATCTAGCCATTATTTTCTCTTCTTTCTTCTAGTTATAATTAATTTATCACTTCTTTTTGGTCTTCTAGTTTTTAAACCTTTTGCTGATTGACCCCAAGGAGAAACAGGACTTCTGCCGCCAGATGTTTTACCTTCACCGCCTCCATGAGGGTGATCAACTGGATTCATTGCTACCCCTCGAGTTTGTGGTCTTTTACCTCTCCATCTATTTCTGCCAGCTTTACCTATTTTAATATTTTTTTGATCTGGATTAGAGACTGTCCCAATTGTTGCTATACAAGAACTACTTACTTTTCTAGTTTCACCTGATGAAAGTTTTAAAATAGCATAATCTCCATCATATCCTGATAAAGTTACAGAAGAGCCTGCTGACCTAGCTAACTTCGCTCCGTTTCCAGGTAATAACTCTACATTATGAATTGATGTTCCCGGAGGTATATCTCTTAACTCTAAGGAGTTACCTAATTTAATTTCAATATTTTTACCTGACTCAATTACGTCTCCTTGTTTTAATCCTTGAGGACAAATAATGTAAGCTTTTTCATTATCTTTGTATGAAATTAATGCAATATACGCAGTCCTGTTAGGATCATATTCAATTCTTTCCACTGTAGCCGGAACATTTTTCTTTTTTCTATAAAAGTCAACTATTCTATATTTGTGTTTGGAGCCACCTCCTATATGTCTTGAAGTTATACGTCCGTTATTATTTCGTCCACCAGTAAAATTTTGCCCCTTTGTTAAAGGTTTATGTGGAGATCCTTTCCATAAAGAACTTTTATCTATAACAACAGTGCCTCTTGTGGATTTTGTATACGGTTTAAAAGTTTTTAATGCCATAAGTTAAATTCCTGTTGTTAGGTCTATACTTTGACCTTTTTTAAGAGTTATTATCGCTTTTTTATAACCACTTTTAATAGATTTTTTTCCTTGTTTAATTTTAAGTTTTGATTTTTGATTAATAATATTAATTTTAATTACATTTACCTTGAATAATTTTTCAATATTTTTCTTAATGGTTTTTTTATTTGCATTTTCATGAACTTTAAATACAGTTTTGTTTTGTTCTGACAAAATAGTAGCTTTTTCAGTTATAATTGGATTTCGAATTGAGTCTATGTAATTAATTTTTTTCATTTAATATTCTTTCTTGAATTTTTTTGGCCGAAGATGATGTTATTATTACGTTTTTATATTTAAACATGTCATAAATATTAGTTCCCTCATCTTTAATTAGCTTTACGTTTTTAATGTTACGAGCAGATTTATTTATATTTTTAATTGACTCATTATCTGAAATTATTAAAACATTTAATAATTTATTTTTTTCTAAAAATTTATTAAATTCCTTTGTTTTTTTTATTTCTTTTTTTACATCAGCTAAGATATGCAAATTTTTATCTAAATTTTTTTTTGAAAACGTTTGAGCGAGTGCAAGTTTTCTAATTTTTTTATTAATTTTTTTTATCTTATATACGGCACCTTTTGGTCCATGAGCCACACCTCCGCCAACAAATAATGGAGCTTTTTTACTAGCATGTCTCGCACCACCGCTACCTTTTTGAGCGACTATTTTTTTTGTAGATCCTCTAACTTCGTTTCTTTGTTTTGTTTTTGCTGTTCTTGGTTTTGAGTGATTAAACTGCCAGTCTATTACAAATTTTATCAATTTGTGATTCACTTTTAGTTTTACTAATTTATCAGAAATTTCAATCGAATCTTTTTTTGTACCGTCAATGTTTAAAAGAGGAAACTTCATTTATTTTTTCCCCTTTTTAGCTTCTGCAGCTTTTATTTTTGCTTCGTGCTTTTCTTTAATAGTTTTTCTGGTTACATTTTTTACAGACTCTCTTAATAAAACCGTTGAATTTTTTGAACCTGGTATGGAACCTTTTAGATATAGTAAATTATTTTCTAAATCTGATTTTATAATCTCTAAATTTAACATAGTTCTTAATTTATCACCCATGTGACCAGCCATTTTTTTTCCTTTAAACACTTTACCAGGATCTTGTCTTTGTCCTGTAGAACCATGAGATCTGTGAGAAACTGAAACACCGTGTGAAGCTCTTAAGCCACCAAAATTCCATCTTTTCATAACACCAGCAAAACCTTTACCTATAGTTTTTGATTTAACATCTAAAAATTTTTTATCTTTAAATATTTCTAAACCTAATTCATTACCTTCTTTAAATTGATTATCGTTTTCTACTCTAAATTCTTTAAGAATTTTTTTTGGTTCAGTATTCTTTTTTGTAAAATAACCTTTCATTTGCTTCGTTAGTTTAGAATTCTTAATTTTAAAAAAGCCAACTTTTACTGCGCTGTAACCTCTTTTTTCTTTTGATATAACATCAAGGACTCTTCCTTTTTCTACTTTAATTACTGTTACAGGTACTGACTGACCACTTTCCATAAATTCTCTCGTCATTCCAATCTTTGTTCCAATTAATCCAATGCTCATAATTTAAATCTTTATTTCTATATCTACACCTGAAGCTAAGTCTAATTTCATTAGCGCTTCTACTGTTTGAGGTGTCGGTTCAATTATATCAATTAATCTTTTGTGTGTTCTTGACTCAAATTGTTCTCTACTTTTTTTATCAATATGTGGAGATCTTAATACTGTATATCTTTCTATTCTTGTTGGTAAAGGAATTGGCCCTTTAACTTGAGCTCCTGTTCTTTTAGCTGTATTAACAATTTCCTCAGTTGATAAATCAAGAATTTTGTTATCGTAAGCCTTTAAATGTATTCTAATATTTTGATTTTCCATAAATTAAGCTAGTTTCTTTGTTACTTCGTCTTGTACATTTTGAGGGACTTTGTCATAGTGACTAAATTGCATTGTGTATTGAGCTCTCCCCTGTGTAGATGACCTTAAATTATTTATATACCCAAACATATTTGCTAAAGGAACTGTTGCTTTAATTGCTGTTGCGTTACCTCTTGGTTCTGTGGAAGCAACCTGACCTCGTCTACTATTCAAATCACCAATTACATCACCCATAAAATCTTCAGGTGTTACTACTTCGACTTTCATCATTGGTTCTAGCAATTTTAACGTAGCTTTTTGACAAGCTTCTCTAAAACACATTCTAGATGCAATTTCAAAAGCTAATACACTTGAGTCAACATCGTGATGCAGCCCATCTAAAATTGTTACTTTATAGTCGATAACAGGAAAACCTGCTAATATTCCGCTATCTGCTACACTTAAAACCCCTTTTTCAACACCTGGAATAAATTCTTTTGGTATTGATCCACCTTTAATTTTGTTTTCAACCTCACGACCTTTGCCTGGTTCAAGCGGTTCAACACTCAAAGTAACTTTGGCAAATTGACCAGATCCTCCGCTTTGTTTTTTATGAATATAGGTAACTTCTGTTGAACCTAATATTGTTTCTCTATAAGCCACTTGTGGGGCACCGACATTTGCTTCTACTTTAAATTCTCTTTTCATTCTATCTACAATAATGTCTAAGTGTAATTCACCCATTCCTTTTATTATTGTCTGTCCTGACTCTTCATCGGAAGTAACTCTAAATGACGGATCCTCTTTGGCTAATCTAGCTAAAGCTTCACCCATTTTTTCCTGGTCTGCTTTTGTTTTTGGTTCTACTGCAATTTCTATAACAGGATCCGGGAATTCCATTGGCTCTAATAAAATCGGTTTACTCTCATTACATAAAGTATGTCCTGTAATTGTGTGTTTTAGTCCTGCTAAAGCGACTATATCGCCAGTTGTGGCTTCTTTTATGTCTTCTCTACTATTTGCATGCATTAATAACATTCTTCCTACTCTTTCTGTTTTTTCTTTTGAAGAGTTGTATACAGAGGTACCTGCATTTATTTTACCTGAATAAATTCTTATAAATGTCAAAGATCCAACAAATGGATCATTTGCAACTTTGAATGCTAAAGCTGAAAATGGTTCGCTATCATCAAATTTCATCTCTATCTTATCTTCAGAATTAATTTTTGTCGCTTCTATATTGCCAATATCTTTTGGACTTGGAAGATAATCTATGACTGCATCTAATAGTGGTTGCACTCCTTTATTTTTAAATGCAGAACCGGTAGTTATAGGTACAAAATTAAAACCTAAAGTACCTTTTCTTATACATTTAATTAGATCATTCTCTGAAGGTTCTTTCCCTTCTAAATAAGCTTCCATTAATTTTTCATCTTCTTCAACAGCGGCTTCAACGAGTTCTTTTCTGTAAGAGTTTGACTTTTCTTTTAATTCTTCAGGAATATCTACAATATCAAATTTAGCACCTAAATCTTCATTTTGCCAAATAATAGCTTTCATTCTTACTAAATCAATTACACCTTTTAGGTCTGCTTCTGAACCCACAGGTAATTGTAAAACTAAAGGCTTGCAACCAAGTCTTTCTTTAATCATGTCTACGCAACGATAAAAATCTGCACCAGTACGATCAAGTTTATTTACAAAACATATTCTCGGAACTTTATATTTATCTGCTTGTCTCCAAACAGTTTCCGATTGAGGTTCAACACCTGCAACTCCATCAAAGACACATACAGCTCCATCTAAAACTTTTAAAGATCTTTCTACTTCAATAGTGAAATCAACGTGTCCAGGTGTATCTATAATATTAATTCTATGATCTCTCCAAAAACAAGTTGTTGCTGCGGAAGTAATAGTAATACCTCTTTCTTGTTCCTGCTCCATCCAGTCCATTGTTGCAGCGCCATCATGCACCTCGCCAATTTTATGACTTTTTCCAGTGTAATATAATACTCTTTCAGTTGTTGTAGTTTTACCAGCATCAATGTGGGCCATGATGCCAATATTTCTATATTTGTCTAAAGTGTACTTAGCCATAAATTATTACCATCTAAAATGTGCAAAAGCTTTATTGGACTCTGCCATTTTATGAGTATCCTCTCTTTTTTTTATTGCAGAACCTTTATTTTGTGACGCATCTAAAATCTCTGCGTATAATTTTTCTGCCATAGTCTTATTTTTTCTTTTTCTTGTAGCATCCATAATCCATCTCAAGGCTAATGCTTGACCTCTTTTAGCTTTAACTTCTACAGGCACCTGATAAGTTGCACCGCCAACTCTTCTAGATCTACATTCTAAATTTGGTTTAACATTGCTAATAGCTGTATTAAAAATTTTTAAAGGGTCTTCATTATTCTTTGATTTAATTTTTTCTAAAGCATCATAAAGGATTTTTTCAGCTGTAGTTCTTTTACCATCATACATAATCGAGTTTATAAATTTAGAAACTACTTCAGAATGAAATTTAGGATCAGGATAAACTTTTCTTACTGGGGCTTTTCTTTTTCTAGACATAATTATTTTGGTTTCTTCGTTCCGTATAGAGATCTTCTTTTTTTTCTATTTGCTACGCCCTGTGTATCTAAGTTTCCTCGTAAAATGTGATATCGAACTCCTGGTAAATCTTTGACACGTCCTCCACGCAACAAGACTACAGAATGTTCTTGTAAGTTATGACCTTCTCCTGGAATATATGCTGTTACTTCAAAACCATTCGACAATCTCACCCTTGCAACTTTTCTTAATGCTGAGTTAGGTTTTTTTGGAGTTGTTGTGTAAACTTTTACGCAAACACCTCGCTTTAAAGGCTGTTTTTCTAATGCTGGAACTTTATTTCTAGCAATAGGCTTAATTCTACTTTTTTTAATCAATTGATTAATAGTCGGCATATAAAAAATTTTGAAGTTAAAATAAGGAAAACCTTTTAAAATTTTTTGTTAGTGTTTAAGGTTATAATAGACCTTACTTCTAACATTCAAAATGTGCCGTAAACTAACATTGAATTTATAAATGTCAATATTTAAGCGGGTTTTTTATATAATTTAGACTGATTGTTCTGGAGCCAATGGAGCGGATTCTAGCTCCTGTTTTTTAAGTTCTTCTAATCTAGACTTGTCTTGCTCCCTAGCTGCCTTGTCCCATTCAATTTTGGTTAAACCTGTACCAGCAGGAACAAGTCGTCCAACTATAACGTTCTCTTTTAAGCCCTCTAGAGAGTCAACTTTACCTTTAATTGATGCATCTGTTAAAACTCTTGTAGTTTCTTGAAATGATGCAGCTGAAATAAATGAGTTAGTTTGAAGTGAAGCTTTAGTTATACCAAGTAAAACTCTTTCAAATATTGCCGGTTTCTTCTTTTCTTCGCGTAATTTATCGTTAATAACATTTATGTCTAATAGATCTATAACTTCGCCCGTTAACAAATCAGAGTCACCAGCATCTTTAATTTCAACTCTTTTTAACATTTGTCTTACAATTGTTTCAATGTGTTTATCATTAATTACAACACCTTGTAATCTATAAACCTCTTGCACTTCGGTGATAAAATATTCTGTTAATTTTTCCACACCTAAGACTCTTAAAATATCATGTGGTAGAGGTGCTCCATCAAGTAAATACTCTCCTTTTTTAATTTTTTCACCTTGATTAAAATTAACATGTTTCCCTTTAGGAATTAAATAATTAGATGTTACTCCGTTTGTAGAAACTATTGAAATTTTTTGCTTGCCTCTAACTTCTTTACCAAATTCAATTACACCGTCATTCTCAGCAATGATTGCACTATCTTTAGGTTTTCTTGCTTCAAACAATTCCGCAACTCTAGGAAGGCCACCTGTAATATCTTTTGTTTTTGATGTTTCTTTTGGTAATCTAGCTAATACATCACCAGCAGAAATTTTTTGTCCGTCTTTTACAGATA
>Ga0209335_10003548_pt1 | contig 15490 bp, 15 predicted proteins | sample COG_09_FD_184753 | JGI IMG/M metagenome (GOLD analysis project Ga0209335, IMG submission 184753) | Pelagic Microbial community sample from North Sea - COGITO 998_met_09 (SPAdes) (version 2) | ecosystem: Environmental > Aquatic > Marine > Neritic zone/Coastal water | place: Helgoland, sampling...
TGTTTTATAAATGAAGACTTTAAAAATTATAATAAAGAAATTTTTGTTGGTTATACAAATTCAATAGCAATAAAAAGAATTAAGAAAACAAAAAAAAAACTTAAATTAAAATATAAAATTATTTTTTTAAATGAAGTTATAAATATAAGAATAGTACACTTTATAATTAAAGTACGAAAAATTTTATCATTTAGATTTGAGAAATGTTTAGTAGGAGATATTAAATATTATTTGCATAAAGAATTTTATAAATTATCAAAAAAAAGATATATTGTAGATGATGGCACATCAAGCTTAGGTATAAAGAAATTGATAAATAATTTAAATACATCTAATACGATATTATTTACAGTGTATAAAAGTATAAAATTTAGAAAAATTAAAATTATTCAAAATAATTATAATTTTTTAAACACTACATATTTGAATAAAAAGCTAAACTCTAAAAAAGAGATACATTTTATTAGTTCAAAAATAAATGAAAATATAAAAAATCCGAATACATATTATAAAGTTTTAAGAAATTTAAAAAGAAGATACTCAAAGTATAAATTTATTTACTTTGCTCATTTAGATGAGGATATAAGATTAATTAAAAAAGAACTAAATATTGTAGTTATAAAACATAAATTACCAATAGAATTATATTATGCCATCAATTCTATACTACCCAAAAAAATAATTTTTAATTATTCATCAGCATTATTTAACATCAATAAATTGTTTAAAGATTATAAAAATACGGTTAATATTGGTGTTAAAAATAAGTTGAATTTACTGATTGATGAGCACAAATCAACTTTTGCAAAAGCAGATGACGAAATTAGATTTTTAAAAATAAAAAATCAAATGTTATTGTAAAATCGTTTGACTTTAAAAGATTAAACTCTTTACAGTTCAATAGTTGAACGGTATAGTTCAAAAAATGAACGACAAATTAAAAGAAAAAGATTTTTCAATTTTAAGAAAACTTTATTCTAACCCTAAAATTAGTCAGAGAGATTTGGCATATACCCTTGGATTTAGTGTGGGAAAATTAAACTATTGCTTAAAGGCTTTAAAAAACAAGGGTTTAATTAAAATAAAAAATTTTAGCAAAAATCCAAATAAACATAGCTACTCTTATTTGCTTACTTCAAAAGGTGCATCACATAAATCAAAAATGGCATTTTACTTTATGAAGCAAAAAATGAAGGAATATGAGGATTTAAAAAAAGAATTAGAGAATAATGAAAAAAATTAATAAAATTGATAATTTTAATTCGATCTTTTTAAAATACAATATTTTGATAAATAAAGGTTTAGCATCCATAAATAAAAAATCTTTATTTGAGGCCTCTTTACTAATTGAAAAAAAAATAAAGAATAATTCAAAAATTTTTGTTGCTGGAAATGGTGGGTCTGCCGCAGTATCTAATCACTTCATTTGTGATTTTCTTAAAAACGTAAAATATTTTACCAAACTAAAACCAAAAGTAATTAGTCTTTCAAGTAATGTAGAGGCGATTATGGCTATATCGAATGATCTAGGATACCATAATTCATTAACTTACCAGGCAAAATCACTATCAGAAAAAAATGATATATTTGTAATAATAAGTTCCTCTGGAAATTCAAAGAACATTATTGAATTAGTAAAATTTGCGAAAAAAAACGGAAATAAAATTATAGGTATGTCAGCATTTAAGGGTGGTTATTTAAAAAAGAATTCAGATATTCATATGCATATAAAAATTAATGATTATGGAATTTCAGAAGATATTTTTCAATCGATAATGCATATTTTTGTAAAAACAATATGTGCGAGAAACAAAAAATAAAGATTTATTAGTCTAGATTAAAATGATTCAATTCAATAAAGATTTCCTTAATTCAGTCATCGAAAATAAGATAAAAAAAAAATTTATTTTTTGTCATTTTTTATCATTGATTAATACAATTTTAGAAATATTAAGCTTAGTTTTAATAATTCCAATAATTTCTTTTTTTTTAAATCTTGACAATAAATTTTTAACATTTGATAGTTTTAATTATTTTTCAAATCTTGAAAAAATAGAAAAAGCGTTTTTTATTTTTTTTATAATTGTACTATTCTATATAGCCAGAGCTTTCACACAAATATTTATTTTTGCATACGAAAGAAAATTTATAGCCAATATTGAAATACAATTAAAAGAGAATGTTTTTAGAAGAACTGTATTTGTTAATTTAAATAAAATAGGAAAATCCACCTTAGCAAATAGATTAAGGGATCTTGCTGATGTAGGGATTCTGCAAAAACATATTCATTCACTTATAATTTTTAACACTGGTGCAGTTGTATCTTTATCAATCATAACTTTTTTATTTTTATTTAATTATAAAGTTTCTATATTTTTTTTAATTATTTTTTCAATTTTGTCCCTATGTTATATTTTTTCTACTAATAAATTTTTTGTAAGATCTGGAGTTGAATCAAGAGATAAAAGCTCCAAGATAATGAATGAAGTATATAATTCTCTCAATTCATTAAAAGAATTAATTATTGACAAAAAAAGAAATTATTTTTTTAATTTATTTTCAAAAGCAAATAAAGACGTAACAAGACTCACATACTTGTCTGCAGTTTATGAAAAAATACCAAGAATATTTGGGGAATTAGGACTAGTAATAATAGTACTTTTAACATTCTTCTATTTCTATTTAATGAATTTAAGCAATGATGAAATTATTTTAAATTTAAGTATTTTTATAGCGGCAGGAATAAGGTTACTACCTGCCTTTGTACAATTATCAAATTCTAGGCAAAGCTTGATACAAAGTCATTATTCAACTAAAAAGATTTATAAAGTTTTGGGACAACCATTTCAAGTAGAAAAAGAAACCATAAGTACAAATCAACAATTAAATATCAAAAAATTTATAAATATAAAAAATCTATCTTTTGAATATTCAAAATCAAATATAATTCTTCAAAAATCAAGCCTAATTATAAAGCCAAAAAAAATAATTGGCTTAATTGGGGAAAGTGGATCTGGAAAAACTACTTTTATAAATTTATTAACTGGTCTTCTTAAACCAAGCAATGGAAACATTAGAATTGATAATTTTGATATTCATGAAAAACTAGAGTTGTGGCATAATTCTATAGGTTATGTGCCACAAGATGTCTTTTTATTGAGTGGAAAAGTTATGAACAATATAGCCTTTGGGATTGAAGATGCTAAAATTGATAAAAAGAGAATTAAAAGAATATTAAAAGTTTGCAAATTAGATGAATTTATAAATAAAAAAAAGAGAGGACTAGATTTTTATATTAATGAAAAATCTACCAATATATCAGGTGGCCAAAAACAGAGAATTGGAATTGCTAGAGCTCTTTACAAAAATCCTAAATTATTGATTCTTGATGAAGCTACAAGTGGAATAGATCAAGAAAATGAATCACTAATTTTAAAAAATTTAAAGAAGGAATATAAAGATATTACCATAATTTTAATCACCCACAGAGTAAATACATTGAAAAAATTTGCTGATACAATTTATAAAATAGCTAATAAAAAAATTAAAAATTTTAAAATTTGATTATGATTAATAGAATTAAAAAATTGATTAACAAAGAAAAACCACAAATGAGTTTATACGTAGATTATTTAAAGTTAGCATAAATATGAAAAAAAAAATAACTTTTTGCTTTGATATTGATAATGTTATTTGTAAAACAACTTCTTCAAATTATTCTTTATCGAAACCAATTAAAAAAAATATTGATATAATTAATAAATTAAAAAAGAATGGTCATACTATCAAGATATTTACAGCAAGGCACATGGGAAGAAATAACGACAATCAAAAGAAAGCTGTTAGTGGTGCGAAAAAATTTACAATTAGTCAATTAAAAAAGTGGAAGCTAAATTATGATCAAATTTTTTTTGGTAAACCATCTTCAGATTTTTATATTGATGATAAGAATTTAAATTTTAATAATAACTGGAACAAGAATTTAAGAAAATATACAAAATAAAGAAATGATAAAAAAAGTAATAATTTTTGGAGGTTTTGGATTTATAGGTTTAAAGCTGGCCACAAAACTTTGCAAATTGGGCTTTAAGGTTGATGTGGTAGATAATAACTATGATAAAAAATTATTAAAAGATATTAAAACGACTTATAAAAAAAATATTAAATTTAAAAAACTTGATGTTACTGACATAAAATTTTTTCAAAAAATCAAAATAAATGATTATGATTACATATTTGATTGTGCAGCTTTTTTAGGTGTTGATAAAATTATCAACAATAGCTACGAAAGCCTTAGAAATAATATTTTATCATCTTCAAATATTTCATTATTTGCAAAAAAACAAATCAACTTAAAGAAGATAATTTTTATGTCATCGAGTGAAGTTTATGACGGTAGTTTAATCAAAGATATCAATAAACCTCCCAATAAAGAGGAATCAAACCTATTAATCTCAGAGTTAGATCACCCAAGAACTGTTTATATGTTTTCAAAGATTGCAGGTGAGTTATTTAATATTAATTCTAAACTTCCCTATTTAAACTTGAGACTACACAATATATTTGGACCAAGAATGTGTAGTGAACATGGAATACCTACATTTATAAAAAAATTCTCAAAGGATAAAAAAGATATAAAAATATTTAATAAAAATCATGTAAGGTCATATATTTATATAGATGAAGCTATCGATCAAATTATCCAAATTTCATTGGATAAAAAAAGTAATTCATCAACTTTTAATATAGGTAGTGACAAAAATGTTTTTAAAAATTTTCAGTTAGTTTTATTGATAAAAAAATTGATGAAAGCTAAAAATAAAATTGTTTACAAAAATAATAAAAAAAATTCAGTTAAATATAGAAAACCATCTCTCATTAAATTAAGAAGAATTATCAAAAATGATAATAAATCAAATTTTCTAAATCAAATGAAAAATACAATTGATTACTTTATATCTAGATGAAAAAAAAATTAAAGACAATTGCTGTTCAGGGTTTTGGTTTTGTTGGAGCTGTAAACTCAGTCAATGTAGCAGTGAGTAATCATCTAAAAGATTATCAAGTATTATGTTTTGAAAAAAAAAATGAACGAACAATAAGAATATTTGATAAAGCATCTAAAGGAGAGTTTCCATACAATACAAATGATATAAATTTAGTAAATAAATTTAAGAAACTTGTAAGAGCTAAAAAAATTAGATTTACATTCAATAAGAATGATTATGAAAAAGCAAGTATAGTTCTTATTACCATAAACTATGATTTAAAAAAAATAAAACTTAATAAAAGAGCTTTCTTAGATAGTTTTAAAGAAATAATAAATAATGTTAAAAAAAACACATTAATAATAATAGAGTCTACAGTTCCACCAGGAACATGTAAGTTTTTATTAGAACCATTACTAAATAAGATTAAAAAAGAAAAAAAAATAAATCTTTATTTATCTCATGCATTTGAAAGAGTAACCCCAGGTAAAAATTATCTAAACTCATGCAAAAATGCATTTAGAGTTTATTCTGGTATAAATAAAAAATCGAAACTGCTGTGTAAAGATTTTTTAAAAAAAATTACTAATTATAAAAAATTTGAATTAACAGAACTTGAAAACACAACTTCATCCGAAACATGCAAAATTATAGAAAATAGCTATAGGGCTGTTAATATAGCTTTTATAGATGAATGGATGAAATTTTCAAAAGAACTTAATATAAATTTATATAGTGTTATTGATGCAATAAAAAAAAGACCAACTCATAATAATATTATGTTGCCAGGACTTGGTGTCGGTGGTTATTGTTTAACTAAAGATCCCTTTTTTGGAAATTTAACATCTAAAATTTATTTAAAAGATAAAAAATTAAAATTTCCTTTGTCAAATATCTCATTAAGAATAAACAATAAAATGACTGAAAATTCACTTCAATTAATTTTAAATAATTATTCTAGGTCGATTAAAAATAAAAAAATATTATTAATTGGAATGACTTACAAAAATGATGTTGGTGATATTAGAAATTCACCCAGTGTTGAATTAGCTAAAAAGCTGATTAAATCTAAAGCTAAAATTTACTATTATGATCCTCTGGTCAATGAAGAAATAAAAAATTTTACTAAAGTTAATTTAGTAGATAACAGTTATGACATTATTTTATTTTGTGTAAAACACCAAAATTTTAAAAAATTTTCTTTTATCAAATTTGATAAAATGAAAAAAACAGTTTTTTTTGATTTAAATGATGTTTTAGAAAATAAATTATATGAAAAAACAAAAAAAAAATGTAAAATTTATAAATTAGCATTTCCATGTTAAAATTAAAAAGATTGTTAAAACAAAATGATTAAAAGAGCTGTTATATTTGCAGGGGGCAAGGGTAAAAGATTAAGACCGTACACATATGTTGTTCCTAAACCACTTATGCCAATTGGAAAAAAGCCAATTTTAGAGCTTATAATTAGGCAATTAGCAAAAATTGGCATTAATCATATAACGATTTCGATTTTTAATAATAGTGAGTTATTTCAATCAATCTTTTCAAAAAAAAGCTTTCCTAATGTCAAAATTGATTTTTTGGTTGAAAAAAAGCCAATGGGTACTATCGGTGGTTTGAAATTGATTAAAAAATTACCAAAAGAATTTTTAGCAATGAATGGGGATTTAATAACAGATTTAAATTTTAAAGATTTTTATAAATTCCATAAAAAAAATAAATCAGACTTAACCATATGTACAAAAACTCTTCAAACAAATATTGAATACGGTGTAATAAAAAATAACAAAACAAAAAATCTTACTAAATTTGAAGAAAAACCGATTTATAAATATCAAATTAATTTAGGAATTTATATTATTAAAAAAGAGCTGGTAAAAAGAATTTCAACAAAAAAAGATTTTGGGTTTGATAAATTTATAGAAAAAACAAAAGATAAAAAAGTGTTTATATATAATTCAAATTGTAAGTGGTTTGATATAGGAAGAGAAAAAGATTTATTTGATGCACAAAATTTTTTGTTAAAAAGTAAAAAAGATTAAAGAAGTATGCCATGTTTATTAAAATTACCTAAAAAAGATAGCCCAGGTATAGTTACATTTAATACAAGTGAGTACTTTAGTGACCTATTTAAAAAAAAAGAATTAATAAATTTTTTGAAAGAAAATAAAAAATGGATATTTGGTGTCAATTTATCGGGAAGTTACGAAAGATTAAGAGAGTTTCCAGATGAAAGTTGGTTGAGTTTTATTATGTGTTATTCACTTAAATCTCCATATTTAGATAATATAAATATTAAGAAAAAAATTGATATTAGTTACATTAATTTTTTAGAAATTTATGATTTTGAATTAAAAAAAAAAAATTGGGATATATGTATAGTTTCTAGAGATGCAGAAATTAAAAGAATTTCTTATACGGTAAGATTGATTAAAAATTTACTTAAAAAAGACCAAAATATAAAAATATTGATACTCGTACCAGACTCTAGATCAATCTTTGAAAAAACAAATTTTAGTATTTTTAATAAAGAAAGTTATTTTAACTTAGTTTTAAATTTATTAAGTAATGAAGAAAAAAAAAAAATAGACTTTATTTCTTGTGACACAAATATTTTTGGGAACCATACATTGAGTGAAAAAACTTTATATAGGTTTATTAGTGAGTCAAAGTTTGTGATGATAAACTCTAAAAAAGAGGGTATTAACAGAGCAATTATTGAGGGTTTATGTTATGGAGCAAAAGCAATCGTCCATTCAGATTTAGAATCAGAATTAGATGTGTTGTACCTTAATAGTGAAAATACTGTTTTTATTGATGAAAATCTAGATATTTCTTCAAAAAAAATAATAGATAACTTAAAAATTTTTAATGTGACAAGTGAAAGTGTTACAAAATATAGAGACATTTTTTCCAGCATAAATTCAAAAAAAAAAATTCAAATTTATTTGAAAAATTTATTTGCAAATAAATCACTAACAGTTGATGGAAAATGGTATTTGGATAACTTAAGTCAAAGACTCTGCAACCATGGTAATAAAGGGTTATATACCATTCAATATTCAAAAAAAAATTTTTTTGATTGGTTTAGTAAAATTGAAAAATTAGATGAAACCTTTGTTAATGAAGACAGTATGTATGAATATATTTTTGAAGATAAACCTGATATTTTTCAATCTTTTATATTATTTTTAATTAAAAATTTAAAAAACTTAAAAAACTTAATAAAAAAAATTTGTAAAATTATTTAATGAATATAAAAAAAATAGCTGGATTAGCTAAATATCTTTTACGTTTTAAAATTAAGATAAAAAAAAAAAATTATAAATACATCAAGGAAAAAAAATTTTCTATTATATTGGATAACCTTAATAAAAATGGTTACTATGTAATACCACAATATTTTAGTCAAAAAGATTGTTTTAAAATACAAAAAGAAATGAAATATAAATTTAATACTTTAAAAAAAAGAATTAAATTAGATAAAAAAAAGTCTGATCATAGATTATGGGCATCAGAGAAATATATTAAGAGTGTTGTAAAATTTAATAGGGATAAGTTTATAAAGAAAATTTCTGAAGAGTTTATGCAAACTAAGATGAGTGTTTTGTGTACTTTAGCAAATAAGGTAATTTATAAAAGAAACAATTTAGGTTCTGGGGGTGGTTGGCATAGAGACAATTATAATCCAGAGTTCAAAGCTATATTGTATTTAAGTGATGTTAAAAAAAATAACGGCCCATTTCAGTTTATCGAAAACTCTCATAAAGTAAGATCGATATTTAAAGATTCTTTAAAACTTAGTAAATATTACCCAGACACAACTTATAAAAATAGCGATATTAATAAAGTCTCAAAAAATAAGAAGATTATAACTATAATTGGAAAACCAGGAACTTTATTACTTTTGAATACACGAATGATCCATAGAGGAATGCCTATTAAGGAAGATTCTAGATTTGCGTTAACCAATTACTATTTTCCGGTAGAAATTATAAAAGAACAAAGAAAAAAAATATCCAAACATTTAACCAATTAGAATATGTTTTTATTTTTAAAAATATTAAATTTATACCTAAATCAAACTTTTAATTAAATGAAAATATTATTTTTAGTAAAAACCTATCATGACTCTGATAAATATTTTGAAAATAAAATAGAGGAATTTCATAACAAAGATTATAAAGAAATTAATGAAATTTTTTGTAATTTCTATTGTAATTGGCTCGCAGAATTTTATTTAATTTTAAAAAAAAGATTTCAAGTAGAAATAATTTTTTTAAATACAATTAATTTAATTCAAGATTCTAAAAATCAAAAATTTAAATCAGACTATTTTAAATATTTAGATTATTTAATGAAAGAGTATAAACCAAACTTTATATTTTCTAATACTGAGGATAATTTTTTTTTTTCTAAGATTGAAACAAAAAAATCTTACAATGTTTTATGGAAATCCTCAAAATGTGATGATAATGATGAAATATTTTCAGGTAATACTTTTCACCACATTATTTCAGATAATGAAAAAGTTTTAAACTTTGCCAAAAAAAAAAATATTTTTAATTCTAAATTGTTAGCATCTATACCTGATAGGTTGTTATTAAAAAATGATTTTTATAAAAGAAGAAGTCAATTATTTTTTACAGGTAGTATTGGTTATGAATATACAGAGCGAAAAAAAATCTTAAAGGAAATATTAAAAAGTAAATTAGATATAGAAATTAGAAGTAGAGATATTACCCATTTTAACAAATACTACGAAAAGGTTTTAAAGTTATTTCCATTATTACGAACTTTTAATAATAAAAATAATTTATCTTCCCAATCTAAACCTGCACTTTATGGAAAAGAACTCTTTAATCATATGAGCAATTTCAAATATATTCTGAATACCCACTCGAGCTTTGATATGGACAGTGCTATAAATTACCGTGTTTTTGAAGGATTGGCTGTTGGGTGTTTATTGTTCACCGATAGTAATAAAAAACTTAACGAACATTTTATAGATGGTAAACACCTTCTAGTTTATAAGAATAAAGCAGATCTTTTAGACAAAATTAAAGAATTAAAAAACAACAATAAGTTAGCAGATAAAATTAGTAGCAGTGGATATGAATTAATTAAAGAAAAACACACTACTAGTCAAAGAATAAAAGAATTTACAGATATAATGAATATATAATTATTATGAAAAAATATAAAATAGGGTTTTTAGGTATGGGAAATATTTTTACCAAACATATTAAAGCACTTAAAGAGAATAAAAACTTTTCAGTATTTGGGGCATATGATAAAAAAAAAATTGACCTAAATTTATTAAAAGATGAACTTAATATCTTTAAATCAGAGGCTAACGATATAGTTGCATTGTTGACGCCAAGTGGCGATCATTTTAAGCAAACTAAAAAAGCACTATCATTTAAAAAACATGTCGTAGTAGAAAAACCTCTTGCTCTCAAATTATCTCATATAAAAGAGATAATAGGCCTTGAAAAAAAATTTAAGAAAAAAGTTTTTGTAGTTTTTCAACATCGATTAAATCCAGGTGTAAATGAAATAAGACAAACTATAAAAAAAAAGTTAGGTAAGGTATTTTTAATATCATCCAGATTGCATTGGAGTAGAGATGAGCAATATTATAAAAAGGGAAAATGGAGAGGAACTTGGAAGCATGATGGTGGAGTTACCACCAACCAAGGAATTCATACCTTAGATTTAATCTCAAATTTATTTGGTGATTTTCAGTCAGTTTATGCAAGAGCATCTAAAATTTCTAAACATGTTGAAGCAGAAGATCTATCTGTAGTATCTCTTAAATTTAAAAGTGGAGAAATTTGTAATATGGAATTTACAACGGCGGTAAAACCATCAAATATAGAGAATTCCATAACTATCCTTGGGAGTAAGGGTTTTTTAAAATTATCAGGAAAAAATTTTAATGAATATTCAAGCTCCTTTACAAAAAATATAAAAAAAATTGACACCAGCGAACTACATAAAAAATTCTATAAAGAAATATATCACTCAATTAATAAAAATAAAAAAAATTTATTTTCTGCTCAATCTTGTGTAAAAAGTCATGAATTACTAACAGCCATATACCAATCAATTAAATATAAAAAAGAAATTATGTTTCCAATTAATACAAAGCTAAATATCAACTTAGGAAACTAAATGATTAAATATTTAAGGAATATAATAAAATTACTTTTAGAAAAAAATAATGTCTCTTATTATAAAAATATTGAAAAAAAAAAAATTTTAGACGTAATAAACTTATTTAAGCCTTATAAAGCTGGATATAATTTAATAAGAGTAGGTGATAATAATGACGGTGGATACTTGTTACCCGATTGCTTAGACGATATTAAATATTGTTTTTCAGCTGGAGTTGGAGATAAAACATCATTTGAAAATGATTTAAAAAAAATTGGTATTCATCCTTTTTTGGCTGATTTTTCTGTAGATGACAATGGAGAAATAAAAAAATTTGATTTTGATAAAAAATTTATCAAATCTTACAATTCTGATAATGCATGGGATATTAATGATTGGATAGATAAAAAGATAGATGACCAAAATAAAAAGAATCTACTATTACAGATGGATATAGAGGGTGGAGAATATGAGGTAATTAGTGCAATAAACGAAAATAATTTAAAAGCATTTAAAATGCTGGTAGTTGAATTTCATTCAATAGAATACCTAGGAAATCATTTGTTATATCAAATAATTGAGTCGTCTCTCACAAAATTACTTAAATATTTTGGAGTAGTGCATATACACCCAAATAATTGGAAAAAATTATCAAGAGTTAATGGACTCAATTTACCATCAAATCTTGAAGTTACATTTTTAAACAAAAAATTTATAAAAAAATGGGAAAATATTGATAAATTACCTCATTCTTTGGATAAAAAAAATTTAAAAGATAAACCAGATATACAGTTAGATGAATATTGGTATAGATAATTTTTATTAATCTTAATTGACTATTGTTATAAATAATTTATTTAACTAAGCCTAAACAACAATAATAATAAATTATTTATGAGAATAAAGTTTACCGATCTATATAAAGCCAACAAGTATAATGCGAGTAACATCCATCAAACAATAATTAAAGGAGTTTCCAACCTTATTAAAAAAAGTTCTTTTGTTGGAGGAAAAGAGATTTCGGATTTTGAGGATAGTTTTGCAAAATTTACCAATGCTAAGTATTGTATTGGAGTTGGCAATGGAACAGATGCTTTAGAGATAGCAATTGAAGCATTAAATTTAAAAAAAGGTAGTGAAATTATAGTTCCAGCAAACACGTGGATATCTACAGCTGAAGCAGTTACACGACATGGATTTAAAGTTGTATTTTGTGATATTTCTTTGAACGATTATACCATTGATATCAAAGATCTAGAGAAAAAAATTTCCAGTAATACATCAGCAATAATGGTTGTTCATTTATATGGGTATCCCGCAAATTTTGAAAAAATTAAACGAATAAGCAAAATTAAGAAAATAAAGATTATAGAAGATTGTGCTCAAGCGCATGGCACCATGATAAAAAAAAAACACGTGGGAACATTTGGAGATATTGGAACATTTAGTTTTTTTCCTGGAAAAAATCTTGGTGCATATGGTGACGCTGGTGGGATAATTACTAATGATACAATTTTAAATAAAAAATGTAGATTAATACGTAACCATGGTGCTTTAAAAAAATATGCACATGAATTTCCTGGACGAAATTCAAGGCTGGATACTATTCAGGCTTATATTCTTAAAACAAAATTACCCTTTTATAAAAAAAAGATAAGTAGACGCAATCAATTAGCAAGAATATATATTTCTAACTTAAAACGTACTAAAGGAATAAATATACCAGTTTTAGATTTCAGAAAAAATTATAATACCTTTCACCAATTTGTAATAAGACTAAATCTAAGAAACGAGCTACAAGAATTTCTTAAAAAAAATGGTGTAGATACAATGATACATTATCCATATATGCTTAATGAATTAAGTTTTTATAAAAAAAATAAAGGAAGTAATAATTTAAAAAATTCTAAAAGGCTTGGAGATAAAATATTAAGTTTACCTATTACAGAGGAGCATACAAATAAGGAAATAAAATATATTTGTAAAAAAATAAATGAATTTTCTAGATTATATTTCTAAAAGCAAAAAAGATATTTTTTATATCAGAATTAATTTCTTTTTTTAGTTTAATTTTTTTTAATAAGCCAGTTTGATTAACAACTTTGTAAGAGAGCTGATTCATTATTTTAGACTTTGTATATTCAACATTTACTTTTTTTTTAAATTTTTTTATAAAAGAAAGTATTTCCCTAACAGTATAATTATTAGAAAGTACATTATGTACATTATTATCAAAATGTTTTTTTTCAATTATAAACTTAAGAGAACTAAAAGCATCATCAATTGAGAGATATGGTCTAAACTGATCAATAGCAGTTTCCCAAACAGTGATAGGTGAATTAGTCATTGCATTAAAGCAAAATTTATTTACAGCTGTGTGAAATCTCATTCCTAGTGAGTAGCCTACAATTGTTCCAAATCTTAAGGAAATAAAAGAAATATTTTTTGTTTTTTTTAAATATTTCTCTTCAAGCAATTTAACATCAGCATAGGGACTTTGAGGTTTTAGTTCCTTGCAGTTTTCACCAATGATTTGATCTTGAGAACCATAGACACTAGTTGAAGAAATATGAATAAATTTTGAATTATTTTTTTTGGCAAAATTAACTATGTTTTTAAATGAATTAAAATTGTTGTAGTAAACTCTTTTTTTATCTTTGACGCTAGCTTCAGCATTTGTAATAGAAGCAAGATGTAGAACAATATCTATTTTATGATTAATGGTTTTAAAACAATTTACACTGCACAAATCTTCAAAGATTAATTTAATTTTTTTTTTTTTAAACTTAAACAGTGAATTTATTCTATTATTTGAATTATTATCAATTATATAAACCTGATTTATCTTTTTAATCTTATTTATGGAGTCTATAAAATGAGACCCAATATGACCTAACCCCCCTGTAATTAATATATTCATTTAATTCTCTTGAATGATTTTATGTTTAACATAGAAGTTATTAAGCCCATAATTCTATTTAATCTTTTTAAAAAGTTAAATTTATCAAGTTTTAAAAAAAATATACTTAGCATCATTAGATCTTTAAATAGGTATATGTAGGATTTTTTAATAGCATATAAATATCCATAATTTTTTTTAAATACATAGAACATCGACCACATGTAGTGCCATACCCTTAAGTAGATTAATTTATTTTTATTTTCTAATACAACTGATGAACCTCGCTGATGAACAATAGATACATTCGTAGCTACATAAACTTTTTTATTATTTTTTTTACATCTTAAAAATAAGTCAATTTCTTCAAAATATAAAAAAATATTTTTATCGAAGAAATTAGATTTTTTAAGTTCTTCCATATTAAAAAGCATTATACTCCCTTCAAAATTATATCTTTCAACAAGTTTTTTTTTAGATTTAAGCTTACCATTATTTGGTAAAAGTATTGCAAAGTTTTTTATTTTTTTTGCTACCTTCAAAAAATTTTCTAAAAAATTTTTTTTAAAGATCGTATCAATATCAAAATAGATGGCAAATCTTGTATTTACTTTATTAAGACCTAGGTTGATACCAGCACCATTGCCAATATTTAGTGATCTAATTATTTCTGTTTTTTTTGTAAGCTCAATATCCTTAAAACTATAATTTGTTGAGTTATCGACTATAATTATTCTATATTTGTTTCCAAGTTTTTTAATAATGCTCTTTAATTTCTTTTTATCACTATGATATACTACTAAAATTATTGTTATCATTATTTAATTAAAAAATTATTTTTTTGATGAAACTTTTTTTTAATGTTTTTTTTAACTTTTTAATTTCAATCGAACTATTTTTAGGAAAATTATTAACATCTTTAAATTTAACTGACGCAATTTTTTTATTGGAAAATTTATTGGCAAAATCTAGGATATCTCTTTTCTTACCACCAACATTAATTATTCCTTTTTTATCTAATAAATGTGGTACTATTTTTGAAACATATTTATTGAATATAAAACTAGTTGTGGCTCCTTTGATTGCTTTTTTGTGTACAAATGGATAATCAGTCATACATAATCTTAAAATAAGTGAATTTTTATATAGTTGTACAGAAGCTTCACCGCCTAATTTAGACCAAGCATAATTATTAATTGGCAACAAAGGATCCGTTTCTTTATAGTTTCCCTTAGTCCCTGGGTATACATAATTTGTAGAAAAATATATTAATTTTATTTTAAAATCATTGCATAATTTTACAATATTTGCAGTTCCAATAATGTTTAGATCAATACTTAGGTTAATTTTTTCATCATGTATGCTCATTGGTCTTGATAAACCCGCTATATGAATTAAATAATCTACCTTTTTATTTTTAATAAAATTTTTCATTTTTGTG
>Ga0209335_10003555_pt1 | contig 15474 bp, 11 predicted proteins | sample COG_09_FD_184753 | JGI IMG/M metagenome (GOLD analysis project Ga0209335, IMG submission 184753) | Pelagic Microbial community sample from North Sea - COGITO 998_met_09 (SPAdes) (version 2) | ecosystem: Environmental > Aquatic > Marine > Neritic zone/Coastal water | place: Helgoland, sampling...
TAAAATCATTATTATAATAATGAAAACTTAAAAAACTAATCAATCCAATTATAACATCAATTAACAAATATATCCAAGCAAAAAGATTACCGGTAATTGCGTTATATGCAAATAAAAGGTATATTATTCCATGAATAGGTCTTAAATTATTCCACCATATTTTATCGCCAAATACTTCTTTTCCAGTTTGTCTTGTTCCCGACAAAAATAAATAAATAAAGCCAATTGCAGGTAAAAGTGATAAATAACCCATATAGCGTAAATAAGTTTTATTGGCATTTTTTGCTAAGTATACAAATAACGATCTTAATCCAATACAACCAATTAAAAATAATAAAAATCGTTTTTGTATTGTATTCATAGTTAGTATATATTATAGTATAATATTTATAATATTTATAGTATAATATTTATAATATATATATTATTTACTCACTTTTTCTTATGATTTCGTCGTGTTATTTTTCGTCGTTTCGTACGCTGTGATTTTTTGTGCTGCAATTTATTTCGTTTATGTTTTAATGTGGTGTTACCTCCTGAAGTGGGCTTAGTAATTGGTAATTTTTTACCTATTTTTTTAACTTTTATTTTGTGGGTGGTTGTGGGCGTGGGTGTGGGCGTGGGCGTCGATAAAGAACCAGTATTTAATGATGATGGGATGGTTGATGATTTATTTAATTTACTGTTTTCTTGTGTAGTCGGTTTAATTTTATTAATACCTCTCAATTCATAATAATGCATTAAAATATCTTCAATATATTTCTTATATTCTTCAATACCAAAAAACTTATAATAGTCTTCTGTTCTTTCTGGTGGGATTGTAATAGAGTTTGCAACAAGAGGTTCATTTTTTGTCATTTTACCTGAAGCATATTGTGTAATAAGGAATATAAATTTTACAATATCTGAATTAAAAAAGGATTCTATTCTTTTACCTTCTTTAATAGATTCTACTTTTGTATACATAGTCATATGAAAAGATCCAATTTTATCTTTCTCATTCATATATTGAACTGTAAAACTATCTATACCTCCGTCATAATTCATAATAACTTTATTCATATTAACATTATCATCTTTAGACAAATTATTTGAATGTTTATATTGTGCCTCACTCTTTTTATTATAAGTATAAATATACTTATATTTTCCTTTAGAGGCTTCTATAAAAAATTCACTCGGTTTATCTCTATATATACCAAATTTAGGTTTAACCCCCTCTTTCGATGTAACCTTATGTAAAATTTCTTGAGTTTGTATTGTAATCAAATTAGGTAAATAACTAAGATTATAATCCAGTTTTACCCCGACCGATGATATAACTTCTCCCAGAAATACATTTTTTGTATCACATAAAGTTTTTTTATCACCACTTTTTTGATATACATAATAATCTACAGCAGGAAAAAATTGTAAATATTCTTTCATTTTTTTATTCTTCTGGTCGTTTGTATAAATAAAAATAAATACACCATTTTCTTTTAAAATTTGCCAAACTTGCCCTTGTCGAATTTGTTTATTATACATACCATTTTTAAATTTTTCAGGTTTAAATAATTCTTCCGTAGGTTTTTTCCATCCTGATGGATGAACTAAACATAAATACCCTCTATCATTTAATAAACCAACAGATTTCATTACAAAATTTTGCCATATACTATTTCCAGAAGATCCTGTTTCAGTTTTAGGGGGGTTAAACGGGGGATTTCCTAAAATGACATCAAAACCTTTAAAATCCACAGGTAATTTAATGTCATTTTTCACATCCATCGTTAAAAAATCACCTTTAATAATATTAGCCTTAGCATCTGGGTCAATCATTTTGAATATTTTTTTACAAACAGCCACATTTACTGGATTAAGTTCATTCATGTAAAGCATGTTTTCAATAATATGTTTGCTGCGTTTTTGTTCATTACTAAATCCATCTACATTTTTTAATGTTTCCATCAATTTAAAATAAACAACTACTGGAAAGTTACCTATACCATTTGCAGGGTCTAACCATTTTAAATTTGGATTTTTCCAAACATTAGAAGGAAGTTTTGATAACATTTCACACACAAGCTCAAGAGGTGTAAAAACCTCACCAAATAATTTTTTTTCTTCCTTTTTTGGGGTTAAACGATCTCTAATGATTTCCAATACCTTTTCATTGTTTTTATCATTGAATAAAGCAGGACAAAAATTAGTATCAGGAGATGGATTATTAATAAATTCTTTTTTTTCATTATCTAATTGGGATTTTAATCTTCCCATTTCGTCCTTTATAATTGTAAATAAGTTATTTATTTCATTATTTGTTTGTTTATCGATTAAAAATTTTATTAATTTAGTTTTTCTTTGTATTATAGTTTGAATTATTTTATCATCTATGTTATCTAAATTATAATTATATGAAAATGATATATTATCAATATTGGATTTAATTTCTGACTCAGTATAATTTTCTTCTCTATCCTTCCATTTTATTGTATATATTGTTTGGGTAATAGGTTTTCCTTTTTTATTTATTGTTGACTCTTTATATGTATTAATAATTTCTCCAATTTCTTCTTGACTATATTCATCTTCGTATTGTTCGTCTTGTTCGTCGTCGAGTTGATCGTCTTCTTGATAGCTTTCATTATCTGCACCCCCTTTTATACCTTTTATACTTTTTTTACTAGATTTTTCATCCCTTTTTCGTTGTGTTTCTGCCTTCTTTTCTGCTTTTATTCTCTCTTTCTCTTGTGTTTCCCTAACACTTTTCTTAATGACTACTTTATCTCCAACATTATTTCCTTTTGGTGTATTAATTACTAAATAACAATAGTATAGTATATCGTCATCATTACATTCTTTTATTTTCTTAATATCATTTGGTGTAAAATTATAATCATCATCAAAGATTGTTTCAATTGATATATCATCACTCGATGATAATAACAGTATTAATGTAAATATATTTTTAATATCCAACGCTATATTATTAAAATCAATTGGTTCCTCTTCCTCTTTCTCTTCTTTGTCTTCCGGATTATCAATTTCAATTTCCTGTTGAGCTTTTGCTAATTCAGAATTACCTAAATCAACACTGTCCATATATTTTTCTTTTTTTTCTCTCTCTTTTTTCGTGAGTTTTCCATATTCAATTTTTATACCTGTTAATAATTTTTTAAATTCTGGATTTTCTTTTAATGTTTCTAATAATTCAACAACTTTTTTTTTAATTTTTTCTATATTTTCAGGTTCTATTTCGGCTTCTGGTATATCTTCTTTTTTTTTATTATCCTTTTCATCATCTTCTTCATATATGTGTTTGCTGGTCTTGGTTATATTTGTTTTTACCTCATCAAATCTTTTCTCGTTATCTAGTTTAAAAGCATGTGTAATATCCGAATAAGAATTCATTGTCTTGTCTGTGCTTTTATAAAGTAAAGAACTTTTTATATTTCCTACATTATAATCAAGCATATTTTTCATAATATTTTTTCTATGTTTTTCAAATGTAAATTCTTCTTTCTTAATTTTTTTTTGATTAATAGTATATTCGTAAAAAAATTGTATTGCTCTATCAAATATCATATCAACAAAAAAACCTTGTTTTTTATTAGCTCGTGAGGTTAATACGCGAAACATAGATTGAAAAATAATATCATAAGAATGTATTGAATCCATATGTATTGCCACATCCGTACAATTTAATGAAATACCAAGTCTTAACATCTGACCGGTCAATATAATGAGAGATTTTCCTTCTTTTTTTGACTTTATTTCCATTCGTTTAATACACTCTTTTGGATCATCTGAACTTTTAATACACTCAAACAATAATTTTCCACCACCATTAACTGATTCAATCTCACTAGAACCATCAGCTTTTCCACCATGCATCACACATACATTAAATTTTTTAAATTTTTCATGATTAATAATTTGTTTCCCAAATTCACGCATTAAAGGAGCGATATATTTGGTGCTGGTGTCCTTATCTTCAATTGTCGTATTTCCTGGAATCATTGTATTTTTTACATTTTTTTTCATTGTAGTTGGCATAAACCATAATTGACTATGAAAATTTCCCATTCCATTTGCAACAAACCCATATTGTTTATGAAGTAAATTTTCATATACAGAATCATATATATAGGTTAAAAATTCATTAACACCCCCTTCATATTTTAATTTTTTCTGTTTTTTATCTAATGTTTCTAACTCAAAAATTTGTTTTAAATCTTGTTTTATATTTATTTTAGTTCCTGTATCATCTGCATTAATAAGTTGATTAACATTATCTTTTAAAGTAGGTAGTAAATAAATCAGCTCGGGACTATCATGATATTCATACGAAATATCTTCGCATGATTTACCGTTTTTATTTAACTCATCTGTGATTTCTTTTAACTTCGACATTTTCTCATTAAATCGTGGATCATCATTATCAATTAAATAGATTGATTCTGACTTATTTTTTTCTTCTTCTTCATTTACTTCATTTACTTCATTTACTTCATTTACTTCATTTACTTCATTTTCTTCCTCTTTATCAACATAGGTTACATAATTAATATTAAAATTTTTCATTTTTTGAATCATCTGGTAATCCCATTCTATTAAAATTGTGTCTTTGTCACCAATACCATTGTAATCATTAATTTCTTTACCATATTTAATTAGTGGTTTTGCATAAGTTGCGGTTGTCATAATTAATAATAAATTTTTATCATATGAGTTATTATATATCCATTTTATCATATCTAATTGCAATGAATCTATATTACTACCTTGATGAACTTCGTCAAAGAATATAATTTTGTCGTTTTCTTTTAAACGATCCCTAATAAAATTAATTAAAGCAGTATCAAGCTCTTTTTCGTCTCCTCCTCCTCCTTCTATCTCTAATGGTAATGATGATACTGATGCTGCTTCTCCTAGAATGGGTTCTTTTTTTAAATTTTTTACTTTTAATCTTAAACTATCCTGACTAATAACTATAACATACTTTTCACTAGGATTATATTTTTGAATTGTTTCTTTCCAATTATTACCTTGACAATCAACAATATTATAATATTTTAAATCTGTATATTTTTTAAATAAGTCATCAATAAAACCACTTTTTGTTTCAGTAATAGCACCCAATATTAATATTACAATTTTAGGGTTTATTTTTGCAACTAATCCACCGACCATAAATGATTTGCCTGACCTAGCAACCGCGCCCCAAATATATCTTCCTGAATTTTGCAATGTTTCATCTTGTTCTTCCTTATTTTTTGTAATTAAATCATATGTATAGTCAACAATATATTTTTGATGAAATTTTAAATTATCAGAAATGTTAATGATCGGTTCTGATTCTTCTAATAATTGTATCCATGTGTCCTTATTGTTTAAATCATCAGATGTTGTAAAATTTGATTTTAACCAGTCCCATATCATCGGATAGTATTTTATTCTTAAATCGCCTTCATCAAATATCAATCCAGAATCTACATATCTAGCAATACTTTTATCTGATTTTTCTATTGTTTTTTTTAGTTCAGCACCATGTTTAACCAAAGAAACTATTTTAAAATTAGTATCTTTATATATTTCATTTGCTTCAGTTAATATTGGATCAAAATCAAAATTGGCAATACCTTTGGGTTTTCCATAATACTTACTAGTAAATAAATAAACATCACTAGATTCTTGTATTTTTTCAACATCTTCACATGCCCAAGGCAATTTAGGTTGCTGCTTAGTAGTTTTGTTTTTTTTTGATTTTTTATCATATGTTTCTTCGTTTGTTTCTTTATTAGTTTCTTCATTTATTTTGGTAGTTGTAAACATAAAATCACATATTCCACTAATAGAACCACCATTTATTTTTGATATTGAATGATCACCATTTAAATACAAATATGCTGTTGTATCATTCTGAAGACCTTTTATCTCTCTTTCAATAGAATATTTAAAATTTCTTTTGTATTTTTTATTATCTATCAAATTATCAAACTTAAAAATGAAAATAATTTTCCACAATGCTTCGAAAATATAATTTTTTATTAGTAATCCACTAGATCTTTCTGATGAAAATGGAAATCTAGACATCAAATCATCGTAGTTTTCAATTTTATATTCAAAAATATATTTAAGCAAATCCATTAATTTTTTCCCGTAAAGTTCTTTTGACATTTTATATTTCATTTTATTACATTCAATCGTTTTTTCTTTCTTTCTTTCATTTAATTTACTTATTTCGTCATCTATATTTTTTATAGAAGTATTACATTGTTCAATATCATATATTATTGTAGTACTATCAATTGCATTATTTATTATCGTCTCATTATCATTATCATTATCATTATCACTATCAATAGTGTTCATATATTATAAAGTATAAATATAAAATAATATTACACAAACAACTATAATAATAAATAATAAATAATATATAAATAAAAATTTAAATAACCTAAATATTATTTATTTACATTTAATAAAAATTTATAATAATGTATTACATATTTCCTTTTTGCTCCTGAAAAAAATTGAATTACTTTTATATATAAAATAAATAATTAATCCCAAATAATCCTCTAAATGTCATTAACAAATCCCATTATTACTATGGCTGCTACTACCGCTACAACAATGGCTACCGCTGCAACAAAATCTCTCGTTGATATCAAACAATACACTATCAAGTTTGAAGGCTATCCACCCGAACTGCAAGAATTCTGTGCAGGGAATAAAGTGAAACTGCCCGGAATTGATACACTGCGGGGCCAAGCATACGCGCTCATGGCTCAACCCGACATCCGTGGCCAAAAATTTGTCGGGCGAACCGAAGCGACTGAATTCTTTAAACAAATCGGCATTCCAACCGACGATGCCATTCAACCCTTTAATAAAACCATTGGACTCAAACGAATGAAAGGAAAAGGCACTTATTGTTTGGTTTACCCCTTTGAACTCGATATGACAGATATCGACAAGCGCAAAGGCTGTGCAATAAGTGGCGACCGAAACACTGCCATTGATACCATAAAACAATGGTGGCGAGAGAATTTGGTCGATGTTCCAAATGAAGAATGGCAAATCGGTCATTTGGACCCCAATATTTCCGACGCATCTGAAAAAAATCTGGCATATCAACCGCCAATTCAAGCCAAGTACCGCAACCGGTTTAAATGGTGTTCCTATTTCCAGCGCATGTGGCCGACCGGCAACGAAGTGAGCAAAAACCTCGACGAGTATTACAATGAATCCGAACAGCGCCTTCTATTAGAAACTTTAAAAACCAAATTTGAAAAAAACTAGGGGTGGGGTGTGGGGGTGTGGGGGGTGGGGTGTGGAGGATATGTATGGTGACCTGGTAAATAAAAAAGGAAAATGACTTTTTGGAATAAACGATTTTTTTATATAATATATAAAAAATTGAATTTTTTATATTAAAAGTATTATAATAACAAAACAACCAGACAACAATAATCATGGCGCAAACGCACTTAACGCAAAACCGCCAACCCCCTCCAGAATATTACACCTTGGTATATTGTGATAAACATAAAGAAGGATTTATGATAAAGGGAAAACATGAAAATGTACCGGATTGTTATATGATGAATCATTCAAATGAGTGTGATAAATCATCGTGGCTAATGACAGGTATCATTCAATATGATGGCACTGATGAGGTAAAGGTAATTAAAAGTATTAGACTAACTTATAATGATCATGGAATAGATCATGGGGATGGAAAATGCTTTAGATTCTTAGACTATAGAAACTCATTAACCGACGAAATTGGCGAAAAAATATCAGTGCCGACAAATTATCCTCTTTATGAGTGGTTTAATACGATTGATGGTGAATAAAAAATAGTTTTCATATTATTTAATACTTTGTTATTATTTATTACTTTGTTATTTTTTATACGCTGTTTTCTGCTATACGCTGTTCTGTTATTTTTATATATTCTTGATTTATATCAAAACCAATGTATTGCCGATTTTCTTGAATACACGCAATTGCAGTTGTTCCACTGCCCATAAACGGATCCAGAATGACCGCCTCTTTTTTTGTAAATAATTTTATTAAATGGGCAATGAGATTAACGGGTTTAACCGACAAATGTGTATTATAAGATCCTTTTTCAATTTTGGTCGGCTTTGCGACGAGAAATACTTTATCTAGGTCTTGTCCTACTGTTTCATCAGTAACGACAATATTTGCCGGAAAATAATTTGCGTCTGTCCCTACTTTAGTTTCTGTTGAAGTATTCATTAAACCAACGCCATACTTTTCAAAATTGTCAATATAACGCCCTTCAATGGGTTTAACCGCAAGACATATCGGTTCAATTGCGGGTTTTAATTGCGGTGTTTTCCAATCTTTACACAATTCTTTTAGTTCCTCTTTTTGTTCGGTGGTTTTTCTTTTATCTTTTTCGATAATATGGTCTTGCGAAAATGCCTTTACTTGTGATTGGGTATAAACCCAGCCTAACATATCGCGTATTTCAAAACCAGCTTCTTCAATAGCCCAAGCCATCGAATGATAGAGGCGTGGGCTGCTGAAAGATAAGAAAGCACCGCCGGGTTTCAATATGCGGAACACTTCAATTGAAACTTTGGCATAAAATTCATGAAACTTTTTTGATTGATTACGGTCAAACTTCATACCTTTTGGTAGATTTCCTACGACCGACGATGAACCTTTATTATCTAACTGTTGTTTATTCCAATCGTTGCTAAGTCCGTCGAGAAAATAAGGCGGATCAGTGCATACCATATCAATCGAATTTGGTGGCATTTGTTTCATCATTTCAATACATTCGCCTAACTCAACTTTATTTAATAATTCGGCGAATTTAAATACAACCGGTGGCGCGTCAACAGCAGCACTACTAGGCACGGGCAGAACAGCACCAACCACAAATTCACTATCACTTTCTTGTAGCTTAACAATAAGCTGATCTTTGGTTTTACCAGTTACGCCTTTAATTTTTCTTTCCTTGCATATTTGTTTCAGTTGAGAGATACTTTGCTTAGTATAATCCATTTCTATAGTATATAGTATATAGTGTATATGTTATTTATAATTTATATACTATATTTTCAATTTTATAATAAATCACCCTATGGAATTAAAAGCGTGTCTATTCCGCCATTAAACCTATCAATAAATGTTGAGTAATGTAATTCTTCCATGCAATATTTTTTAATATCAAATATACTTTCTTCTTTGTAATTAGGATATGATCTGCATACATTATCATACAGATATCTTCCATACAATTCATTATTTTCATAAAAAATAACAGGTCTATGTTTTTTTATAGTTTCTATTCCTTTTGAGAATATAAAATTTTCAGCACCTTGTGCGTCGCAATGAATATAACCAATATCGTGCATTTTCATAGCGTCAATAGTTGTTAATGTAATATCTTCGCCATTTTTTCCTAATCCAATACCACCAAAATTACAAGCTAAATTATTTTCTTCATTATATCTTTTTGCTACTATACCGAGACCTCCATCTAAATCAATATCATTCATTTTTCCATTTCCTTCATAACAAAATACACCTGAATTATTAGGTATAATTTTATTCTGTAAATTATTTTGATTTATGTTTTGAACCAATAAATTATACATATTTCGCTGAGGTTCATATACATATATTTTATTTTCATTATTTAAAAAAGAAGAATATACAATAGTTGAAGTTCCGCAATGTCCTCCTATCTCCAATATATTACGATTAGGGTTTATATATTCACGCAGTTTTAACAAGGTTTCTTCATCCCAGTATTGATTTGATTCAAACGCATTTCCAATATAAACTTCATTTTTATACAGAGTAATTATACCATATTTCGTGTTATATGTATTCATTAATTATATGTATTAATGAATATATAAGAATAACTTTTAAATATATAACTTATCATATATATAACTTATCGTATATTTAATAAATAAACTATTAAGAAATACGCTTAGTTGCAATCGAGTTGCTTACAATATACAACGAATTTTCTGTAACAATAATGTATTCACCTTCCACTTTGTAAATTTTCTCAATAGGCGAAGTATATTCATCTTCACTTTTCACCAACAACTTTTCACCATTATCACGCACACCAATCAAAACTTTATTATCATGCGAATTATTCCAATAATCCATCATAATCGGCTTATCATCTACAACCGCAATTTTAACACAATGTTGTAAGCATTGATTGCTAGGAGCGGCAATTGTCGGAGTAACGGGTTTATCAGACATCTATATACTTACGGTTTTAAAATCTTTAAATACTTTTTGACGAATTAAAAATAATTATACTTATTATATGAATACGAATATAAATCCAACATATTCTTGGGATATTTTTGAAAAATATGTAAATGTGATGAATACTTATTTGAACCACTTTATAGCATGTGATAAATTTATTAACAAAGACAACGATCGTCTATTTTTATTAATAAATGGATTTTCGACATTGACAAATGTATTTAAAATACTGCTAAAGAATACATTAAATGTAGATAATGCAATTGAAAATATGGAAAAATCAATATACTATTATACACAATTCATAGAACAAATAGAAGAAAACATGTTATGTGATTTAAATGTTTCTTCAAATAGTGCAACAATTTTTGTATATAAGAAAACAATAAATCACATTTTATTTGAAACAATTAAGCCTGAGTCCGACGCCGACGCCGATACTGATAATAATATACTTATTATACAAAATATAGACTATTTATTGCTTATTTATAGAAGTATTTTTGATAAATTAATAAAAAAAGCACATAGTTCTGAACAATATAATATCAATAGCCATCTTTGTATAAAACTTATAGGTATAGCAATGGAATTGTGTTATAATAATATAGATGAAATTACCTTTCAAAGAGAGATTTCCAATGTAATGTTATTTATAAATCATTTTTCAGATTATAATAATGTAATTACTAGTGAAAAAATGATTGACTATATTTATTTATACATTAAAAAATATAAACATCATCATTTAAGTTTGGATGGATTATGCCAGAAAAAAACACATATTGACTATAATGAATATATTAAAAAAGAAAATATGAATTATTACATTAAATGGCTTAGTTTATAGTTGTAAACATTACTCATTGCTAAACATAATTGTTCTTTTATGTACTTTTCTAGTATTTTTTTTTGTAATTTCTTTATCCTTTTCTTTATTATCTTGTAATAAATTTATACCTTTAATAATATCATATTCAATTTCAAAAATATTACACAAGAAATGATAGATTTCGTAGAGTATTTCTTCTGAACACTTGCCTACAATAAGAACACTCCCTGTGCGAAATATCATAAACGAAATCTTACTTATACTGCTTTGTGACGAATCATTTGTTTTTATATTGCTGGCATTTCGTTCTGTTGATGGCTGCACGCCAGATTGTTCTTTTATTACAGAATCGTGATAAAATTCACATTGAATTCCCGGATAAGAGCAAGGATCAAAATTACTATTAATTTTATATTTACTTTTTAGTAATTTATACATTCTTTCACGATCAATATAATAACCGCAGTTGAAATTTGAATTAATCATAACTGTTTCACTTTTATTATCCAAAAATTGTAATGGTTTATCGTCTTTTATTTCAACGATCGGTGTTAATATTTTTACGAGCAATGTTAATACTTCATTCAAAATAGTGCTATCCTGAATTCCTGGAATTTCCATTTTACCTGTATTGAATACCTTTACATGAATTTCTTTATACGCATTGTTACGCAAGACACGCAATATTACAACAAAACAATTATAAAATGCGCTTTTCCGTTTACACCGATAACTAATAATATCTTTACGACAAACACCAATACTAATTTTGCGAATATCTTTAAATTTACTTCTACCATCAGTAGCACTAACTTGACTAATAATATAATCGTCAACACATTCATATTTTTCTTTTTCTTTGATAATTTCATCAACCTCCGATGGTGTTGTTGAATTGAATTTCATTTGTTTTTTTATAATTCCAACGGAAGGTTCATGGTATTTGATTAATGGTATAGTCCAAAATACATTTTTTAAATCAATCGGATAATTCAAATAAGCAATTTTTGTTTTTGTTGATATATTTAAGCTTGAAGATTTAGGAATACACTCTTTCTTTGTAGTTATTTCACTGGCATTTGATTTTTCTGGTACTTTTTTCGATGTATATTCAGAATTTCCATTTTCGCAGAAATTGGACCACGCCGAATCAATGTCATCAATGTCATCAATATCATCAATATCGCTATTATTATCCATATTGTTAATATATTTTGTATTTTCCATTCACTTGTTAATGTATATTCTTTTCTTTAAGCTATTCTATTTCAATTATTTTCTAAATAGATATAAATATGGCTGAAATTACAAATACTACTTCGCCGCCAATTGCGATTAAGCAGAGAACCGAAACTATACAGTATAATATAAATAATATAAGATTTGATCCTACGCAAAATTCTCCGCCTAGTTTATGGAAAATGCGTTTAAATAAACGGGTAGGTAACAATAACAATAACAATAATCTTAAAAAAACATATAAAAATATAAATAATTAAATAGAATTAAAAAATAAAATATATTTTTATATAGAATTATACAATTGATTTAATTTTAAAACGGTATAATTTACCAAATAGTCTATAGACGGATCATTTAAATGTGTAATAAATTCAGAAAATTTTAAAAATTCACATGTCATATAGTTTTGTCTTAAATGAATAATATAATTTAGATAATCTTTAATTATATTTTTTATTTCAATATTGTATTCTGAACTAATTTTATATATTTGGGGTATCGCTTTTCTATAATTTTCTTTATCAATTATTAGCGTTGTTAAATTATTCCATGTATTATCATTTACTACGTCCTTGGTTGGTATAATAGTTTGGTTTGATTGTATATAGTTAATCATACTGCGAATATCTGACTTAAATAATCTTTGTATGTATTTTATTTTTTCATTAGATATAGATATTCCTTCTTTTGTGATGATTGATGATAAGAACAGCATAATATCGTGTTCAGGAAGTTGATTAAATCGAATCCGCATAAATTCATTTTGTAAGGATTCGTCTATCCTACTTATATAGTTGCATATTAAACAAAAACGCACATTATTGTTAAATTCTTGCATCAAATATTTAAGAGCTTGTTGAGCGTTTTTTGTCATATAATCAACCTCATCCAGTATAATAATTTTTATTCCATTATAGAAAAGTGAGTTAGAATTAACAAATTGATGAATTTGGCTTCGTATAATATCAATACCTCTTTCATCTGACGCGTTTAAATGTATCATTAAGCCTTTATTATGTTGATTGTTTTTTATCTGAAATTTATTTACTAAGTTTATAATTGTTGTTGTTTTACCTGTACCGGGTGGCCCGTATAATAATATATTTGGAAAATAATTAGTTTCTATAATACGGTCTATTATTGCTTTATTGAATGGATCTAATACAATATCATTTAAATTAGACGGTCTATACTTTTCTACCCAAGGTATAGATTTTTCTTTATTTATATTTGTGTTAATATTCATAATTATTTTTATTAAATAAAAATGAAATGTGTTTATATAAATATAAATATAATACAATATATTAATATATTATGGCCGGTGTTATGGAAATCTATGATGATTGTGGATATCTGGAAATAATAAAAGGTCCTATGTTTTCTGGTAAAACAACACGGTTAATGGATATTCATAAAAAGTATTCGTTTTGCGATATTAAAACAATGGTAATTAATTATGCGAAAGATAACCGTTATTCAGATGAAATGCTTTCCTCCCATGATAAGGTAATGATACCATGTGTTAAGGCATTACAATTAAAAAATATTGTTGATTTTACCGATAAATTTACTGATACTGCAAGTCATCGTTATGGTGATTTTATAGAATCAAAAGTGATATTAATCAATGAAGGACAATTTTTCGAAGATATCGTTGAATGGGTTACGGTTGCTGTTGAACAATATCATAAAAAGGTTTATATATGCGGATTAAATAGTGATTTTAAACGAAATAAATTTGGGAAATGGTTAGATTTGGAAGCAATTAGTGATAATGTTGTAATGTTACATTCTTTTTGCGGTCATTGTAAAAAAAGACCAGCGATTTTCAGTCATAGATTAACAAATGAAAATAATTTAGAATTAATTGGTTCTGACTGCTACATACCTGTTTGTCGTGCATGCTATAATTATCTCATTAATAATACGATTAATGCCAAAAGTTGAATTATCTTTCCACCTTTTGGTTTTCTTCCAATAATAGTGTAATTAACAGTTTCTGCATATTTCATTAAATATTTATTAAAACAATTTAAATTACTATATGTTATATTTGTAATTATGAGTTCTGATAAAAAACCAAAAGGTATTCGTAAATCTAAAAAATCACTTTTAAACCAAACAGACCAAACAGGAGAAACACTTATGGAAACACAAATCGAAGAAGAAAGTAAAACGACCCTAGTAAGCGATAACATAATTGTTTCACAGCCCGACGAAGACAACAAAGTTGTTGACGAGACTATTGTAAAACAACCAAAAAAACGAGGAAGAAAACCAAAAGGTGGAAAGATAATTCAAAATAATGTATCTAGTGATCAATGTAAAAATCATGAACCAAATGTAATAATGCATCTTAAATGCGGTGAATCAGATTTACTTCAAAATGAGTTTATATCAACTATTGTATATGAACCAAATGTTCCGCTAGTTGAAACATTTCAATTTGAAAATAATAAATGTAATGATTTAGGTTACAGTGTTATTGATTATGGTACAAATGAATCTTCGTTAAAGGGAGGTTATGACCCAAATGGGAATTGTACGGACTATAATATTAATGAATATAATGACACAGAAAAAGGTAAAGAAAGTAATTTAACAGAAACTATTGATAAAAATGATAAAAAAAATGTATCAAATGAGAATGATGACACAAAACAAATATGGCAGAAACTGAATGAATTAACATATCAATTACATACAAATAGTATTTCCGATAAAAAATCAGCGTGTTTTTGGTGCACTTGTGATTTTGATAATCCAACTATTTTAATTCCCAAATTTGAATTAAATAAAATGTATCATTGTTATGGTTGTTTCTGTAGCCCTGAATGCGCAACCGCATATTTATTTGAAGAACCAATTGATACATCAACCAGATTTGAAAGATATCATTTATTAAATCATATTTATTGTAAAATATACAACTATGAAAAAAACATAAAACCAGCGCCAAACCCATTTTATATTTTAAATAAATATTACGGTAATCTCTCTATACAAGAGTATCGTAAACTGCTCAAAAACGAAAGACTACTGTTAGTAGTCGATAAACCACTTTCAAGAATATTACCGGAATTGCACGAAGATAATGACGATTATATGTGTAATGCATCTAC
>Ga0209335_10003556_pt1 | contig 15468 bp, 19 predicted proteins | sample COG_09_FD_184753 | JGI IMG/M metagenome (GOLD analysis project Ga0209335, IMG submission 184753) | Pelagic Microbial community sample from North Sea - COGITO 998_met_09 (SPAdes) (version 2) | ecosystem: Environmental > Aquatic > Marine > Neritic zone/Coastal water | place: Helgoland, sampling...
GGGGAGAAAAAGGCTTTTGCATTTGATTACGAAAATATCAGGAACAACTACAATCCATTTAGGCAAAGTGAGCCGTTGTTTCAACCTTCCGATAAGAACACTCTTTTCTCACCGGAAGGCGATCCAAAGCTTCCTCCAACTCCAGCAGAAGTAGATAGCAAGCGATTTGCTAGTTATAATCACTTGGGTCTGCGAGATAACATTTTGGATGGAGCCTTGGAGACCATAAAGCAATTCAAGTTTAGCGGTCAGCAATTCATGTCAGCATTGACCAAGTTTGCTGGAGCAAAGAATTATGCAGATGAAATCGGTCTTACCGATTTCTTGCAGACAAAAAAGAGTTTTGATCGGCAAGAGATTGAACGATTCATTAAGCGTGAATCTCCAGTTCTTCAAAGGACTGATCTTGGTGAATCAACCGACATTATGGAACTTCGTGATCGCTACTATGAAAGTGAAATCGAAACCTACCTTGATGAGTTGGATGTAGCCTTTAGCGAAGATGATAATGGATGGTACATCGATCTTTATGGCGAACCTTTGTATGGCGATTTTGGAGATCTCCAAACATATGGATCCGAAAGCGATGCTAGGGCTGAGTTACAATATCATGCGGAACAAATGGCAGAAAGTTCTGCTAACAATACATCAGATGCAGAGATCAGAGAGGTCTACGAAAGCGATGTTGCTGAGGATATAGATGGGGACGCTGTTTATCCTGAGTATGCAACTGATGGAGGAGAAAACTATAGAGAGACTCTAATCAAATTTGGCGGTGACGAGTATATTTGGAGTGATCCGCATTTTAGTGACGAAAATAATGTGGTTGCTCATATCCGATCCAACATAAGACAAAGCGGTGAAACTTTCTTCATCGAGGAAATTCAATCAGATTGGCATCAGACCGGAAGAAGCGAAGGGTATGACAATTCACCGCTCGAAGGTCAGCTAAGTAAAACGGAAAATGGAGAGTATCAGGCTCGTTTTGAGGATGGAAGGCAGTTCAGGATTCGTGAAACTGATCAGAAGAAAGCATATGATAAGTTTCTAAATCTAAAGCGTGAGCTTGCTGGAGGAGTCCCTGATGCTCCATTTAAGAAAAGTTGGCCCTCTTTAGCTTTGAAGACTGCAATTAAGGATGCAGTTAATCGTGGAGTAAAGAAAGTCGCTTGGTTGGGAGGTCAGGGACATTTAAATCGTTATCCAAGTTTGGTTAAGAAGATCAAAAGTATCCATGTTTATACTCCAAACAAGGGCGTAGATAATGTGTACAGCATAGAAGTCAGCCATGAAGGCAGTCCTCATTCACTCCTAAGAAATCAACTGCTTGAAAGAGATCTTAAAAAATACATCGGAAAGACTTTAACTGAAAGAGCTGTTAAGGATCTTCGTGAAAAGAGAGCAAATGCAGATCCAAACGAACTAAAATTCGCTGACACTCAAGAGGTTTATTATACTGGGCTAGACATGGAGTTTGGCGGTGATGGTATGAAAAACTTCTATGACAAGGAGTTAGTAAGTTTAGCCAATAAGATAAGTAAGAAGATTGGTGGAGGTAAAGTTCAGCCATACACTTTTGAGGTAACTGGTGGCATGGATGCTAATCGTAGACCTTGGAAGCGTGAGTACAGAGGCTGGTCATTTGAATTACCAGCCGACAAGTCCAAGATAGATGATCTCATGCTCTATATGCCGGACAGCGGTAAGGTCTCAGATAATAGTATACCTTTGGTCGCCAAGGAAGTATCAAAGAAATCTAAGACTGGTTTCAATCCACAAGAGTTATTGAAGAGAGCTGGATATAAATCTGCTGATGAAGTTCGTACAGAAACTCTAGCAAACGATCTTTTTAGCGGTCAGGTCAGATCTGAAAGGGAGGCTACGCGATCCCAGCAAGCTAATCGAAATGACCAAATGTTCATGCCAGCGTTGGAAGACGCAAAGGCAATCGTGAGAGAGCAAGGTAGGGTAGCAGAAAGTGCAGAGGATGCGTTTTTCGGATCCTTTATGCCCAAGCTCCTTCGTAAGACCAAGGGACAGCTAAAAGCTAGTGTGCGGAATATTCGTGAGGCTACTAGAAGAGCGATTGAAGACGTCACTCCATTTATGCGAGAAAACCCTCAATTCGCTGATTACTACAATAAGGATATGGAGGCATCTCGTAGGGAGCTTAACGAAGGTTATGGTAATGTAACCGATGATGATTTCCTTTATTATCAGACGATGTTAGGGCTTACCTCACCGGGGACAAAATTGCCTTCTAATGTAGGAGATGGAGTCAATATCTTTAACTTGTACAAAGAGAAGGGAGACATTGAAGACATCAAGATGGGAACTAGTGAAAAGGGTAATCCTGTCATTGCCTCTTCTCCATTTAAGATTTCAGGTACAACGGCTCCGACCAAAGCGAGATCGTTATTGATCGTTGATAAGCTTCGTAAAAAGCTGGGTAGCGTCAGGAATGCTATCGACTACCTTGAAGAAGCTATTCCCATGAATGAACTTCATAAGTTTAACAAGAAAATGGGATATGCTGGTAATGTTGCAAAGACCGGAGATATTAGACGGATCGTTAAGCAAGCAACTGGTCAGGATGAGCTTATTCCAAGGATGTTTATCTTCGGGCCAAAAGTTGGAGCTTACACTTTGAACACCATCGGCAATCACAACTACAACACGATTGATGTTTGGGAGGCTAGATTCATTCGCTCTTACTTTAAGGGAATGTTTAAACCAAATACTGGTCTTCCAGCAAATGTCGATGAACACGCTTTATTTACACGTTTCACAGAGATCTTTCAGGAGGAATTTGAAACGAAAACTAAACAGAAAATGCCAACTAGCGCCTTGCAAGCGATTCGTTGGTTTTATATGATTTCAACAGCAAAAGAATTAGGATACTCAGGAGCATCAACAAATGAAACAATCAGCGGATACACCAAAAGATACGTCACCAAACTTAGAGCTAATAAAGGAGGTAGGGGACAAGGCAATGGAACGACTAATGAAGGAGTTCGACCTAAAACTCAAAACTCCAAAGGGCAAAGCAAAGGCTCCAAAGAAATAGAGCAATTCATGCCTGATGATGGTGACACCAATAGGATGTCACCATCAGCCGTTAATCAAAATAGATTTATGGCTCCAGCCATGTCTAGGTCTATGGCAACATCAAGAGAGCTGGATCGCTTCAGGAATTAGTTATCGTATATCCCAAGTCTGATTAGCAAATCGACATCGGGTTCCTGAGTGGATCTTGGCTCAAAACCGAAGAAGTCTTTGAGCATATCAACTAATCTTTCATCGTACTTGTTTTGACTGATTAAATTTTCAATTTCCTTAATACGATTATCAACGACCGGAAACTCTTCTGTAGTGGATGTAATACTTACAAGATATAATTTTGGCTCCATGAGGCGGTGGGCTAAAACATCAAGTTCTTTTCTGGAGCAAATTTTTTCAGCGTTTTGCTGAAGCCAATCGTCCTTGGCATTGGTATCAACTTCCGCGCGGCAATCTTCTTCCAAGCCGTTATCATAGTAGTCACTTTTTACTCCACCGCCTTTTATATCTTCCAAGTAAAGCGACTCAGTATGAGAGCATATTGATAGCAATCCATCTACGACTTTTTGTTTAATGCCAAGTATCTTAGCAACCTCGCTAAATTTAACTTCTCTGCCTTGTCTTAAACATTCATTCTTTCTGACATTAACCAACTTTTGTAAGCATTGCTCTGCCCAAATAGCTTTTCTCTTTTTTGTTTTCATTCCAGCAATACCAAAAAGTCTTTTTATATGAGTGCATATATCTCTGAAGGCATTTTGGCTGAAGTCGCTATTCTCTTTGCTCAAGTCAAATTTGTGTAATGTCCTTTGGAACTGACACAACGCTTCTGATTTAAGTTCATCGTCATCGACTTCAACGACTTTTCCGTATTTGTCTTTTGATTGACTAAATCCTCTGAGGTCATGCAACGGAACCCTTTTGCCCTTATCATGATCCCATACGCCATATTTATTAATGCAATAACCGACAGCCTTACCCATCATTTGTCTATGACCATTAATGATGTCAGCTTTAATTCTGCTGGACTTGCCTTCAAGAGATCGAAGCTCACGCTTATAGTTATCATTGAAGGTTAAATCCCTCTTTCGTTCCTCAATCTCAATTTCAAGGAGAGCAATCTTTTGATTGATACCCTGATACTCAGCAATGAGCTTTCTAGTCGATATATCTGACAAGTCTTCTTCGTTAATAATGTTCATGGTTAATTATACTTTGGTTTAATAAAAATCTCTCTGCCATCGATGTAAGATTGGATTGTTTCAGGCTTAAATCTAATTGCACTTCCGGTTAATTGGACAAGAGGTATCTTACCTCTCTGCTCAAGATTAATAACTGTGTTCACGCTACAATTGAGCATTTCTGCAACTTGTCTTCTAGTTAGAAGGCATTCGTATTTAGGTTCGCTCATATTCCAGCCCCCATGTTTTTCGCAAAGCCATCCTTAGTTTCAATAATAAGACCGCTGGATAACATTTCATCAACAAGTTGTAGAAACTCAGATTCTTTAACCCCAGCGGATCTGCATCGAGCAAACCATTCTTGTTTGCTCACCGCATGATTAGGTAGGGCTTTTAATGCAACGTCTTGAGACACCACTTCAGATATGCCAGCATTGCCATATCTGCGAAATTTAGTTGGGTCAAGATCCGGACGCTCCAACACTAGCGGAGCCTTCATTTCATAGCATACCGGGCTTGGACTTTTAAAGTTTCGAGTCGTAAATTCAATGATGCCACAATTGTCGATCTCATGGCGACTGACATTCATTATCACGCTTGGGTATCTTGAGAATGCTGAACTACCGCTTGATCGATCCATAGAGTCAGTACTATTGAGATTTCCTTTTCGGGTATGATGAACTAGCCCTAAAGCGGATCCTTGCTCAGTTGTGAGCTGTTCCAATTCTATAATCAATCGAGTTACAGAATGGGCGTTATTTTCGTCAAATTCGCCTCCTCCTTCGGCATCACTTCTATCAATTACATATAGTGGATCCACTACGATTAAGCCGATCTCAGGCAATTGCTGGAGTCTTGAATGTAAGACTTCAATAATTGTATTTAGGCGGTAAGTATGACGAGCTAAAGACCACAAATATAAATTCTCAGGTACTTTATCGAAGCCCAATTTATTTGCGATATTTGTCAATCTGTCGATTGCAACATCACGACGCAATTCAAGGTCTATTATGAGGACATTGCTTTGCGTAGTTTGCTTACCAAGGAAAGGAGTTCCGGTCGCAATATTCATTGCCATGTTTGCCCAAATGAATGATTTTCCAACTTTTGCTGGCGATGTTAATAGGACTGTATCAGATTTTTGGATCATACCATCCACTAAGAAGGGTCTAGATTCTAGTTCCCAAAGAGGAGGGAAGTCTTTGCCTGATAATATTGGTGGAAGAATTGTAGAATCCACCTCAGGGGAGGGCATAGGTTTAGACTCTCCTGAGGCTTCATCTGAATAATTACGACCATTAGAACCAATGTCCTCTAGTACTGAAGTATCGGTGAAAAACTTTGTGAAATTGGAAGAGTCATCTTGCATAATAAACGACCTCCTGAATTGTATTTGTTTTGGTATTTACACCCCATGGAAATCTTACCATTTGTGATGGTCGTAAAACGCTTCTATCACCGCCAAGGGTAACCACTAGATCCTTAAACCTCGCAATGCGATCCTCAGATGGTGTAGAGGCATCAAAGAGAGCATGAAGTGACTTATTGCCGGAGGCTGTGACCATAATCAAATCTAGTTCTTGGGAAAGGCGGTCTATGAGACCGCATTGACCATCCCAGTCTTTGGGTCGCTCGTCTGTTTCAAAAACAAGATATGGTCTTACATCAACATTTTCAGCCAAGCGACCTTTGTCAGCTCCCTTGAAGGTTGCTGGACAGAAGTATTGCATTCCTTTTAGACCTCCATCTACCCAGTCGCCAGCCGACTTAATTGTATCATGATAAATGTCTTCGCTGATGTGAAGTAATTCATGTTCTGCGTAAAGCTCTTCAATTATGTATTCTGCTTTTTTGGGGATCTCTTTTGAACGCAACTTTAAGGATGATAGACTTCCTTTAGATGCCCACTCATCAATCACCGACTGATTACGTCGAGCTGTCTCCTTAGGCTTATGGTAATTTCCATCAATCACGCCCTTGTTTTGATATGACCATCTAACAATGCGTTCGATTTCACCTATTGCTGGTCTTCTGCGTTCAACATTTTCGCTTGCTTTATGCATAAGTTCGACAGCGGTCTTAGCTTCGACTCCATGATCTCGAAGTATGTTTGTAACAAAGATCATTTGATCATGAAAGCCCATGCCTTCTCGTTCGACCTTGTTGTACAAAGTAGCGAACTTTTCGTTGATAGTTTTGGATTTCAATTTTGCCATATTTTTTGTTCTCCTGAGTTTATTGAAGGATCTTGATCGCCCTTCGTGTGTTTATCTAAAAGTCTTTGTTCCTCATTAAGCATAGCTTGGTACTCAGTATTGAGTTTAGCTTTTGCTCGCTGTTCTAGCTTACGGACGGATGCATCGGGAATGCCCATCTTTCTACCAATTTGGGCGGGTTTCATCTCGTCTGAGTTGGGTAAATCAAACATTTGAATCATCAAATTTACTTTCATCAAATTGTCTGAGTTAATCTCAATTTGATTAACTAAATCTGCTACTACCGGATTATTATGCTTAATATTCATATTTGTTTTTCTAAGTTTAAATCAAAGTCTTGTGTGGGGTCGTCCCACATTGATGCGAGGGTGATGTACCAGTCATATTCGACCTCGCCTTTATCCAGGCGATTGCATCTTCTAAATTCTGAAACTGGATCCCTTCCAAGATCCAATGGGCAGTTTCCACATCTGCCTTTGCCATTAACGAGATCACATAAGTCTCGCCCTGAGCTACTACTTCTATGTTCTCCTTTTTGCATTTAAATTTTAGGCTACCCACGGCTCTCATTGGAGCCGTGGGCAACCAAGCTCCCATTTGGATGTTTCAATAAGTAAGAACGCTCCACTCGTCGTGGCATCTCGCCACGCACCATGTCCTTTGTTTGGGAACCAATCATTCTACTTATCAAAGTCTTCGTCGTCGCAAGGATCCTCTTCCAAGCGTCTCCACAATTCCTCATGTAATTCAGGATCGTAACTTTCTTTCGCTTGGGTGAATAAGACGGAATTAACAGATGGCTTGGAGATTTCGATTTTCTCCCCATTTTCCATCTTCTTTAATAGATCAAGCGTCGCCCAAGATTTCCCACTTCTTGGAGACCCTCGAAGCAATAAGCCCTCTTTAGCTTCCCAGCCATAGTGGCCCATAGTCTCGACAAAAAGATCTTTATATTCGTTCTCTATCTCAGCGATGAGTGTGAAGTCATGAATCACGCAACCCTCTTTGTCATCAGATGGTTCAAGGGTCGCCTCTCCGCTAATGATTTTATTTTTAGAATCGGATTCACGATCTTGGTCTACAAATTCCTCAAAAATACCGATATCAGGGAAGCTATCTAAGTGAGCATACTCTTTCATCAAAATACCTCCTCAATATTTGGGTGAAGCTCAGGATAGCTGAACATGATAATTGGCTCGTGATCTTGACGATTCTTGGCTTTGCGCATCAAAAAGTCATATGCCTCTTTTTCGGACATTCCATCGCGTTGAAGGTTTGCCAAGCAAGTATCGAAATCAAGAATCCCTATTGTTGGATTTTGGGTGAATGCAACAATGCCTTTAAACCCGTTACTTTGACCTTCAGGGAGATATAAATAATCAGATTGACCAGTTACATTCGATGAATGCCAATTACGAATTTTACTTCTTCTAGAGGGAATCATTTTGCACCTCCAGTATTGGTGTACTTTTCGTACTTAGCGGTATATCTGACTTTATGATCTTTAAGGTCAGAGACTAAGATCTCAGTTGTAGTCAAATACTTGTAGTATCCATGTTCAAGTGGGTATATGACATCTCTTGGTGTGAGTCCCTTTAGACCCATTGCTGTCATGTACTCATGATGTACGGATGAATTTAATTTCTCACCCAACCAGCATTCTTCATTTTCGGGGTGAAGATAATGCTTACATGAAGCGAGATACTTTTCTGCCTTCTCTTCATCAGGAAGATCGGGATCTACTTTTGACCTTATAGGCTCGTTTTTACTCATAATATAGCTTTCTTTTTATTTATTAAATTAGTGACTCTATGCGCAGATTGACGCACAATGAACAATTTGAACAAAGAGGATAACTGATCGAATCGAATCATATCGTTACTTCGTCCCCCCAGTTTACTTTACAAAAGGTAAAACTTTGCCCTACGCTTTTTAACATCTCTTTAATTCCGGCTTCGTAATCTTCCTTAGTATTGAAGGCTACAGCCATTCTTTGATCAGCTCCAAAGCTTTTGATTTCTTCCCATAAAGATCTGTAGTAATCTTTGATCTCCCAGCTTGGAAAGCCGAAGGAAAAATAGATTGTAGATAATAAGATTGTTCCCTCAGGTAATGAGTAAACAAACTTCCTAGTTAGTTTTTGTCGTTCGTATTTCATGATTCTTTTTATTCACCGAATATTAGTTGGGTGTGGCAGAAGTTGACCTATTCTACTTGCCAAAGGCAGAGTGGTATAATATGTTTTTAAATTGTTATTTAAGTGATAATTTTAATTTTAGATTTAAGTTTGAAATTTTGATTTTGTGTTAGCCGAGTTGCGCTTTTTATAAATACAATAATAACACGTAAATAATGTTCCTAAAATGCTAAAAGCCTTATAAACACAAGGATGTACAGCGTTTTGACACCGGTTGGACAGCGGTTGGACAGCGGTCTGACAGCGGTTGGATAGCGATTTTTTCATATCCTCTGTTTTCCCTTCCTTCGACCAGTATTTGGTTGGGCATCTAACCAAGCTTGCCATCGTTTTTGCAGATCAATAGCGCTGTCAAAAGTATCCGCTTGTGTAATAAGATTGGGCAACCCGTCTTTACGCCCAAGGCGCGCTCCAATAGGAGCGTCGCCAGTAAATCGATTCCATACTCTGATTTCATAGCGATCACCTTTCTTAACGAAGATAATCGAACGATCAGGGGATGCTGTAATTTGTTTTTTCACGTATATTTAAGATGCGGTGTCAACTTATAGTGTTAACCAAGATGCTAAAATTCAACCGGTTGTATTAATTACCTAAGTAGAAATTTCGTAGCATAGCTTGATGGGCTTTCTTCATTGCGGTGAATCGCTCAGGCTCCCCATACCAGTCGTAGGACTCAGCTACGCCAAGCTTATGACCAAGGATCCTCAAGCGTGTCTGTAAGGGTAGGGGCTTATCCTTTGCTTTTCTAAAGTGTGATTGTGACATTATGCGCATTCCTTTCTAGGATCGTACTTCTCAACTCTTCTCCAAATCTCGCAGACTAGGCAGAAGGTTTCGTAGTTTTTAGCCATGTCTTTAGGTGAGTAGCTGGTTACAACGATTTCAGACTCACCATCGCTGGTAAATCTGTCAGTTGATACGAAGACATTAATGCCCCAAACCTCTTCGTTTTTGACAGCGTCTTCTCCAAAATAGCCAGCTCCATACGCACTTACTTGTTCGGGTTGACCATCGTATGGAACGACTTTTCGACTACCAAACTTTCTAGATTTCCAATCCAATATGAATTTCTTACCACATGGAGTTTTGCCTACTGCATCAGCAGTTCCGGCATATCCTTGTTTTTCATTCACAACAACTTTTTCTACATCCAAGATTTCAAATTTCTTGGACTCGAAATAACGGATTGCTGGAGCGACATATTTGCGAAGATCTACATCAAGATCCTCAACCTTCTTCTCCTTATTCAATACTGACTCAATGCCAGCGTGGATTGCAGTTCCGAGTTCTGCTGCCCCTCCTCCGTTTTTCCAAGTAATACCCTTTACGCGTTTAATGAACGACTGCTCATCCTCCCCATTTCGGGGAGGATATTGAAAAGCAGTCTTCAAGTGTTGACCTAGCTTCCAAAGCTCAAGTGGCTTTTTTGCTAGGATACCTTGATGTTCAGTAACGCTAAAGAATAGACCTTCCTTCTTCGCTTGAGCTGGGGTCAAGTTGAAGTGGGGGTTTCCATCTTTATCGTAGCAATGAGCCATGACTTATTCCTCAATGGCAAATGCATCTTGATCAGCGGAAGGTAATGCAACTCTTCTGCCGTCAGGGATCTCTACATCCTCAAGCTTTGGAGCCTTATCCATTAACTCGCTAAGAAGAGGAGCGACACTAGCAATGCAATTGTAGGTCTTTCCTTTCTTTGACGTTTTGCTCGCAACAGTAACTTGGCAAGTTTGTCCAATCTCATCGCAGTAATCGTAGTTACCATCAAAGACTGGAGGCTCACCAAGCATCTGAGAAAGAAGTTTGTACAAAGCAGATCTCTCGCCTCCCGATTGAGTCATTTCCCAGCTCTTGACGAGATGAGTTTGACCATCGGCATTGTAGGCGAAAAGGAACTCTGTAACGTTCTTCTTTTCAGTCTCACCAATCGCTCCACCATACTTCTGCACATCAACATCGAAGTTATCCTCGATATCGACTAAGCGAGCTGGAAAGGAGCCAGTTGGCCCAGCGTTTTCTAATCTAAAACCACGGGCATCCCCGTAGTCTGCACTATTATTTATTATTTTAGCCATAATTTTATATATTTGGGTTGGAATTAAAGTGATAGTCAGCCATCAGAAGAGCATCGCAGGTCTTTAATGTTGGCTTCAAAAGTGGGTACTTTCGGGAGGCGTGGTCTTTAAGAACACGCTTGCGAGGAGATCCGGATAAGCCTTTTAATCCGCCTAAATTTTTCTGCCATTTTCTTGGGCTGATAAATTCGACCGGAATCTGTCTAGCTCTAAGGACTCCTTCAAGAAATCCGCATGAGCGACCAAGCTTGAAGCTGGTATAAGATGGAACATCTTTTCCAGCGTAACTTGGAACATCCTCCACTACAGATCGAAGAAATCCTTTATGGATTTCTTCTAGCTCTAGTACATGATCTATAAAGTCAGATGGGCTTTGAAGATTGTGTAATGTAATTGCCTTTAAGCCTCCAAAGCAGATTGCATATCCACCGCTGGAACCTGGGTCTATTACGATTGTTACTTCTTGGTTCTGTTTCATACACAGCCATATTTGAGGGGCTGTGAAGAGATCGTGACAAATTTGTCAAAAAAAGTTTTATTTCATTAAAATGGCTTGTACAAAAGAGGCGAAAACCCCACAATAATCTCATGGCAAAAAGGGGTAGAGAGGGGCTATTGATAGGTAGATCAAGAGGGGATGATGAGTTTGAAAAGTTCAAACTTCGTTTTCTACAATTCGAGAATCTCTATACAGAGAATGTAATGGAACTTTGGGGAGATGTTGTATTCTCAATGAGATTCCAGCGACTTACAGAGGGGCGTAACAAAGATGCAGAAACCGCTTGGATTGAGCATACTCCAATTTATAAGGATCAATATCTTCAGGATGAACAACTGAAAGATTTTGAAGCTAATTATACTAGTTATTTGGACATAGCTTTAGAGTCAGGTTTGCTAAATGATGAGCTGTACAAAGAAGCCAAAGATGCCAACGGCTTGCTAAATATTATCAGCCATATGAATCTAATCGGATTCATGGCTTCGGATAGAGTTTTTCAACACTTGAGTTACCCACGGGTGACACATGGTGTTCCTATTTCTTTGACTGGAAATTATGTCAGAGCAAAACAGATTCAAGGTATAGACAGATGGGGAAGTCGAAAAGATGGTGAGCTTATAGTACCAACGGATACAAAATGCAAAGAAGCTCTAATTTTTCTGCTAGAAACTAATGGATATTACAGAATCAATAAAAAGTATCTTTTGCCAGCTACTGCTCAGGTAAATGTACGAGTAGGGGGGTTCACTCATAACTCTAATGTCGTTAGGGAATCTTTGATAAAGGTTGTTGATGACTCGACAATTAATGTCGAATTGAGGGAGCCGATTGATGTTCTCCCAAGTCTTGAGCCTAGTGTTATTTCGCTATTCTCAAAAAGTTTCTTTCTTGGGGAAGATATTTATTTTGAGTTCATGGGTTATGAAGCTGTTCAGAAGGTAAGTGTTCAGGAGATTAGTAATCAATTGAATACAGCCGACAATTACCTGAGCGGATACAAAAATTGGCTTATGCATTTCGAGAGAGCCAAGAAGGTTCTTACTTCTCAAGAGAGGCTTGGCTGGGAAAAGAAGATCGAGAAATTCAAGGAGCTACAATTTGCACGTGATTTTTGGCGAGATCTTATACATAACATTGCTCATGAGTGGAACGCTGATGAGAGAGATGAGGAGTCCATTATTGAACAGCAGTTTCACTATCTTGAAATTCTGATGAAGAATCCGGATCTGATATGTTCATGGCAAGATGATGACACTTATACAGATTTGGTTGCATTAAGCGGAGAGGGAAAGAATCAATCTGATCAAGAGGCAACTGAAGTTACTCCTGATCCTGAAGTAGTAAAAACTCTACAGCAAGAGCTTGAGCGTTTGTCTGAATCTTCAGAGCCTGAGCTTGATCCTGAAAAGGTTGAGTTCGTTGCAGAATGTCTTCTCAAGTATATGGAAGAAGAAGGTGGAAATGGTATTAACCTGAAAGAAACATTGTTCTTCCTAGATTGCTGTAAGAACCATGAATCTGAAAAAACGATTAAATACCGGAAGCAAGCATACACATCTGCATATGATGAAGTGAAAGTTCCCAAAAGAGTTCCTTTAGATGCAAAGCAATTCATTAGCAGTATTATCAATGAGGAGCATGAGGAAGGTGTCACAACACCGCCTACTGCTCACCCCATTTACCAGTCTTGGTTAAAGTTGTTTCCAAAATCTCATTACAAGGAGGAGGAAGTAGGTGGTAAAACATATCTTGTTCGGACAACCTTCAAAGGTATGAGTGGAATAACCGCTTGGGAGATGGCAACATGGCTTCTAACAAATTTACCAAGAAAAACTGCTCAAAGAATTGAGCAAATTAAACGAGATCTGAGACTTGGTAGGGAAGCTTATGAATATCGTGAGAAACACAAGCAGTAATTTTATGCGATTTATGACGCTCAATAAACAGATTGAAAATAACCATTTTAGATCAGAAATAGATGGTTTGACGTCAAAAGTCCTCTACTCTCGATGGAACACTTTTGTTCCATTTGCTTGTATTTCTTGGTATTCCTTGGTATTTCAAAAATTAACTTTTGTTAATAATCAAGGATTTATGAAATTATAGGCTTTGTAGCCCACGACTGCAAATCCTCTATTCGTCGGTTCGATTCCGACCCGCGCCTCCATTCTAGCCCACTATTCATCAGGGTTTCAGAGCTTTCTTAAAAAAAGCGTTTGACGCAGCGGAAGATCGATGGAACACTTATTTCCATCGAGAGCGTTCCATTTCGTTCCATCGGAACATCGCTCAAACACTAATAAATTAAAAGAAAGCATAGAGATCATGAAGCAAGATTGGGACATTTCTGCCATCAAGGCTCCAAAGTATTTACCCGAAAAGAAGCTATGGGAAGTTTATGGGATCCTTCCAAAGCGAGGAAGAAACGGCAAAAGAGAGAGACTGAGAAGGAAGTTTAACACGAAGGAAGAAGCGATTACCTTTCGTAAAGACCAGCAAGACGAGTGGAGAGTTTATCACCTCAATACGAATGTTCGACCAACTCATTTATCAACACTTCAGGAGAGCGATGCGATGAACGCTTTCAATCTTTTGAAGTCAAAGTTTCCGACCGATTTTCAAACTCGTAAGCTTGTCGATGCAGTCAAATATTACTGCGACCACTTCGATCCAAACTTTGGATCTATAACATTGGATCAGGCGATTGAGAGGTATCTCAAAAATCCAAAACTTAAAAGGACTTCTAAAGACCATCAGGATAAGACAAAACAGAAGCTTAGGAATTTCTCTGATGCTTTTGATGTAAGAAATGTAAGCGAGTATTCAGTCGATGAGATTGAGGATTACATTTACGATGAGAATAAAGAGTGGGTCGATAAGACTAGATCCAATCATTATGCGATTATACACGCGTTCTTTCAGTTTTGTGAGAAGAAGGATTGGCTGGTCAAGAATCCGGTCTCTAAAGTTGATAAGCCAAATCCAGCGATGCTGGAGCCTGAGGCTCTCAGTATCCCTGAGGTCAAGAAGTTGCTCAAGGTCGCTGGAGAAGTTGATAACGGATCCATGTTGCCGTATTTCGTTTTAGCTATCTTCTCAGCAGTTCGCCCATCAGAGATCCTCCGCTTGGATTGGAAGAAATTCGTTTGGGACGATAAGAAGCCATGCTTTGTGATTGAGGGTAAGGGACAGCGACGCCGCTCAGTTGATATGCATCCAACTTGCATAAAGTGGCTCAAGCCACTTTCTGCAAAAGAGGGATCCGTTGCCCCAGCCAATGCAAAGAAGCTTTTTGCTTTGATAAGAGCTGTTGCTGGCTATCGCCTTAAAATCACTTCGTTAGATCCAAACATGGCTAAGGAGTGGAAACACAAGCTCAAGGATTCCAACAGCGAAGATCGTCCTACTTGGATAAGGGATGTCATGCGTCACACCGGAATCACTTATTATCTCAAGATCAATAACGATAAGAATAAGACCGCCATGTGGGCTGGAAATTCCCCGGCTATTATCGATTCAAACTATCGGGCTGTTGATGGAGTCACCGCTGGAACTTGTAAGCAGTTTTGGGATATACTGCCGAAGAAGTAGATGATGCTTTTAAATGGAGACCCTTCTGTCAAATCAGTCCCTTTGTGGTAGCAACCCATATATTCCCATTCATTGAGCAACCGAAGCTTAAATAGGCATCAGGGTCTCCAATATTAATATTTCTGAAAATAATTCCGCTATTGTGAGCATAGTACGACTTATCACCGCAAAATAGCTATGTAAGCGACCAAGCTATAAAGCTATTATAGCTATTACAGCTATTAAGAAGGCTACCTTAAGGGTAGCCTTCTTTGCTATATAGTTATATATGCTAAAATAAAACTATGTCTAAAGGGTACGAAATTATAAGACGCTTACTTCTCACAGCATCTTGGGCTGTTGTAATATTTTTTACAATATTGGTTCCAATAATTGGAGTAAATAAACTCGATTATGTTCCATACAGCATGACAATTAAGAATGATAAAGAAGCTGATTTGATTGAAGAAGTCATACTTGATCCAGCTAAGTATGACATAACTAAAATTGATGAAGTAAAAAGTGAGTTAGAAGAATACAGAACACATAAAAAGGAGATTACAAGATTGGCTTGGTTGTGTATCCTCTCTCCAATTTTAATTATTCCTATTGGGTTTGCAGTACACAAGCTAATCAACTGGATATTAGTTTATAAGAATGATTGAAA
>Ga0209335_10003571_pt1 | contig 15413 bp, 10 predicted proteins | sample COG_09_FD_184753 | JGI IMG/M metagenome (GOLD analysis project Ga0209335, IMG submission 184753) | Pelagic Microbial community sample from North Sea - COGITO 998_met_09 (SPAdes) (version 2) | ecosystem: Environmental > Aquatic > Marine > Neritic zone/Coastal water | place: Helgoland, sampling...
CTACTTTTAATAAGAGAGAATAGAAGAAGAGAAGAAATCGAGAGAGGAAAAAGAGATGTCCTTTACGACGAATTCTTTTTTATCGTCGTCGCACTCCTCTTCGTCTTCGTGTTGTCGATTATTCAGTCGTCGTTTATTACGTCGTCTTCGAGATGATGATGATGATTTTGTGCATCGCAGACGACGACATCTTTGTCGGATTGTACGAATGGGAAAAGAAACGACAAAGTCTCCTCCTCCGCCTCCGACGAGAGAACAGCCGAAGAAGAAGAAAACAAAGAAAATAAAGAAAATAAGAGAGGTGGATTTCAGCGGGAACGCGAGGAACGATGAATTCGTCCCCGCGTTCTTCTCATCAGAAGAAGAAGAAGAAGAGATGAGGAATGTTTTTAACGAGGCGGAAACAACAACAACACCTGCGACGACGACGACGAGAAAAGTGAAAATGGCGAAACGACAACCGAGTTTGAATAATGACGATGAGAACATCGATAACAGTTCTTCTTCTTCTTCTTCCTCGTCGTTTACGTCGCAGTTTCGAGCGCAGTTTAAGCGAATATTCCTTCCGGACGGGTTCCCGAACACGGTTTCGAGAGACTATTTGCCTTGGCTGAAATGGCAAATGCTTTCGTTATTTTTTCGCGACGTTTTGGAAGTGCTCTCGGCGCAGTCGTTATTGGTTGCAGTCGGGATGGACGTGAATCAAGCGAACGCGGCGGCACCCGTGGCAGGGGCGGCGAAGTGGGTGTTGAAAGACGGGACCGGCGGTTTAGCGACGTTAGCGTTGGGGGCGCTGAATACGAAAAAGTTTGACGAGAATCCAAAATTCTTTTGGTCGACGGCGAATTCATTGGAAGACGTGTCTCGGGCGATGGAGTTGTTGACGCCGCTGTTTCCGTCGCATTTTTTGTTGATTGCAGGAACCGCGACGTTTGTGAGAAGTGCCGCGTTGACGGGGAGATCGTCGCTCATCAACGGGACGTTCATGACGCATTTCTCTCGAAACGAAAACGCCGGAGATATACGGACGAAATTAGAAGTACAAGGACGATGGTTACAAATCGCCGCGTTGCCGGTTGGCATCGCGCTTTTCAGAGCCGTCACGAACGGGTTAGAGTTGGATTTTGCGACGAACAGTTTAGGCCAAGAGATGAAAGGCGTGACGGTGGGCGTAGCCACGTACGGTTCCATGCTCTTCGCGCACTCGTTTTGTTGCTACATGGCGGCGAAAAGCTTGAATTTTGAGACGTTGAGTCGTAAACGCGCGTTGATTCAAGCCAAAACGTTTGTGGAATCGAACGGTAAAAACGTTTTGTCCGTCGAAGAAGTCAGCGACGTCGAAGGGGTCTGGTGGAGCAAAGAGGAAAAGTACTTAAAAGCGTGTAAATTAGGAGTCGCGCCGGACGTCGTTTCCGGCAACGATTGGGAGGCGTTTGAAAGAGTGAGAGAGAATGTTTTCGCGAACGAAAACTTTGTCGCCAACGTCGTTCGAGACCTAACGAGGACGACGAAAGAAGATAACAATAATACTGATGATGATATCATCGTCGCGTGCATGCTCACCAACGACGCGGGCGTGCGAGACGTTTTGAGCGCGTCTTTGGTTGTCTCCAAACTGATGATGACGATGAAACAACAACAACAAAATAGCGTTATGTCGTTGCTCAAAGACGCGCTTTTGTTCGCCAAGGCAAACGTCGAATCGTTTGAACTCCAACTGAAAGAGACCGGATTTCGCGTGGACGTAATACAAACCGGAGACGCGCCGAGGTTTGAAATCGTTGAAAATGATGATGATATACTCTGACTTTATCCTGTGCTGTAGTAGTCATAGTAGTAGTAATAGTAGTAGTTTAGAGTAAAAAAAAGAGTGTACAAAACAAATGCCTTACCACTTGGCCAAATCAGCAATGCTATATTAATGCTGATTACAGGGGTCGAACCTGTGATCGTTTGCTCATTCGCGTTCTTCATCGAATATCGTTTTGAGTGTATCTAGCTTAGGGTTTAGTAATACATTTATAAAAATCAAGTTTTTGTTAAAGTAACCCTAAACCCAAGTGTTATCCAAACTCAGCAGCCGCTTCGTCTTCATACAAAGATGACGACTGCTGCTGCTCTGGCCCGCACGGCCTCGCTCGCTTCTTCTTCTCATAACGATACCGTTGTTATGAACAACAACACCAACGGAGGAGGAGGACGAAAACTGCTCGCGAGAGGAACACGACTCAGAGAAAGAAGACAAAGACGGAGAAGAAGAGATGTTACGATTTCCCCGTCGTCATCCCTCTCTGCTGACTCCGCATCCTCATCATCATCATCGCAATCGGGAACAACGAACGATGAATTCATCCCGCAATCGTACTGGGTGGCGGAGTCACAAACGCAATTCATCGCCGAAACAAAACTGCCGACGGATAAAGGCTTTTACCGCTTGCGAGGCTACCGCCATCGCGGGCCGAAAACGCACGTGATTACCGAACCCACGTGCATGATTTACGGGAACGTGGAAGGCTTGGAAAACGTGCCGGTGAGAGTACACGACGCGTGCTTTACGAGCGAAGTTTTAGGGTCGTTAAAGTGCGATTGCAAACAACAGTTAGATATGGCGTTGGAATACATACGGGATAACGAGTTAGGGGTGGTGATTTACTTAGAGCAGGAAGGGAGAGGGATTGGATTGGCGAATAAGATTGCGGCGTATAAAGTGCAAGAGAGCGGCGCCGATACCGTGGACGCGAATAGAAAGTTGGGATTACCGGACGATATACGGGAGTACAGCGCGGTCAGGAATATTGTGGATGATTTGAACATCAAGAGCGTGGCGCTGATGACGAATAACCCGAGAAAGATTAACGAATTAGAAAAGGAAGGGGTAAACGTGACGTCGAGAATTCCGTGCGTGACGAAAGCGAATTTGTTTTCGGAGAAGTATTTAGAGGCGAAAGAGAGAAGGATGTCGCACGTGTTGAACGATAGTTGGAGGTATTTCGATAACGCCGGTCAAGTGTTCGAGTCGAAAGACGAGGCAGACGCGAAAGGTGATTTCTCCGATTACAGCATGACGTGGGACGAAGAAGACGAGTTAGGGAACATCGCGGCTAAAGGAATCCATTGATAATAAAAAACGAACCGATACCGCATCATTTGTTACCGCATTTACTATCTACTACTACTACTACTACTCGGTTACTTCTACTACTAGGTACTACTAAAAAAACATCATATCATCAAAGAATTTCCAACACGGCTGACCGTAACTCGCAATTCTCGTAATCTCTCCGCATGTACTCCTCGAACGCGTCGCCGTCTTCCGGCAAATACTGGACAACTTTTACGTTGTTTGTTTTGTCTTCTCGATCGTCGAATACTTGCTCCGACCCTCCCATGTGATACTCGAACTTTTCTTGCGTGTGACCGTAATTAAACACGCAGCGAAGAAACGCCGAGTGCGAACTGACGATAATCTCTTCTTCTGTATCTGCTTTTTTCTCGACCACCCATTCGAAGAATTTCCTCGCCCTATCCGCGCACTTATACAAGGAAGCGCTCTCTCTGTGCATCGTGTGCTCTTCCTCGGATCCGCACCTCTCGATCCAATACTGCCACAAAGGATCTTCCTCGTCGTTTTCCAACCGAGAGAAATCCACGCTCGCGCCAAACTCTTCCTTCAACTCTGACGTCGTCCTCCGAATATCGCACTGATAGTTGACCGTTTCCCGCAACTCCTCTAAAGCGACGTATTTTTCCGTAATCATGTGCGACTCTTTATCGAAACATAAACGCGCGGTTTGCACGCACCTCGTCATCGGTGACGTCGCCACCGTCATCTTCTTCTTTGATGACTTTGATTCCAACAACAAAGGCTGCGCTTTCGCCAACTTCTCGCACTGCTGTATACCAAAATCCGTCAATCTCGCGTCCTTATGTTTCGGATCGTTGTATTCTCTGGAAACGTTGTGCGTCCCTTCCGCGTGGCGTAAGAAATGTAAAGTCACGTATCTCGCCTTTCTATTCATGCCGTGCTTTTCTTTCGGTCGCAACGTAAACGTTTTACTTTTCGTAGCATTCTTTTTCTCCTTCTTCCCGTTGTTCACATCGTCATCACTCTTCTCATTAAAAGTGGTTTTGGTGGTCATCACCGCGTTGTTTTCGGATATATTTTGTGCCGCTGAAACGCTTCGCGGTAAAAGCGTCCTCTTCCTCGAGAGGAGGAACGCGTTTTTTCTCGAGTAGTAGTGGTAATGAGAGTAGTCGCAGTATACGCGTCTGAATGATGATGATGATGACGAGAAAGACGATATCTTCATCACCCCATGCATCTTTTCTGTGAGGGAAAGAAAAAACGACAAAAAATCGAAAAATTTGAAAGAGAAGAGCTTTTTTCAGGCGAAAAGAAGCGCTTGCTTAAAAAAACACAAGAAGGAGAGCCACAAACGCTCGAAAAAGAAGACCACTAGAGAGAAAGGCGCGAAAAGCCCCTCACACATACTAGAACGCACATCATCATCGCATCATGGCACCATCTAAAAAAGGAGGCAAGAAAGAATCGAAAACGGGCGCCGCCGTGCGCGTTTTGGACGACGACGAGGAGGATAAGATTCAGGTACTGTTGTTGTTGTTGTTGTTATAAGTTGTTTTTCTTCTTCTTCTTCGTCGATCCGAGAGCGATGAGATGATGATGATTTTTTTTTCGACGGCCCTTTCTTTTCTTTCTTTTTGCGGCGGCGTGATGCGATGTGTTTTTATCCTCATCGTCATTCTTGAAAGCATTAGTATTCGTGCACTCACCACCACCACCAATGTACGCACTCTTTAAAATATCAGGTTTCACCGGAACAACGCAAACTCGCTTTGGAACACAAATCGAACGGGAACGCCGCGTTCACGAAGAAAAAGTTTTACGAAGCGGCTTCGGAATTTACCAAAGCCATCGATCAAGACCCGTACGACCACGTGTTTTACTCGAACAGATCCGCGTGTTACGCCGCGTTGGACCAACACTCGAAAGCGTGCGCGGACGCGCGAAGATGCGTGGAATTGAAACCAGACTTTGTGAAAGGGTACTCTCGATTAGGTTTTGCCTTGTACAAGTCAGGATTCTTCCACGATTCTATCCACGCGTATACGCAAGGGCTCACGTTGGACCCGAAGAACTTGGCGTTGATGGAAGGCATGGGCGAAGCCAAGTTGGCGCAAAAGAAGAAGATTGAAGAAGCCAAGTTGGCATCGAAGATGAACAACGCGACTTTGGACGAATACGTCATCGGTATCGATTTAGGTACGACGTACTCGTGCGTTTCCGTGTGGAAGGATGGCGAGGCGCACGTCTTGTCCAACGCCGAAGGCGACAGAACGACCGCGTCGTGGGTTTCCTTCACCGAAGCCGGCAGAGTTGTCGGTGAATCCGCCAAAAGGCAAGCCGCGCAAAACCCGAAGAACACTTTGTTCAACATCAAGAGAATTATCGGGAGACAGTTCTCGGAGATTGGCGAGGATATTAAGCACATGCCGTTTGAGATCAAGGAAGGTCCGGGAGGTAAGCCGATCATCGTCGTCGAAGACCCGACCCAAAACAACGAAAAGAAGGAATTTGCCCCGGAGCAAATCTCCGCGATGGTTTTGCAAAAGATGAAAGCCACGGCCGAAGGCCAGTTGGGTTGCGTCATCAACAAGGCGGTCATCACCGTCCCGGCGTACTTTTCCGACGCGCAAAGAAGACAAACCAAGGACGCCGGCCAAATCGCCGGCTTGGAAGTTTTGAGAATCATCAACGAGCCGACCGCGGCGGCGTTGGCGTACGGTTTGGATAAGAGAGAAGGCGACGATGGTGAAATCATTAAAGATCAAACTATTTTGGTCTTTGATTTGGGTGGTGGTACCTTTGACGTTTCCTTGTTGCACTTGCAAGACGGCGTCTTTGAAGTGTTGGCGACGGCTGGCGACACCCACTTGGGCGGCGAAGATTTCGACGAATCCTTGATGGCGCACGTCCAAAAGACGTACCCGAACGCGGACTCCATCTTCAACGACGACAAGTCCAAACGCAAGTTGAGAACCGCGTGCGAAAAAGCCAAGAGAGAGTTGTCCATCACGCAATCCGCCAAGTTGGAATGCTTCGTCGGCGAACACGAGGTGAACATGACCATCTCAAGAGACGAATTCAACAAGGTGAACGAGGCGACTTTCCAAAGATGCTTGGAAGCAGTCAAGAGAGTCTTGGCCGATGCTGGCAGAGACAAATCATTGGTGAACGAAATTGTTTTGGTTGGCGGTTCCACTCGCGTCCCGAGAGTCCAAGAGATTTTGACGGAATACTTCGACGGCAAGCCGTTGAACAAATCCGTGCACCCGGACGAAGCCGTCGCGTACGGCGCCGCCGTGCAAGGTGCCATCTTGGCCGGCGTCCGCGACAAGCAAACCTCCAAGGTTTTGTTGATGGACGTTGTCCCGTTATCTTTGGGCGTCGAGTGCGAAGGCAGACACTTTGCGAAAGTCGTCAACAGAAACACCTCCATCCCGTGCAAAAAGAAGTCCGAGTTCACCACGGTGTACGACAACCAAACGGAAATCGACGTCAGAATCTTCGAGGGTGAACGCATGTCCACGGACGGCAACCACTTATTGGGCGAGTTCCAAATCACCGGCATCGAAAAAGCCGAACAAGGCGTCCCCAAAATCGACGTTACTTTCGAAGTCAACACCAACGGTTTGTTGACGGTAACCGCGAGAGATCGCGTCACCGGCTCCGAAGCGAACGTGTCTTTGCAACACGACAGAGGACGTTTGACGCCGGAAGAAATCGAAAGAATGTGCGCCGAAGCCGAAGCTATGAGAGAGGAGGACGAAATGTTGCAAAAGCAACGCGAAATCGACGGCTACATGGATTAATAATAATAAATAGAGATTAATTGATTGTTGCAGCGAGAGAGAGAGATGAAGAGAGTCAGAGAGAGATTTTTATTTAGCTTTATAAAGAAGAAGAAGACAGAGAAGGGATTTTATTAATACATATTATTACACACAACGTATATACCAAGCACTGAACCGATAATGAAACACTTCTGACTTCTGCGTAAGCGCTCGACGACGACAACGAAGTCTCAGACGTTTTTTGTTCTCAAGAAGGCAACACGAGAAGCCAAAATTCGCCATAAAAAATTGCGCTTTATACGTTATACTAAAATGGCAGAAAACGCGAGCAAAGGAGGATCGGGCGGAGGATTCTTCGGCCGACTGACCTCGTTCGGCGGTGGCAACGCAGGGGTGCGTTCTTTGTATCGTTTTTGTCTTCTTTTCAAACTCTTCTTTGTGGTTTCGTTCGTAAACGTTTTGATTCGAAATCCGCTTTTTTCCCCCCGCGTTGATGCATTCTCGCGACGCGCAAAACAGCGCGAGATGGTGGTCGTTCTCTTCACATCGGGACGCGTCTGACCGCTCTCTCTCTTTTTCTCGAACAACAACTTTAACTCAAACAGAACGAACCGAGGAAGAAAGTGACCAAAGCGAAACTGGGGAACGACTCTGAATTTTACTACGACGAGACGCTCAAAGCGTGGGTGGACGGCTCCGATCCGAACGGGAAAGATGTGGCGAGACAAGCCGTCGGGAGTATCGGAGGACCGCCACCGATGATGACGATGCATAGTAGCAGTAATATCAATGGTGGTGGGAATGCGACGAATGCAAGCGTAGGAGGAGGACAGCAAGCACAGCAGCAACACGTGTCTTTTGAGAAGGGAAATCAGCAACACGAACGAGTGGATGCGTTTTCGCGAGAAAGCGACCCGCGGAATCCGAATCAGCAGCTGCAACACCAAAACTACCACCAAAACTACCACCAAAACTTTAGCAGTAATAACAATGATGCGATGCAGCAGCAGCAGCAACATTCGCGCGAGGACGAGGAGCCTGCTGGGACGTCGTCTGCGTTGAATTCGAATGAACCGCCGCCGATGCCGCGAGCGAGTAGTTTCGTGGCGAGGCAAAGCGACGTTCGCAGCCGATACGTGGATGTTTTCAATCCGACGGGTGGGGATACGAGCGATGGTGGTAGTGGTGGTGGTGGCGCTCAAAGTTTATCGGGAAGTGCGGCGGATGTAGCGTCTTTTTTACCGCCGCCGATTGCCGTGGCAAAGCCGCAAAAGTTTTTCGTTCCCGGGCCGAGCGCGAAGGACGAGGACGAAGCGAAGAACGAAGGTAAATTAGAAAGCGAATCGCCGCATTACGTAGAGAATCAGCAAGTGCTCTCGCCGACGAAAAGAGAAAGTCCTCATCACAGTAGCAGCAACAACAACGATAGCAATACTTTTACTAGCGATGGTGAACATCATCATCATCATCATCACCAGGAGCAGCAACAACACCTCACTCATTTTAAACCGGGCTCGCCGGCGGTTCCAGAGAATGAAGTTTTGAATTATCCTCCGCCTGGAGAACACCATCAGAATGGAATGATATCGAATACTAGCGAACAACAACAACAACAACAACAACAACCGATGTATGACCAGTGGGGAAATCTCATAGAGCAACAGCTGCCTCCGCAACCTCCATCCGCCACGGGATCTATGCGAAGCGATGGGCACGAATCGACGAGTCAGTTCGACGCATACATCGATCAGAATAATCAGTATCCGTCGAGTTACGATCAACCACTTCACGAACAAACGCAGCAACAACACGTCGATTACGAGGACGACGACGATTACTTGCGTCCTCCGCAACAAATGGAACAACAACAACAACAACAACAACAACAACACCAACAAAACTATTCGGAATCTCCTGGACGAAACAGCGACGGGTATGATTTTGCTCCGCCATCACCTCGAATTAGCGAGGGCGGTACCGTTAATACTACTGCCGCCAATAACAATAGCGCGAATACTGCATTCATGCCGCCTTCTTCTTCGGATGGTTTCGCGCAAAACGACTACGATTTCAGCAACGAAATAATGCCGTCGGCGCCACACGACGAGAATAAAGGCAACGATGAAAACATGAACGACTACGACTACGTCGACTACAACGACGGCAACGACAACGGAAATGAAGGAGACCACGACAATGCGGGGGAAGATCAACCGCCGTTCAACCCGGACGATTACCCGGGATGGGTATTAGACGAAGCCTCAGGCGCGTGGTATTATGCCGGCGATGGCGAGGAAGAAGGCGAATACGTCGAAGGCGAAGGCGAAGAATACGAGTACGACACGACGGGTTGGATCGAACGCGAAGTCTACGACGACGTCGCCGCGAAACTTGCAAACGCAGAGGTTACAATTAGCGATAAAAACGTCGAAATCGACGCGGTAAAGAACGAGAATGAAAATCTCAAGTTGAAGCAGGCTGACGCGGCCACGGATTTAGAGCAAGCGGAAAGAGAAGTCGCAGAGTTGAAGTTAAAGGTTGAGCAGTTACAGAACCAGCGCGACGCAGAGTTGACGGCAGAGCAGGTGGTCGAAGCCGAGGAGCGAGGGTACAAGCGAGGCTACGATGAAGCGACCAAGCACTTCGAGGAGGAGATGAACGACTTGTTGATGTGCTTGGGTCAAAGCGAAAGGGCGTGCGATCGTTTGAAGGAAAAGTTGGCCGAAACGGGCGCCGATGTCGACGCGATACTCGAAGAGTTAGAAGCCGAAGAAGACGAAGAGTTGAACAGATTGTTTGCGCAAGCAGCAAGTGTGGAAGAGAAAGCGGAAGTATCGGCGGAAGAAGAGCAAGCGACACCGCCGCAAAGTCCTACTTCTGCGAGGAAAAAGAACAACGTTCTGGGCGACCTCGAATTTCCAGACGCGCCGGATTCTCCCTTCGTTGGTGCCGATTCCACGACGGAAGATAGAGACGACGACGATAACGACGACGACGACGACAACGAAAAAACCAAGGAAGATGAAGAAGAAGAGGAGATGGAAGATGCCGAGGACAGCGCTTTTGTCATTCCAAACGCGCCGGCGGGCGTCTCGGAATCGGACGTTTCCGCGTTCTTTGCCGATTTCCATCTTCCCACGCCGCCTCGCGGGCAAGGCATTGCCGACTCAAACAAACTGGAAGAAAACGAAGATATAAACAGCGGAGATCAGGAAGGGGGAGAAGAAAAGAAGCACTTAAATTTTGAAGACGCAAAGGGAGACGAGGCGGAGGAAGAAAAAGAAAACGACGGCGACGCCACGGAATCGGACAGAGAACAAGAAGAAGCTCTGACGGAAATTCAGCTGTAATTTTAGAAGCAAATAGAGATAGCCACTACATTGAAAATAGCTGCTCACAACATTCTTATTTATACACTATCACATTGTCATTAAAATGGCACCGGCTGGGCAGGATCCACCCCGTTTGATTCGCGAAACTGTTTCCTCTCTTCCTCGCTCATCTTTTCGTATTGCTCCATCGCGGTTTTCCTGTCTTGCTCCAACCTCTCCTCGACTTCCTCCGTCGTCAAATCGTAACAATACTCGTGATATGTCCTCAACGGAGAGACTTGCCCTCTTCCACCAATCTCGAGATTGGTCTCGATCGCTTTTATTCTCATCAACTTTACGCATTCCTCGTGTTTCGATTGTAACGCCCAATCCACGGGCGCCTTGGACCACAAATCTCTCACCTCTAACTTCGCCCCTCTCTCTAACAAAAACTTCACGCACGCGACTCGCCCAAACCCAGCCGCGAAATGTAACGGCGTCCTCCCCGCCGGGTCCAACGCGTTCACTTTGTCGTCGTCATCCTTTGATAAAATCAATCTTCTCATTCCGTCGAGATCTCCTGTTCTCGCCATCTCGTGCAAATCCGGTGCCTCGAACAAGCGGTGCGCCTCCTGGCCTTCCACCATCGCGCGACACTCGTTCGTTCGTAACGTTCGCATCGACCATTTTGTCATGTTATTAGATTTTGTGTGTGTTTTTGCGCGCGTAATGTGTTATTCGTTTATTATAAAATGATGTCTTTTTTTTCTCGTTTGACTGAAAGCGTTTTTAAGAAATTAAGAAGAACTTTTGAGGTTTTTGCTCAGTCAGTTGGTTACATATCGGCATTAATTTATTATCAATAGTATTCGTTTTCTCAGCGTTATTGCGCGCATCTACGAAGAAGACGTGATGTTGTTTTGTGTGTCCTCGTTTGCGGCGACGACTGGTGTGACGAGTGCTACCACGAAAACGCTCTCGTCGAGGCACAGAGTAGCGACTTTAATCTCTCTTCAAAATGGAGAACGAAGCAACAACAACAGAAACAGAAGAGGAAGAAGATGTTTTTCCGTTCGCAACGAGAACGATGATTCGCCGAAAGTGTACGTCCCGTGCGGTGCGTTTGGCGGAGCGTCCTCGCCGGAAAGGAAAGCGGCGGATGTCATGCACCAGTTGTTGACGTATACAGCAACCTGGGTGGTGATTGGTCAGTTGGAATCTATAAATTGCAGACTGAACGTGCAAACGCCAGACGGAGAAAGCAAAGAGCAGAACTTGGACGGTCAAGGCGAAGTGAACCGAGTGAACAACCAACACGAGTTTTTGTTGGATTTTCTGGAGAAAAACCCGATTCGAAACCCAGAAGAGTGGATGAGCAAGCTTTCGAAAGCAGACCAGAGTTTGGCGAACCGTATTATGATTGCGAGGCAAGGGTACGCGAACATGGATTTCGAGTGGAAGAGCGTAGAAACGCTCGCGAAGAGAGACATCGAGAACGGGAATAAAAAGCTGCAAACGGAAATGCTGGAGAGCATGATGTCGGGCGGCGGTGGCGGTGATACTACTTCGTCGTCCGCGTAAGAAGCAGAGAAGAGTTTGCGATGTTTTGTATTTATTGTAATTTTAACCCAAAGGTAAAACGCTTCTAAAACGCGTAAGTGCTACGTAGCTAACTCATCTCTCTATGACTACACTCTCTATACTTTCCTGCGCGCCTCGATTTCGGCGTCGTACGTTTGCACGGCAAACTCGAGCGCGTCCGAGACGCCTCTCGGGTAATATTTTTCGATGATCTCCTGCACGCTAGGTTTTCCTCCTCCTCCTCCTTCCTCTTCGTCCTCGCCTTCGTTTCCTGTTTGATTGACTTTCTCGAACAATTTCTCTTCCCACTCTCGACCGAATTCAGAATCCTTCTCTTCAAATATAAACGAGCGTCGAACGGCTGCAAACGTCGCCAACGCCTTCTCAGCGTCTTTCTTCATCGCCCCGTTTTCGCACGCCTCGTACACCGCTTTCACGACTTGTTTCTGCACGCCTTTCTTGTCAGCTTCCCACGCGCCGCCGCCGTATTCTAAAACAAAGAGCAGCGCTTTCAGCTCTGGCAACGTTTCTGGAATACCAAACCGTTCGTCGTTTGCAGTCAACCCTAACTCTTTGCGTCTTTTATCCACGTGGTTCACTCGCAACGCGTAAGCTTCCTCCAACATCGCCCGACCTTGCTCGACGGAACCACTTCCGGCTAACTGAATCGCCGCGTTTCGCGTGGCGAATAACCTTTCGGTGATTGGCACCGCATTCATTCGTCGCTGCGCTTTCATTTTTCTCAGCACTTCTTTATCGATCATTTCGCCCGCTTCCTCCGGGCGTCGGTTTTTCGCTTTTTCCATCGCCTCCAGAGCGGCGAAGATGTTTAATAAAACGATATCGTTCTCTTCGTCTGGAATAACTTCTCGAGCCATCAAAGCGCCGGCTTCCAATGCATCGCCGCGAAAACCGTCTAAATACATGGCACGCCAGTTTCCTTCGTCGTTGGCGCATCGACCGACTAAAGAGGTAGCCATCTGCGTGCCCCGTCGTAAAACTTCCGGTTTCGCGTCTTTGGTGACGCTGCGAAGGATTTTGACAAAAAGAGACGCGGTTAAGATTCCGGATAAAACGCGACCGTTCAATTCAGTGGTCAAACCGTCTGTTTCTGCGGGGAATACCAGAGATGGATCTAACCCGTGCATTTGCGCGAGCTCGTGTTCGGAAAGTCGATTTAAAATTGCCGTCGGGCTTTTCCTGGGATCTATCGCCTCGTCGACAAGGGCCGGGGAGTCTCCATCGCCGAGAAGGTACGGGTCGTCGTCGTCATTATCACCACCACCACCACCACCATCGTTAGCATCGCCGTCTTTATTTTTATTCTTGGATTCGACTTGGTCGATGAGTAACCGAATAGCGTTTTGTATTCGCGTCTCGACGTTTTCTGGATCTTCTGCAGGTAACAGCGCTCTCGAAAACGTCACTTCTCGTTCAACGAAGCTGTCGTTTTTGGTCAACTTGTTCGCTTCGAGTCCAGCAACTGCGCGTAAACCAGTCGTTCGTAATTCTCTGTCCAATCGAACTCTGACGAGTTTCATCCAGTGTTCAAATTCCACGTCTGAAAAAGTAGGCCTCTTGGACAAAATGCCTTCGCCCATCATTTTCTTCAAAATCTGGTCGCTTTTATACGCTTTCATGGCTTCGCCGGATAACTTCGAGGCCCAGGACATTTGCAATCTCGCCAATTCTGTCGATTCGTATGTTTCCGCGACTTCGCACGTGTTTGATAACTCCACTCTGCACGAGGCCGTCACTTCGCACTTGCCGTTTTTCCTCCTCGCTTCGACTTTAATGTTCGCCTGAATGTCAAACGTTTTTTCCTTGCGCTCTTCCGATATTTTCTTTCGTCGCAATCGTTCCGCTTCTAAAGCCTCTCGTTCCAATCGCATCTTTTCCTCTCTCCGTTTCCTATCCTCCTCCAACTCTTTCCTCTTCCTCGCCGCTTCTTCTTCTTCGCGTTTTTTCAACCGCTCTTGCTCCTCGGCTTGTTTCAATCGAAACTCGGCGCGTACTTGTTCTCGTTTTCGTTCTTCCTCTTCTTCTTTTTTACGCTCAATCTCGAGTAATCTCTGTCGCTCCTTCTCTTCCTCTTCCTCTCTTAAGCGTTCTTTTTCGTCTCTCAACTCGCGTCTCTCCAATTCCTTCGCGCGTTTCTCGTCCAATTTTTTCTGTTTCTTTTCCAAGTCGCGTCTTAAATCCCCCTCGTCGTACAATCGCATTTCCACCGAAGCGTCGTTCTCTTGACCGTCTATTCTTTTCAACTCCTGAAACGCTTTCCCTACCGTCCACTTTTCGTTTCGAATAAACATCTCCTTCTTCTCTTTATTCGTTCGCACGGTCTTGGAAACCGCCAACGCAACCGATACCAACGCCAGCGATATCAGTTCCGTCGGCGCGTCCAACCGTCCTCTCGAACTTCTCAAATACTCCGGCGTTACTGGCGCTCTCTCAAAACTGCCGAAACACGCTCGACTGATTTCATTCCGCTTCTCTCGCACTTCCGCAATAAAATCTGAAACGTGGTCCATCGCCGTGTATTCCACTTCGATTTCTTCCTCCACTTCTTCGTACAGGAAACTTTCTGAATCTTCTTCTTTCAACTGTTCTTTTGTATTCTTATTATCGTCATCATCGGCAGCGGAAGAAGAAGAAATAGACGTCTCACTGCTGTCGCTGCTGTTTATCCTGTCCTCGTGAATAACACTACTCTCATCATCTTCATCATCATCTATATCGTCGTCGCCGCTTTTTCTCCTCGCATTCAGTCTGGAACGACTTCTGCTTTTCCTCCTCCTTCTTCCTCCTTTTCCTTTGCCTCCCACGCGTCGTTCGGCTGAAAAAACGACGAAACGACGAGCTGCTTCTCGCGTGGGGACAACGACGACGGCCATGCTTGTTTACTTGTTGTTGTTGTTGTTGTTACGTCGCAGAGCGCTCTCGTGCCTCTTTTTTGTGAAGCCGTTTTTTCCCCCATAAAAACTTTAAGAAAAGACGCAGAGAAACGACGATGCGTGGCGCTTCTTCGTCTCCTCCTGCGTCGTCGGGAGTGCAGACGCGAGGGCAGAAAAGACGGATTGGTCAGAGTGATGTGTGGGATTTGATCGTGAATAACGACGATGTGAGTTTCAAACACATTCTTCCGAGATTGAATTCGAATGATGTGAAATTCTTGTACGAGGTGAACAGTGAAACGAGAAAGTTGGTGAAGAGGTCATCTCGCGCAAGGGATTTGACAAAGAAGTTTAAAGTGAGAGAGATGTCGTCGATATTGACTTTGGAAGTTGCGTGGGAGAATAAATCGTTGTGGCCGAGTGACTGGACCGAAAGATCTTTCTGCTGGGAAGTTGCTGAAACGAATAAACTCGAGTTGCTCGAGTGGGCGCGAGAGGAGAAAGAGTGTGAGTGGAATAGATGGACGATTAATGTGGCCGTACGTCAAGGTAATCTGGAAATGGTAAAGTATTGCGTTGCAAATGAGTGTCCTATCAGTACGTGGGCGTGTGCATATGCTGCCGCAAACGGTCATCTCGAGATACTCAAATACTTACGCGAAGAAGCAGAAGCGGCATGGGATTTGAGATCTCGGATTTTTTAACTGCCACGTGGGCGGCTGAAAATGGTCATCTCCACATACTCGAATATCTT
>Ga0209335_10003573_pt1 | contig 15411 bp, 13 predicted proteins | sample COG_09_FD_184753 | JGI IMG/M metagenome (GOLD analysis project Ga0209335, IMG submission 184753) | Pelagic Microbial community sample from North Sea - COGITO 998_met_09 (SPAdes) (version 2) | ecosystem: Environmental > Aquatic > Marine > Neritic zone/Coastal water | place: Helgoland, sampling...
TAACTTACATAACTTCCTTTATCGGCTATGATTAAAGTCCTTTCAAATTGTCCTGTTTCGGAAGCGTTAATTCTAAAATAAGTTGATAACTCCATTGGGCATCTAGTGTTTGGAGGAATATAAACAAATGACCCATCAGTAAAAACAGCAGAGTTTAAAGTTGCAAAATAATGATCACTTAAAGGAATTACAGAACCTAAATATTTTTTTACTAGCTCTGGGTGTTTCTGAATTGCTTCAGATATTGAGCAAAAAATTATTCCCTGTTTTGTTAACTCATCTTTAAAAGTAGTGGCAACTGAAACTGAGTCGAATACAGCATCTACAGCTATCCCGTTTAATCTTTTTTGTTCAACTAAAGGTATACCCAGTTTTTTATAAGTATCTAAAATCTTAGGATCGATTTCCTCTAAACTTTTAGGTTTGTCTGATGCACTTTTAGGTGCGGAATAATAGTACAGGTTTTGATAATTTATTTTAGGATACTTTGGCTTTTGCCAATTAGGTTCTTTTAGGACTTTTAATCTATTGTAAGCTTTCATCCTCCATTCTAACATCCATTTTGGTTCTTTTTTAATATTTGAAATAAATTTTATTGTATTTTCGTTAAGACCTCTTGGAGCTCTAATATTTTCTACGTCAGTAGTAAAACCGTATTTATAATCCTGAGTATTTTTTAAATCTTCTGTTTTCATTTATTTAATATTTGTTTTTTTTTTATAAGATCATTTAATTTTACTTTTTCAAAAAAATTATTTATATGATTGTCAAGTTGATCCCATAAATTGTGTGTAATACATTTTGTGTTTCTGTTATTACAGCCTTTTTTCGATTCCTTCTTGCAATTAAGTGTTTTTACTTCTTCGTTTACTGCTGAAATTATATTAGAAATTTTAATTTCTTCAGGTGAAGTTTCTAATACATACCCTCCTTTAGATCCTCTTACACTTTTGACTAAATTATTATTTTTAAGTTTTATAAATATTTGTTCTAAATAGGCTAAAGAGATATTTTGCCTTAAAGAAATATCCGTTAGGCTGATGGGTCCTTTATCCTTAAATAGAGCTAGATCTGCCATAGCCATTACTGCATATCTACCTTTAGTGGTTAATTTCATAATTAAGTGTTGTAATACAGTAATTTTCTTTTAATTCCTACTAATTTAGTATGATTTAAAAAAAATTATTTGACGCAGAAAAACGTGATATAAAAAGCGTACTTTTTTTAAAAATAATAATCATTATCAAATATGAAACCTAAAAGTTTAGAGATTTTTATTCCAGGTCCAGCGGGAAGATTAGAGGCAAAATATTATAAAAATCCAAAGTTTGGTTCCCCTGTTGCAATTGTTTTACATCCTCATCCTCAATACGGTGGAACTATGAATAATAGAATAGTTCAACTTATGTACAATATCTTTTTGGAAAATGGTTTTTCAGTAATAAAAGTAAATTTTAGAGGTGTTGGAAAAAGTGATGGGGTGTTTGACAATGGACAAGGTGAACTTTCCGATGCCGCTGCAGCTCTTGATTGGATTGAACGACAAAACTTAGACTATAGCCAATGTTGGGTCTCTGGTTTTTCTTTTGGATCTCTAATATGTATGCAATTGATAATGAGAAGACCAGAGGTTAATAACTTTATAGCTGTATCACCTCAACCCAATGTATATGATTTTTCTTTTTTAGCACCTTGTCCAACATCGGGAAAAGTTATTTATAGTGAAAATGATGAGCTAGTAACTAAGCAAAGTATTGATGAATTGGACAATAGAATTAAAAGCCAAAAAGGTGTTGAAGTGATTTTTTCAAAGATAAAAAATTCTAATCATTTTTTCAAAGATAAGGAGAAAGAACTTTCAGTAGAAATTGAAAAATATTTAAAGGAAAAAACTGCTTTAATTTAATTTTCAATTAATTCTCCTCCAATACAAGGTGTTTTACATAAAGTGGTGCCAGGAAATGAAATGGGTAATTTTAACACTACTCTGATGGCTAAATAAGCGAATGCTTGAGACTCGATAAAATCTCCATCAATTTTATATTCATCTATTAATTTTAAATTAGTATTTAATGGAAGCTTTTCTTTAATTTTTTGAATTAAAATTTTATTTTTTCTTCCTCCTCCACAAACTAATACATCTTGAATTTTTTCTTTACAATTTTTTAAACATGCTGATAATTCTTGACCAATAATACTAGCTGTAAAATCAGTTAGGGTAGCTGCGCCATCCTCTAAGGTCAAACCTCTCGCAAAAGATATATCAAAATCATTTGTGTCAAAAGACAATTTTTTTTTACTACTACTATTCATATATAATTCTTGGGCTTGTTCATAAATAATTTGATTAATTTTTCCACTAGAAGCAAAAAAACCCTCTTTATCAAATTTTGCATTTGAATTTTTTCTTACCCAAGAGTCTATAAGACAGTTTCCTGGCCCTAAATCTTTACTGGTCAATTCTGATAAACTTTCTTTATCTTTTACAATTGTAATATTTGATATTCCGCCTATGTTTAGAAAACAAACTGGAATTTTAATATTATTTTGAATACTGAGCAAGAAATGAAAAACTGGTGTTAAAGGCGCACCCTGTCCACCGTTTAAGATATCATTATTTCTAAAATTAAATACTACTCTTTTATTTATAAGTTGGTTCAATAATTTACCGTTTCCTAATTGTCTTGATATTTTTTCTTTAGGATTGTGATAAATAGTTTGGCCATGAAAGCCTACTATTGTTTCATTGCTTATATTTAGTTCTTTAATTAGTTTAGCGTGAAATATTGTTATTTTTTTTTCTAGATTATCTAATTCTTTACTAAATATATTTAAATCTTCAATTTTATTAATTTTTTCTTTCAAGTTGTGAATATCTTTATAAATACCTGAATCGTATTCAAAATATTTATCCTCTATTAATTCATATTTATTTGTTCCATTAGTTTTAATAACAGAGGCGTCAACTCCGTCTCCAGAAGTGCCGCTCATTAATCCTAAAGAGATCCAATTTTTTTGCATATTTCTATTTATTTATAATATTTTTTGTATAATAGTTGCTTTATTAAATAGCACTATGAAAAATAACTTTTTAATAGAAATGCAAGAAAGAGGGTATCTAAATCAGTGTACTGATCTAGATAAATTGAGTGAAATTTGTGGCAAAAATTCTATATCGGGATACATAGGTTTTGATTGTACGGCTCCTAGTTTGCATGTTGGGAGCCTACTTCAAATAATGATTTTAAAATTAATGCAAAAACATGGTCATCGACCAATAATACTATTGGGGGGTGGTACTACGCTAATTGGAGACCCTTCGGGAAAAGACTCTACAAGAAAAATATTAGAACAAAAGGATATTAAAGATAATATTAAAAGTATTAAAAAGGTATTTAATAAAGTTTTAGATATATCAAACAAAAAAGTGTCTCCTTTATTTGTAGATAACTCTGATTGGTTAACAAAATTAAATTATATTCAATTTCTTAGAGACATTGGAAGTCATTTTACAATTAACAAAATGCTTACTTTTGACAGTGTAAAATTAAGATTAGATAGAGAACAATCTCTAAGTTACATGGAGTTCAATTATATGATTTTACAAGCTTATGACTTTTATCAATTATTTAAAAATAATAAATGTGTTTTGCAAATTGGAGGATCTGACCAATGGGGAAATATTGTTAACGGCGTTGATTTAATTAGGAGAAAATTAAAAAAAGAAGCATTTGGTTTAACCTCACCATTGATCACTTTAGCATCTGGAACTAAAATGGGAAAAACTGAAAAAGGTGCAATTTGGTTAAACGAGGATCAACTTTCACATTATGATTACTGGCAATTTTGGAGAAATACAGATGACAGAGATGTAAAAAGATTTCTTAAATTTTTTACTGAGATAGATTCAAAAGAATTAAATAAAGTTTTTGAAAGAGAAAAAAATATTAATAATTTAAAAATTTTATTAGCAAATGAAGCTACTAAAATACTTCATGGGAAAGAAGCTTCAAGTAAAGCCGAACAAACAGCTAACGATACTTTTAAAGAAGGTGGTTTAGGACTTGATTTGCCCGTAATCAAAATCAAATTAAATGATGTAAAAAACGGAGTTAAATTTATAGATTTTATTGCAAATAATAAAATTTTATCTTCAAAGAGTGAAGCTCGAAGATATATAATTAATAAAGGTTTCAAAATTGATGATAATTTAATAATTGACGAAAAGAAAATTCTTCAAGTAAAAGATTTTAAAAACAAAATATTTAAACTTTCATTTGGGAAAAAAAAACATTATTTAGTTAAAATTATTTAATTTTTATTTTTTTCAATAATTTTTTGTATAAATCGTGGAGTTAATGTTTTTATTGGATTAATAGTCGTTTTAATATTTCCCTTTGGACCTTTCATTTTAAAACTAACTCCAAACAACCCCTCACCAACTTCTTTTGGAATGACAATATTTCCGATAACTGGAATCTTAGATATCATTTTGTTAAGTGTTTTTGCTGGCACTAAAGTACCCTTTAAACTTGTTAATCCATTCTCATCTTGATACCCCTCCATTAATACTGACATACTTGGTCCTAAAGCAAGTACTTCATTTAATTTTAAAAAACTTTTATTTTTTTCCATATTGATTTCCAATACGTCAAAAGATAATCCTTCGCCTTCAGCTAAATCAGCTAAACCACCTAGGTCAGCTAAAGAAAGTAGTTTTATCAACCCAGGTGCATTAACTATTTTAAAATTTTCTATTTTAAGCTTTGAGTTAGATCTAGAGTCTTCGATAATCGATGTAAAAAATAATTTACCCCCAGAAAGTCCATTAAAAAACCGGTATTCAGTTAGTAATGGCCGAGTTAGGTCTGAATATATTTCTAAATATTTTTTGCCTCCGTCTTTATCTTGTTTCATAGATATATCTAAAAAATTATCTCCTCCAAAATCTCCTTTTGATGAAATTTTAACAAACTTTCCTTGTTGAATTTCACCAATTAATCTAAAATTTTTAATTTTTTCTGACATTGGAGCTTTTATTTCTTTGAATTCAATTTTAATATCACCTGTCAAATTCATAAAATTATTTTTGCTATCTAGATTGTTTAAAAATTTCGCTAAGTTTGTTGCGTCAAATTTTTCACCTTTTATGTTTATTTTTTTATCATTTTGAATAACAAAATTATTATATTCTGTTTCAACTTTTATTAATTGAAATGATAAAAATTTATTTTTTTTTAATCTCAATCCATTAATCTTAATAGAGTTTTTTCCTTCATCATAATTAAGATTGTTTATCTTAATGTTATCTTTCTTCTTTTCGAAATCTAAATATAAATTTGCAATAGATTTTTTAGGTTTTTGATAATTAATCAAACCTAATTTAAAACTATTCATATAATCAAAATTCAATTTTAAATTAAAAATATCACTGACAAAGGTATTTGATAAATTTATTTTTAAAAAATCTAAATTATTAAATGAATATTTTCCCTCAGTATTTAAAATAAATTCTTTTGGTGCCAATCTTGAGTTAATTTTTAAATCCTCCAAATAAATTGTTTTTACTTCTTCTGTTATAAATTCGTTTTTTAAAGGTTTTAATAATTCTAACTTACTATTTTTAATTGTGCCTAAAAAACTATAATTATAATTTTTGATTTTGTAAGTACTATCTAGAATAATTGAGAAACTGTTATTAAGATCTCCTTTTATATTTTTTATACTTTTAGTAAAATTAAAATTATTCAAATATTTTGAATATTTGTTAAATAATTTTTCATCTAAATCAAAGATTGAATTAAAGTTCGATGTTAACTTAATATTTTTTTCAATATTTAGTTTTATATCACCCTCTAAAATCTTTATATCCTCTAAAGTTCCAAAAATATTTTTAATTAAAATATCATTTTTGTCCGCAAAAAAACTTAAATTTCCTTCTTTAAAATATAGCTCATTAAATAATTTCATCTCTAAATTTTTTACTGAACCTTTTGCAATAAAATTTTTAAAATCACCTTGTTCTGTTAAAAAAATTTCTATTTCTGTAATAAGTCTACCTTTTTTAATGTTATTATTTAAAATACTTTTAAAATTTGAGGGTTTAACAATTGCTGACAATTTATTTATTTGAGTAACGTCTATTTCTTCCAATATAAGACTTGTTTTTTCAATTTTTGGTTCTGCCTTGATTAAAGATAAAAAATTAATATAAACTTTTATATTTCGTACAGGTAAAAAAATCTCTTTGTAGGTTATTTCAGGATTATGAGTTTCTAAAAATAAATTTAATTTCTTTGGATCAATTTTAAATTTTATAGTTTTTAAAGCTAAATCAATATTTTTATTCTGATAAACTTTATTGATTATAAGTTTATTAAATTTATTAGTTTCAATTCCAATAGTTGATAAAATTAAAATTAAAGAAATAAATAAAATCAGTACTAATACAATTAAGTTAGAAGTTATTTTTTTCATTTTTTATTTTTGATACCTTCTTCAATAAACTGATCTATATTGCCGTCTAAAATACTTTGTGGATTAGAGCTTTCTAATTTATTTCTTAAATCTTTTACTAGTTGATAAGGTTGTAAAACATACGATCTAATCTGATGGCCCCAACCAATATCTGTTTTAGAATTTAATTGTTTTTGATTTTCCTCTTTTTTTTTTTGTATTTCGTGCTCATATAATCTTGCTTTTAACATTTTAAAACAAGTTTCTTTATTTTTGTGCTGTGACCTCTCATTTTGGCACTGAACAACAATTCTTGTAGGTAAATGTGTTATTCTAACAGCGCTATCTGTTGTATTAACATGTTGCCCACCTGCTCCACTGGATCTATAAGTGTCAATTCTCAAATCTTTTTCTTCGATCTTAATATTTACATCATCATCTATGGCGGGATAAACCCATATACTAGCAAAACTAGTGTGTCTTCTAGCTCCACTGTCAAATGGGGAAATGCGAACCAGTCTATGCACTCCTGACTCTGCTTTCATAAGTCCGTATAAATAATCACCTTCAACTTTTATAGTAGAAGACTTTATTCCTACTTCTTCTCCTTTATGTTCGCTAATGATTTCATATTTAAATTTTTTTTTGTCAAACCATTTCATATACATTCTTCTTAACATATCTGCCCAGTCCTGGCTCTCTGTCCCGCCTGCACCAGCATGAATTTCCAGGTAAATATCATAACCATCATTTTCACCTGATAAAAAACAATTTATTTCATTTTTTTTTATTTCTTTGAAAATTTTTTCAATTTTTTCATTACAATCTTGAATTGTTTCGTCATCTTTTTCTTGTGAAGCTAGTAGGTACAGATCTTTGATATTATTTATATCACCTAAAGATTTATTGTAAGAATTTACGATTTCTTCAAAAATTTTTTTTTGTTTGACTGTCTTTTTAACTAAATTTTTATCTTTCCAAAAACTATCTTTTAAAGATATTTGTTGTAATTCCTTCAGTCTGTTTTCAATATTTTCATTATCAAAGATACCCCCTAATATTATTTAAGGATTTTTCAGTCTTAAGTAATGTAGATTCAAAATTTTCCATTAATAGAATTGTCTAAATTTAACTATTTTATCACCGCTATTAGTAAAGAATAACTTATTATTATCTATTTTGTTAATATCTTTTAATTTTAGAGCCTCAATAATTACCTTTTTTTCACCAGCAGCCGCTTTTACACCAGTATCGTAATTCAATAATGTAAGATAAATATTCTCTGGTATTTGAAACTCTTTTAAGTCTTCTTTGTATAGAGCATTTTCTACAAAGTCTTTAAAAATAGGTAATGCTACTTTTGAACCGGTCTCAAATTTGCCTAAAGATTTTGGGTTGTCGTACCCTATGTAAACTCCAATTACTAAATTTGATGAAAAACCTATGAACCAAGCATCGTAGTTGTCATTGGTAGTCCCAGTTTTTCCGGCTAAAGGAGCTTTTAAAGATCTTAATTTTTTCGCTGTTCCTCTTTCAACAGTACCTTGTAAAATTGAGGTCATTTGATAAGCAGTTTCTTCGCTTAATACTCTTTCACTATCATTTTCAATTTTAGGAAGTTCAATTTCATTTTTTATAAATTTATCGCATCCAACACATTTTCTATCCTTTTTCTGATAGATAGTTTTTCCTCTTCTATCTTGTATCCTGGAGATTAATTTTGGTTCGATCTTTAATCCTCCATTAACAAACGGTGCATAGGCAGATGTTAGGTTTATCAACGTAGTTTCTGCGGCGCCTAATGATACAGATAATAATTCCGGTATTTCTTCATAAATATTTAATTTTTTTGATAAGTTTAGAATTTCTTCTAAACCTAAAATTTTAGCTATTCTAACTGTCATCAAATTTCTAGAATATTCAATGCCTTTTCTAAAAGTAGAAGGACCGTAAAATTTTTTTCCATAGTTTTCTGGTTTCCAGTTTTTTAAACCCACACCTTGACTTTCAACAAAAGGTGCATCAAGAACTATAGAGTTGGGAGCAAAACCTTTTTCTAAAGCTGCTGCATAAACAATTGGCTTAAATGCTGATCCAGGTTGTCTTTTTGCTTGTGTCACTCTGTTAAATTCGCTTGTTTTATAGTTAAAACCGCCAACTAAAGATAGTACATCTCCAGTAAAAGGATCTAAAGCTATAATTCCTCCATTAACTCTAGGATATTGTTTTAATTTCCAAAAATTTTTATATTTTTTTACAAAAATTACATCTCCAACTTTATGGATATTTTGAATTTTTTTATTTTTTGGAATTGTCCATCCTATATCTTTTAAAAATAGATTTCCTTTAATAATTTCTTCTTTTTTATCAATTATTTGAAATTTTATTTCATCATTATTCAAAAAAGTGATCTCTGCTAAATTCCAGTTTAATGTTGGATCAATTTGATATTTAGAAATTATATTTTGCCAATTTTTGTTTTTAATTCTGTTCACTATAGGACCCCTCCAACCTTGTCTCCTATCATATTCTTCAATACCTTTTCTAAGAGATTTTAAAGCTTGTATTTGATAGTTTATTCTAAGCGGAGTGCTTATGCTTAATCCTTGGGAATAAAGTTTTTCAAAACCATATGTATCTTTTACCTTTCTTCTAACTTCTTCTGTGTATGAGTTAGCTTCATTGATAATTTCAATCTTTCTTTTATTAAGTTTTAGTTGTTTATTTTTGAGATTAAACATTTCTTTTTTTGATATAAATTTATTTTCTTCCAAATTTTCAATAACTAAATCTCTTCTAAATTTTGCAATCTCAGGATATTTATAAGGATTATATTTGCTAGGTGCTTTTGGAAGAGCGGCTAGTAAAGCAGACTCTGAATAGTTTAAATCTTTAACTGATTTATCAAAGTATTCTAGACTAGCTGCTGCTATTCCATAAGTACCTTGACCTAAATAGATTTGATTTAAATATAGTTCTAAAATTCTTTCTTTTGTATAAGCTCTTTCAATACGAAAGGCTAAAATTGCCTCTTTGACTTTTCTTTTAAAAGAAACTTCATTTGTAAGTAAAAAATTTTTTGCTACTTGTTGAGTAATAGTTGATGCGCCTTCAAGTCTTTTATTTTGTGATATATTTTTTATATTTTTTATTATTGCTCTTAATATTCCTTTAGCATCTATTCCTGGATGTTTAAAAAAATTCTTATCTTCTGCTGAAAGAAAAGCATTTACAACTTTATCGGGTATAGACTCGAAGGGTATAAATAGTCTTTTTTCTATAGCATACTCTGCTATTAGCTTTTTATCCTCAGAATAAACTCTGCTTGATATTGGTGGCTGGTAATTAGATAATTTTTTATAGTCTGGTAAGCCTACTGAAAAATACCATAATGTTGAAAAAACAAAAAAAATTATAATAGAAAAAAAAATTATAATAAATTTAAGTGAAAAATTGATAAATTTAAGCATTATACTAATTATAATAACAATTCTGACTATCTTTAGGCATACAATAATTAAAATCATTTATTTATACACAAAATTGTATAAAATAAACAAATGGTTAATTTAAAAATATCTAATTTAAAATACTTAAAAGGAATTCACATAAAATGGAAAAAAATTTATATATTGATGCATCGCACCCAAATGAAACACGTATTGTTCTTAAATCAGATCATTCAATTGAAGAATACGAGTTTGAAGACAAAAATAATTTAAACTTTAAAAATAATATTTATTTAGCTACAGTAAGTAGAGTAGAACCTTCTCTGCAAGCTGCCTTTGTTAATTTTGGAAGAATTAAACATGGTTTTTTAGCTTTTAATGATATTCAATCAGATTATTACCAATTGCCTTTAGAAGATAAAGAAAAAATAAGAATAGCTGAAGAGAAAATAAGGGATGAATTAAAAGACGAAGCTTTAGAATTTAATTCAGATAGTTTTCAATCAGAAAGTCAGTCTGAAAATGAAAAAAAGGACATTAAAAATGATGAAAATGAAAATCATATAAAAAAAAATGATAAGCAAGAATACAGAGACAAAGTAAAATCTTCATTTGGTATCAAAAGATATAAAATACAAGAAGTTATTAAACCGGGACAAGTAATTTTAATTCAAGTAATTAAAGAAGAGAGAGGTCAAAAAGGAGCTGCGCTAACTACTTTTATATCTTTAGCAGGTAAATACATGGTTTTAATGCCAAATACTCCAAAAGGTGGGGGGATATCTAGAAAAATTTTTAATTCTTCAGACCGTCAAAAAATTAGAGGCATTCTAAATAATATAGACATACCAAAAAGCATGGGTGTGATTGTCCGTACTGCAGGAGCTAATAAAACAAAAAATGAAATTGAAAAAGATTTTCAAAATACATTAAGAACTTGGGAGGAAATAAAAGAAAAAGCTCTAGAGTCTAATGCTCCATCTCTTGTTTATGAAGAGGGGGACATCATTAAAAGAACCTTAAGAGATACATATGATAACGAAACAAAAAATGTTTATGTTGAGGGCAATGAAGCATACCAAAAAGCAAAAAAATTTATGAAAGAATTGATGCCAAAAAATATTAAAAATATTAAAAAGTATAGAGGAAAAATTCCATTGTTTCATGATGCTAATATAGAAAAAGATTTAAATAATATTTTTGAACCTACTGTAAAATTAAAATCTGGAGGTTATTTAGTTATCAATCCAACTGAAGCACTTGTGTCTATAGACATTAATTCTGGCCAGTCCACTAAACAGATTAACATTGAAAAAACAGCTTTAAATACAAATTTAGAGGCTGCAGAAGAGATTGCTCGGCAAATTAAATTGAGAGATCTATCAGGGCTTATTGTAATTGATTTTATCGATATGATTAATTTTTTTAATAGAAGAACTGTAGAAAAAAAAATGAGAGAAAGTATAAGAAAGGATAGAGCTAGAATTCAAATTGGAAAAATAAGTAATTTTGGCCTTCTTGAGATGACAAGGCAAAGACTGCGCGAAGGATCAATTAAATGGGAAACACAATTATCACTTTCTTCATTTGCACAAAAAATTCTTAAAAAAATTCAATACTTAGCTTTTACTGACAAAGTAAAAATTATTGATGCATATACTCCTGAAAAAGTAAAAATTTTTATAGAGAAAAATTTGTTAGAAGAGTTAAAATATTTTCAAAAAAAATATTCATTTCAAGTTAGGATATTCTCTAATAATGAATTTATAATTCCTGAATATAAAATAAATCTGCTAAATAAATCTAAAAAACTTATTAACTCTATAGAAAATACTAATTCTATTATTCAGTCAAAAAAAATAAGTTTAAATGTAAAAACTGAAAAAAAAGCAGCAAAAAAAATTATTAAAAGTAAAGATAAAATAAAGAAAACGAAATCAAAAAAAAAAATTAGAACACTTTGGGTAAGAAAAAAAAAGAAAAATTAGATTAACCCTTTATCTGGAGAACTTGCTGTTGCAAAAAAATTTTTACTCATTCTTCCAGCTAAATATGAATTTCTTCCAGAAACAACTGCATCTTTAAAAGCTTTTGCCATCAAAATAGGCTTTTTAGCATTAGCTATAGCACTATTTATCAAAACACCATCACAACCTAACTCCATTGCAATTGTTGCATCTGAAGCGGTTCCAATACCAGCGTCCACTATAACTGGAACCTTTGATTGTTTTATAATTAAAGAAATATTTACTTTGTTTTGTAAACCTAAACCTGAACCAATTGGTGAAGCTAATGGCATAATAGCTGAAGCACCACTATCTTCCAGTTTTTTTGCTAATAAGGGGTCATCTGTGCAATACACCATAACTTTAAATCCTTCTTTTGCCAAAATTTTAGTAGATTTGATCGTCTCTATCATATTAGGATAAAGAGTTTTTTTATCTCCTAATACTTCAAGTTTTACTAATTTCCATCCGCCCATCTCACGAGCTAATCTCAAAGTTCTTAGAGCTTCTTCAGAGTTAAAGCAGCCTGCAGTATTAGGTAAAAAAATTATTTTTTTTGGATTAAGGTAATCTGTTAATATTGGTTTTTTTTTATCTAAAATATTTACTCTTCTTACGGCTACTGTTATCATATCAGCTCCCGATGCTTTAACCGCTTTAGCAGTTTCAGAAAAACTTTTATACTTTCCTGTGCCAACTATAAGTCGAGATCTTAGTACTTTACCAGCAACTTTTAAATTATCTTTTTTCAACTCATCCTCCGCCTATAAAATGGACTATTTCCACTTTGTCATTATTTTTTAAATTTTTTTTTTTATAATTTGTTTTTGGAATGATTTCTCCATTGTGTTCTATTGCAACTTTTTTGTTAATTAAATTGTATTTTTTTAAAAGATCAAATAAGGAATAATTTGAATTAATCACTACCTTTTTTCCATTCAATTGTATTTTTGCCATAATTAAGTTATTCAATGCTAAGAAGTTTATGAATAAAATTATAATTGTTAATGGACCAAATCTCAACCTTTTAGGTGAAAGAGAGAAAAATCAATATGGAAGCTTTACTCTAAAAGATGTTGAAAAAAATTGTAATGAATACTCAATAAAAAATGATATTAAGCTAACTTTTTTTCAATCAAATATTGAGGGAGAGATAGTTAATATAATTCAAAATTCTAGAACTAATCAAGACGGTTTAATTATTAATGCTGGAGGATACACTCACACTTCTGTAGCCATTCATGATGCTTTAAAAATATTAAAAATTCCAATTATTGAATTGCATATTAGCAATATTTATAATAGAGAAGAATTCAGACATAAATCTCTTATTAGTAAAGTTGCTAAAGGAGTTATATGTGGATTTGGAGCTGATGGTTACATAATGTCTTTAAATGCTATAAATAAATTTTTAAAATGAAAATAGATAAAAAACTAATTAAAGAGCTATCAGACAATCTTAAAGAATTTAATTTAACAGAGTTAGAATACCAAGAAGGACAAACAAAAATAAAGGTTTCAAAAGCTTCAAAGGGAGTTGAGCAAGTAAAAACTAGTGCTGTAATTTCTCAAAATAAAGCAGTTTTAAAATCTTCTGATGAAAGTGATGGAATAAGAATTAAATCTCCAATTATAGGCACGGCATACCTATCACCAGAACCGGGTGCAAAAAAATTTGTTGAGGTTGGAGATAAAATAAAAAAAGGTCAAACCGTAATGATTGTTGAGGCAATGAAAACAATGAATCATGTTCCCTCGACAGCCAATGGTGAGGTAAAAAAAATTTTAATAGAAGATGGACAACCTGTCGAGTTCGGTCAAACTTTAGTTATTCTTAAATAAAAATAATGTTCAAAAAAGTTTTAATAGCTAATAGAGGTGAGATAGCTGTTAGAATTATAAGAGCTTGTAAAGAATGGGGAATAAAAACTGTTGCAGTTCACTCAGATGTAGACTCGGAGTCCATGCATGTAAGATTGGCAGACGAAAGTGTTTGTATAGGATCTCATCAACCTCAAAATAGCTATTTGAACATTTCGTCCATAATGTCCGCGGTAGATTTAACTGGGGCTGAGGCAATTCATCCTGGTTATGGATTTTTATCTGAAAATGCAAAATTTTCTGAAATTGTAAATAAACACGGTTTAAAATTTATAGGCCCTAGTGCAGAAATAATTTCAAAAATGGGTGATAAAATTGAAGCAAAAAAAATTGCAAAAAAATTTGGGTTACCCGTAATTGAAGGTTCGGAAGGTGGAGTTAAATCTTTCAATGAGGCTAGATCAATATGTAAAGATATTGGTTATCCTGTTTTGATAAAAGCAGCAGGAGGCGGAGGCGGAAAAGGCATGAAGATTGTAGAAGAAGAGAGTCAATTAGAAAATTTATTTCTTACAGCTAAATCTGAAGCTAAAAAGTTTTTTAATAATGATGAGTTATATATTGAGAAATATTTTAAAAACCCCAGACATATCGAAGTTCAGGTTATGTCAGGTAAAAATAAAACTGTTCATTTAGCTGAAAGAGATTGCTCTGTACAAAGAAGACATCAAAAATTAATTGAAGAAACACCAAGCCCAGTAATAAATGATGAAATAAGGAAAGATCTTTTTGAAAAAACTGTGAAAATGGTTGATCAGATAAATTATGAGGGAGCAGGTACTGTTGAATTTATTTATGAAGATGGTAAATTTTATTTTCTTGAGATGAATACAAGAGTTCAAGTTGAGCATCCTGTAACAGAAATGCAAACAGGTATTGATATAGTGAAAGAACAGCTCTGGATTGCCTTTACAGGAAATACTGCTTTAAACCAAAGTGATATTAATCCAAGAGGTCATACTATTGAATGTAGAATTAATGCCGAAGACCCAGCTCTAGATTTTCAACCTAGTCCAGGAACAATTAGTGTTTGTCATCAACCATCTGGTTTTAGAACGAGAGTTGATGGTTCTATATTTCAAGGTTGTAAAATCACTCCTTATTATGACAGTTTAATAGCTAAAGTTATTTGTAAAGGAAGGAATAGAACAGAGGCTATACAACGAACACTAAGATCACTTGATGAATTTGTTTTAGAAGGAATAAAAACAACAATTGATTTACATAAAAAAATATTAAAACACAAAAAATTTATTGAGTCCGACTTCGATACTAATTGGTTGGGTAAAGAAAAATTTTACTAAGCTTTATTGCAATTAAGTAATTGTAGATCATAAATTGCGTGATCAAATGGAGCTAGACTCGGGTCTGAAGCAAAAGTCCAGCCGTTAAATATAAATACTTGTTCGTTATTACTTTTAGTTAAATCCTTAACTTGCATATATGCAACGCTATCAATTATGTTATCAACTTTAACTTGTCCGCATTTGAGAACCTTAATTTCCAGCGGACCGAATTGTTTGCTTTCATTTAAGTTAATGATAAGTTCTGATGATTTTGCTGTAATTTTATCGAGCCCAATTAATATTGCTTGTGAAGATTTTAGTAAAATGTTGTTT
>Ga0209335_10003574_pt1 | contig 15408 bp, 6 predicted proteins | sample COG_09_FD_184753 | JGI IMG/M metagenome (GOLD analysis project Ga0209335, IMG submission 184753) | Pelagic Microbial community sample from North Sea - COGITO 998_met_09 (SPAdes) (version 2) | ecosystem: Environmental > Aquatic > Marine > Neritic zone/Coastal water | place: Helgoland, sampling...
ACCGACGACTGCGGCAATGCAACGAGCACCACAGCAACGTTCACCATCGAAGACACGACGGCACCTGCTGTCATGGACGCGATGGATGCAACCGTTGAATGCGACGGCGCCGGCAACGTAGCCGACCTCGATGCTTGGCTCGCCAGCAACGGCGGCGCTTCGGCAACGGACGCTTGCAGCGGAGTGACCTGGAGCAACGATTTCGACGCGTTGAGCGACGATTGCGGGGCGACTGGAGTAGCGACCGTAATGTTCACTGCGACGGACGACTGCGGCAACGCCACGAGCACCACAGCAACGTTCACCATCGAAGACACGACGGCACCCGCGCTCATTGAACCCGCGGTCAATTTCACCAGCGAATGTGCAGGTGAGGGAAATCAGGATGCATTGGACATTTGGCTCGAAACGCATGGTGGGGCCGAGGCTGAAGATGCATGCAGCGCCATCACATGGACGAATAATTTCCAATCATTGGATACGATCTGCGGATTTGCTGGGTCGGCCGAAGTGACCTTTGTGGCAATGGATGATTGCGGCAATGAAACGAGTACGACTGCTATTTTCACCATCCAGGATACGACGCAGCCGGTGTATGTTGAGCAACCTCAAAACCTCACCGTTGAATGCGATGGAAACGGAAATGAGGGCGATTTGTCCGATTGGTTGGATAGCCAAGGAGGAGCGGTTGTTGAAGATGCATGTGGTTCGATTTCATGGGAAATCATCACGGAGACCATCGAAGAGGGATGTGAGAATGGTTTCGCTGTTACGGCGATATTCATTGCCATTGATGATTGTGGTAATGCTTCAACATCGTCGGCGTTCTTTACCGTTGTCGATAACACAGGACCTGAGTTCCTTACGGCCCCTGACAACCAAATCAGTGAATGCGAAGAAGTTCCCTATGACTACCTCGCCCAAGATCTGTGTGGCACTGCCTCCGTTACCGAGACGCGTGAAGTACTCTTCGAGGATAATTGCGGGAATTACGAGCACCTGGTCACGCTTACCGCAACGGACAATTGCGGCAATGAAACCATCCACGAGTTTACGATAGAGGTTCAGGACACCACGCCTCCGACCTTTGTTGAGGGCTTACCGCAGGACATTGGGATGACATGTTTTGAGGCGGCTAGTGAAGCGGAAGTGTTGACCGCTATAGACAATTGTGACGTTTCAGTGGAGGTAGTGTTCAACCAGGATTCTATTCCCGGTGACTGCCCAGGAACGTATACGCTCTTGCGCAACTGGACGTCAATCGACTGCAGTGGCAATGAAGCTACCCATGAACAAGTGGTAGAAGTTTCCGATACGGAACAGCCGGAATTGATTGGTCTGGTTTGCCCAGAAGATGCCACCATCTTCCTCGATGAGAATTGCGAGGTGGATATTTCGCCCGAAGCTTTGGGAATGCCAAGCGTTGGTGCAATTGACAATTGCAGTGAAGCCGCCGTTGTAATTGAATTTGAAGATGCAATAGACCCACAGTGTGGAGAGGCTTACAATTTTACACGGACCTTCTCCATCTATGCAGTGGATGCATGTGGATTGGTTTCGGAAGTTGCGACGTGCAATCAGTTCATTCAGGTGCAGGATATTTTGTCGCCAACGTTTACAAATGCTCCTGAGGACTTGATATTCGAATGCGAAGAAGAAGCCTTTGCAGTGGAGGCCGTTGATGGCTGCACAGCTGTATCCATTGATGAGTCACGTGAAGTGATTTCGGAAGATGAATGTGGCAACTATGTGCACCTTGTTACCTTGACTGCCTCTGATGACTGTGGAAATGTGGTTAGCCACATATTCACAATTACAGTGGAGGATACCGAGTCTCCGATTTGGGATCAAGCGATGCCTGGCGATTTGAACATCAGTTGCGGCGAGTTGGAGGATGCGGGATTGTATACTGCGACGGATGCGTGCGATGGAGCTGTCGATGTTGATTTTGCGGAAGAAATTATTGGTGAAGCCGGTTGCGCTGCAGGATTCACCGTGATTCGAACGTGGACCGCAACGGATTGCACAGGCAATGAATCAGTGGCCACACAAGAAATTGTGGTTTCCGATAGCGGTGCTCCTGAATGGTCAATGGAAATTCCATCTGATGTGACCGTTGAATGCAGTGCGGTGCCAGTGCCGCCAATTTTGACAGCGGTTGACAATTGTGATGACAACGTAGAAGTTGTGCTCACAGAAGAAATCGTGGAAGGTCCGTGCCCATCGAGGTATACCCTCATTCGGACTTGGACAGCCACGGATGACTGCGGCAACTTCATCGAAGGCAGCCAAACCTTGATTGTCGTGGATACAACGGCGCCCATTTGGATTGGCTCTTTGCCTGCAGTAGATCTGACCGTGACATGTCTAAACATTCCTGAGCCACCGGTTTTGACCGGTGACAATCCGGAACTCATTGCCTTTGACAATTGTGATGGAGAGACGCCCATTCTTTTTAATCAGTATTGGTCAGGCAGCCCTTGCGATGGAGGCGGTGTCATTTTCCGCTCGTGGATTGCCATTGACTGCATTGGGAATTTGGCCACACTCACGCAAACAATTTTGGTGGTGGACTAACACCAAATTCAGTCCCTCGAAAAAGCCCAACCGATCCGGTTGGGCTTTTTTTTTGCTTTAGCGGAAAAAAATCAAATAACTTGTGCCCACAAGGAAAAAACCATGAAACACATTTATCTAGTGCTAGCATGCGCAATCACCTTTGGTGCGCAAGCGCAAAATGTTCAAAGGGAAACCATGCAGGTGGAATACATTAGCCGTCCAAGCCAGCCATTGCCTGATGGCGTTACCACCTACCAAGTGTCGGTCAACCAAGTTTACAAAGACATTTACGAGGAAGAATTGGCCCAATGGGAAATCGACACCAAGATGGCCCAGGAAAACTTTGACAAGGAAATGGAAACGTACAATTCCAAAGGCACAGGTGCGAAGCTTCTAGAGCGTGCATTGTTGGATGAAAAGAAGCCTCAGTTGGTAACCCCTGTCAAGCCAATGCGCACAGAGAAAATTTTTGAACCGAACATCGTCGGGGCCAAAATAAACTTGGAAGGCTTGACTCGTGCGGATGGAGGAGCTATCGTCAACCTTGAAATTCAACAATTTGAGGCAATGCCTTATGAGGATCAGCAACAAGAGATCAAGGCCAAAGACGGAAGTGTATCCTACAAGTACTACCGCACCATGCAGTACCGTCAATTGGTCGGAATGTCTGTGAGTCTTCCCGATGGTTCGGTGGTTGTAGATGAAGTTTTGGGCGACCCAACCCTTTATTCTACCTACACCAGTAACAAGTATGCTTCCAAGTCTGCATTGAATAAGTCCTGGAACCAAACAGCAATCAATGATCGAATGAGCATGACTGCAGTAGAAGGGGCGAGTGCAGCGGCTAATGCACTCCTCAACGATCGCCTATGCTTCTCTACCAAAAAGCGACCCATGACGATTTACCATGCGAAAACCACGAAAAAGGTAAACTACACGGATTTGAACAATGCCGCCTTGGATATGGAGATGGCCATGGAGAAGTACCTCTCGGATCCCGAGTCATCTATGGCTGGAATTACTGAGTGTGTTGAGGTCTGGTCAACTGCATTGGAAGAGGCGGACTTTGACAACAAGAAGGCGCGCATTGATGCGAAAATGGCTGGACTGCTCTACATCAATTTGATCAACGCCAATATTTGGTTGGAGAACTACGACCAAGTGGATGTGCTTTTTGATGAAATGCGCCGTGTTCCAACGAAGCGAGGTGCTGAAGGAACAGCTGAAGGCTTGGACGCCTTCTCGGAAGAACAACGCCGTCGCAAGGAAATCAATTCATGATCACTCCGTGTTGGAGATGCCAGCGATTTTAGCGCTGGACCACAAGCTTGAATGCATTTGGCCCGGAGCGCACCACATAGGTGCCTTCGGGCCATTCATTTGTAGGGACTTGAACGTTGGTTTTCTCAGGGTTCATTCCTGAGGAGGGCAGGCTCTCCCAGACGGCTTGTCCCATCGCATTAAACACCCTAAAAGGCCTTGGCGTCGGCATCTGGAAAGTGAAGGATTCGTTCGCTGGATTCGGCCAAAGTTTGAATGCATTATCCGGTTGAAGGAGCTCAACATCAACGGCGCCCGCTTCGAAAGAAGGCGAAATAGCGGAGCATCCATCGAAGAAAACTTCAGCGGTAAAACTTCCGTCAACATTCGGAGCCCATTCGCTCCCAGCCCCAACAAAGCCATCCTCCAAGAACCACGCAATGGAATCGGCGTATGGAATGTTTTCGAGCGATACAGATAACAAGCCACCATTGCTGACAATCATCGCCGTGGCGTCTTCCGGACACGGCACGAACCGAGCGCGGAACAAATCGTTGGTAAAGAGGGGGACAGAGGTGATTCGTGTGTCGGCATTCATATCCCCTGCCAGGATATGCTGATTGTTGTCCCAGCTGTCAAACATCCAGCCTTCCGTTGCAATTGCTTCCAATTCAATTGGACATTCCTCGAAATAAATCCCCTGCCAAGGAAGCGGTCCTGGAGTGATGGTGTTGACACGGACAGCTCCCGCAGGTGGAGGGAACACATCCAACGTGCAGTTGTAATCCGCGGGCAATCCGAAGCTGTTTTTCAAATGCGTCCGAGCGGTGTTCACTCGGCTCGCATTGTATGATGTCAAATTGCTGATCGCGTTGAGCCAGCTGGAATAAGTCTCCGGAGAATTCCATCGGTCGATGTGATGGGGCATGGTGCCGCTCATCATGGCCAAGGTTTCCGACACTTCGGTATTGAAATTCAATGGCTGGAACATGGTGTTGATCAGATCGGCGTATCGGTTGATGAACCGCAGTCGGAAGGTGTTGTTCAGCAAGACTTTGTCGAACATGTTGCTGTGCACAGTGGGATAATTAGGGTTCCTTGCCCAATCGATGAAGTTGTCGTTGACGCTGGCTCCGAAGAAGCCAAACCCTGCATCCGTATCGTACATCAAATACCGCCAAGGCTGATCTGGCGCTGCGCGGAAAGTTTTGACGTTATTGAGGCCCCAAGCCAACCCCAACCAGTCGGTGTTTTGGGCGTACGTTTCAAAGACAAAGTAATCGATGTAATTTTTGACGTCAAAATGCGCTTCAAAGGCGGTGAAGAAACTCGTACTGTACGGCGATGCGGCCAAGAGTGCCGACGTTCCTTCGAGAAAGTCTTGGTCGGATCCAGCGAGTACAGCGGTCGGTGAAAGGAGATCCACATCGTCTTTTTCGACCAACAATTCATTGGCGATGAAATGCTCGTCTGTTTTTTGTCGCACGCCATAGAGGCCCCAGAATTCTCCGTTGAGGTAGAGGATGGCTGGGCGCCAATTGCTCGCTAAGATGTTCGTGCGTCGAGCCATGCGCGAATACATCGCATCCTGCAATTTGGTTGCCCAGCTATGCTGACCGCCATTGCGCAAATTCAGATTGTTGTAGGAGGTGATTTCCGGTGTGTCGTCAAAAATGGGGTAATCGAAATCGCCGGTATACTCCCCTCGAAAATCGAGGCGAAACGATCGCTGCGGTTCAGCCCTTGACCAGCCCCCGTGGATTTCCAGGTCCAGGTTCTCCTTGAGTTGGGAAGTTCCGCTTGCGTCGAAGTACTCCAGCCGGGCAAACCGTGACCAAGGCTCCCAAAAGTTCGCGCCGAAGTAAGGGTAATCCGGACCTGCATTTGGACCGTCAACATAGATGCCCGTGTTCCAATCCCACAAGTGATCTTCATCGGTGATGATGGAAAAGGTCGGCACTTCGGGCGTGAATTCGTCAATGATGTAAGTGAAGTCATTGACTTCGCTTGGAATGGAATTGCCCTGGGAATCCCACGCCCGAACACTCAGCACGGTGGTGGCATCAAACTCCAATCCTCCTTCAGGGAAAACAGGATCCGCATTGGTCGGGTAATCCCCATTTGTGGTGTAGCGCACCGTTTGCTCTGCACTCGGATTGTCAATTTGTACGGCGAGCGGTGAGTCGTACCAGCCAGATGGGTGGGTGGCTGAGACTTCCGCTTCGAACCCGTCGAAGCAGACGCCATTGTTGGCCTCGCCGGGCGATGGGTTTTCGAAAATGCACCATTCGGAGAGGCTGCCTTCCGGTCGCCCCACGGACAGTCCATAGACGAGGTCAGGATGCAAGGGTAAGGCATCCATTACTTCACCGTCAGCATCATACCAAACCACCGATTCACCCGGGCTTAGCTGAAAGGAGGTGTGCAGCAGAGCGTCATACTCTGCCCACCAGGCGGGCGGGCTGGGCCAAGAAGTGTCAAGGCCATCCTTGCGCGTCAATCCCAAAAAAGGTCGAATCGAGAGGTCACTGGATTCAGCTCCGCTGTTGTGCACTTGGACGGCAAACACGTTATCACCTTCTACCAACCAGGAGTTGAATTCTGTTGCATCGAACAAGGATTGTTCAGGTGCGTTGCCTTGGTAAAGATTGGCTTCGACCCACGTATTGGCGAAATCGTTGTAATTGCCCATTACTCCAGACATACTCGCTGAACGCGCTATTTCAATGCCATTGATGTAAGCGATGTATCCATCGTCAAAATCGATTGCGGTGGAGAGATAACCCCAGTCGAGCGGATCGTCGATTGAAAAGGTGCGCCGTAGGAAAATGACATCTGCGTCAACGACCGTAGCGTCGTCTCCATCGCCATAACCAAAGCCTCCAGGTGCGGTATCCCAATCGCTGTCATCGAAACTCGGCAACCGCCAATTGGTGGGGAGATTGGACGTCGGAAGCAAATAGTGCCATTCGTCGGAATCCAATGCAGGGCATTGCCAGTTTTGAGGAACGTACGACTTGTCCTCGCCAGAAGCTAGTATGAGCAACCGCTCACCCGCTTGCAATTCCAATGCGGGCAATTCCCAAGCTTCTTCGAAGTCAAACGAATCGTTGATGCGATGCCCCTGGAGATTTACAGATGCTGCCCCATCGTTTCGCAATTCAATCCAATCGTGCGTCGACCCATCTTGAAGTGTCCACCCATCGTTTGCAGAAGCTTCAGAAACTGCGAGTTGCGCGTTCAGCACATTCCAATGGGATGCGCTGAGCAAGATCAAGCTGAGTAATATCAAGAAGAACAGGCCCGCGGATAATCTCATATTCAAAATTAATCCAAAATCAAGTTGAAAGTTGGATTCATCCCTTTATGATAAATAAAAACGCAAACCTCGATTGAAAATTAAATTAAACGTTGCATATTTCGAATGCTAAATCGAAATGAAATGAAAAACTGGAGAAGGCTTACATTTGCGTGCATTGCAGTAGCTATGATTAGTGTAGCGGCAACGGCACAGCGCAATTGCGGCTCAATGGATGTATTGGAATTGCAATTGGAAGAAGATCCCAAACGGGCCTTCATGATGGATCAAATTGAAACGCATCTGCTCAATATTGAAAACACGGGAGTCCGTGAGGTCAATGGAGTCGTGAATATTCCTGTTGTGGTCCACGTGATTTACAATAATTCTACGGAAAACATTTCGGATGCGCAGGTTCTTTCTCAAATCAACGTACTGAATGAGGACTTTCGAAGGACCAATCCCGATGCGGATGATACCTGGTCGCAAGCCACGGACTCGGAAATTGAATTTTGCATGGCAACTTCGGATCCATTGGGCAATGCCACTTCGGGCATCGTACGCACCTCGACTTCGGTGAGTGCGTTCGGCACGAACGATCAGATGAAATTCGCGAGTTCAGGTGGGGCAGATGCTTGGCCCGCCTCGGACTACTTGAACATTTGGGTCTGTGATATAAGCGGTGGAATTTTGGGCTATGCGCAATTTCCAGGAGGTTCGGCCACAACGGATGGCATTGTCATTGACTACCAATACTTCGGAACCATTGGAACGGCTTCTGCTCCCTTTGATTTGGGAAGAACCGCTACGCACGAAGTGGGCCACTGGCTGAATTTGCGCCATATCTGGGGCGATGGCGGCTGCAACGTGGACGATTTTGTGTCAGACACACCAGCTTCCAACTCGGCCAATTACGGTTGTGCATTAGGGAACTCCGCTTGTGGCAGCGTGGATATGGTTCAGAATTACATGGATTACTCCGATGACGCATGCATGAATTTGTTCACACTTGGACAGCGGAATCGCATGCGAGCGTTGTTCGAGAGTGGTGGTTACCGGTCGAGTTTGCTGAATTCATCGGCTTGTGGTGATGTGGTTGCTCCGACGTGTGATGATGGTCTGCAAAATGGAGATGAGGAAGGGATTGATTGTGGAGGCTCCAATTGCGAGCCTTGCATCTGCGAGGGTGTCGAGGTTACAATGACTTTGAATTTTGACAATTATCCTTCCGAAACGTCATGGCAAATTACCGGTGGAGGTACCGTATTCGCTTCGGGTGGAACGTATGGTTCCCAGCCGCAGATGTCGACATTAAACATCACGGAATGTCTGCCCGAAGGTTGTTACACCGTGACTGTTTTTGATAGCTATGGAGACGGACTTTGCTGTTCTTATGGTGAGGGTTCTTATTTCGTAACGGATGAATATGGCAACGAACTGGCATCAGGAGCATCGTTCAGTAGCTCTTCCTCTGGTAATTTCTGTGTGACAATTGACAACGGTCCGAATCCGACGTGCGACGACGGCATCTTGAACGGCGACGAGACGGGCATTGATTGCGGCGGCTCCTGCGCTGCATGCGCCACGTGCGATGACGGCATCTTGAACGGCGACGAGACGGGCATTGACTGCGGCGGTCCTGACTGCGAGCCGTGTCAGACTGGACCATGTTCATATGGCGACATCGATGTGGAGAATTTTGAGAGCGGCTGGGGCATCTGGAATAACGGAGGTTCCGATTGCAGACGAAACCGTCGAGATCGGAATTTTGCGAACGGAACGTATTGTGTCCGTCTGCGGGACAATTCTTCTACCTCGGTGACCTACACGGATGACTTGGATCTTTCGGGTTACGAAGAATTGACCGTAGGATTTGGATTCATTGCGAATAGCATGGAGAATGGTGAGGACTTCGTCCTGGAATATTCAACCAATGGCGGCAACCAGTTTACGACGGTGGCGACGTACATCCGCGGCGTGAACTTCTCAAACGGACCGAGCTATTCGGATGAGGTAGTTATTCCAGGTCCTTTCTCAAGCAGCACGGTCATTCAATTCCGATGCGACGCTTCTGCCAATAATGACAAGATTTACTTGGATGACATAGCGATTTCAGGCTGTACTTCCGGCGGAAGATGGAGCGCTCCTGTTACACCATTGACAGAGGCTGATCTATTGGCTACTCCTTCTCCATTTGGAATGCTCAATCTTTATCCGAACCCGGCAAGCGATGCGATCCAGTTGGATTTCGTTCTGTATGAAGACACTCAATTCGAGTGGATGATTACGGATATGCAGGGACGTGTTTTGACCAATGCATTGGGAGAAGGACTTCGCGGTGAGCAACAACTTCATATTGAAGTTAGTGGCTGGCCAGAAGGAACGTATTTGCTGTTCTTGCGATCAACAAATGGAGCGCACACGAAACGCTTCATGATTCAACGTTAACTCTCCGAAGAGAAAATAGACGGGCCATGTGAAAGCATGGCCCGTTTTTTTTGCGACCTTTCTCGGTATGGCATCCAAGATTCGCAACGTCGCACCTTTCTTTTGCATTCTGTTGCTTTTGGCTTGCGCTGGAAGGGAGGAAGCGAACGTTGAAGGAGAGGCGGACCGCCAACGGCCGATCGTTGACTCCTTGAACAATGAGTCGTCAGCCAGTCAAGGTTGGAAGGAACCCATGCTTTATGTCTTAGGCACGCTTCAAGACGGGGGTGCGCCGCACATGGGCTGTGATCGCCCGTGTTGCCGTAATTTATTTTTACGTCCCGCTACCGATCGAAAGGTCGTTTCGTTGGGAATTGCAGATTTCAAATCGGGTTCGGGTCAGTTGGCGATGTTTGAGGCCACGCCAGATGTGGCGAGCCAATGGCACGCATTGCAGTCGCTTTCCGGACTGGCCGACGTGTTGCCATCCATCTTTTTGACCCATGCTCATATTGGTCACTACTCGGGCTTGATGTTTCTAGGTCGTGAAGTGCTCGGTGCAACCGGCATTCAGGTGCATGCCATGCCGCGGTTTCGGCAGTTTTTGCAAACCAATGGACCTTGGGATCAATTGATTTCGCTCGGTAATATTGTGGTCAATTCACTTGCTGAGGATTCGATCGTCCAAGTAACGGAGCGGGTTCAAACCCTCCCCATCCGGGTTCCGCACCGCGACGAATACTCGGAAACGGTAGGCTATCGGATCATGGGACCCAACCACACTGTCTTATTCATTCCAGACATTGATAAATGGGAGCGATGGGAGCATGATTTGAAACACGAACTGTCTTTGGTGGATCGTGCTTACCTGGACGCCACTTTTTTTGATGCATCTGAAGTCGGATACCGCGACATGTCTGAAATTCCGCACCCTTTCATGGTGGAGACAATGGATTTCCTTGGTGCATTGAGTGCGGCCGAAAAATCCAAGGTCCATTTCATCCACATGAATCACACCAATCCGTGTTTAAGTGATACGTCATTCGCATACCGTCATGTAGTTGCTTCTGGTTTTCACATCGCTCGGATGGATGACGCTTACCCTTTGTGATTCATTGCGTTAATCCGTACCTTTTTCAAGATGGACCATTCCAATGCACTAATCAGCAGTGTGGCTTCTTGCAGAGACATGCGGTTTTCTGCGATCGCACTCTTGATTGCATTTAGCTTGATCAGCTGTGAAAAGGAGAACCCACCCCTGCAGGAGGAGGAAGAGGTGCAACAAGCCTTGGAACCCGAGTTGCCAGCGACGCCATTCCCATACAGTACACAGGCTTTTCCGGAGGAATGGTTGACCGATCCCGCTTTGCAGTTATTTGGGAATATCGGCTCTGGTATCGAGGTCACCGATGCGGGGGCGACGCTCGGTCGCGTGCTATTTTACGATCCTTCTATGTCTGCAGATGGCACGGTGAGTTGTTCTTCTTGTCACGCCCAAGCCAATGCCTTTGCGGATAGCGAAGCAAAGTCGGTAGGAGTATCGGGTGTGCCCACCGTGCGAAATGCCATGGGGCTTTTCAATTTTCGATACCAACGACGGTTTTTCTGGGACATGCGTACAGTTGGATTGGCGCAACAGGTTCTAGAACCCATTGCTCATCCGGATGAAATGGCGCTGAGCCTGGCAGAATTGCCTGTGCGACTCATGGAGCAACCTTATTATGCGGCGTTATTTGAAGCGGCATTCGGTTCTGAGGAGATCAATTCGGATCGCGTGGCTTCTGCACTGGCTCAATTCCTCATGTGCATGCGGTCCTATTCGTCGCGGTATGATGCCGGTCGCTCGAATGGATTTGTAAATTTTTCGGAATCGGAAACCATGGGGAAGGACTTGTTTTTCAACGGTGATACCCGATGCAATCAATGCCATAGCGGATTGAATTTGTTCTCGACACAACCCTTTGTAAATGGCCTCGAGTTGGATTATGCGGCAGCTGGAGACGGGGGCATCGGTTCGTTGAGTGATGATCCTTATGATGATGGACGGTTCAAAACGGTTTCCCTGCGGAACATCGGATTAACGGCACCTTACATGCACGATGGTCGGTTTGCCACGCTGCATGACGTGGTCGACTTTTATGCGGATGGCATTCAGCATCATCCTTATCTAGACGAACGTTTGAGCGTCAATGGCTTTGGTGTTCCTGGACAAGAGCCTTACCAGTTGAGCCTTTCGGCAGAGGAACGGTCAGCGCTGGTCGATTTCCTGATTACTTTCAATGATACTTTGATGACCACCAGCGAATGGTTGAGCAACCCTTTTTAGCGCGTTGATTTTTTGTTTACATTGAGCACCAATGCATTGCGAAGCAATGAAACGCCCACATCACCAACAATCCCGAAGTTTTCTGGCTTCTATTGTCTTTCTGTTTTTTTTGGGTATCCAAACGATTGCAGCACAGACCATCAGTGACTGTTCGGGAGCTGTTTTTCTCTGCGGGGATTTGTACACGGAAACAGAGGCCACATTGAATACAGGCGATATTTATGAGTACACGGGTGCTTGCAATGCGAGCTTGGAGCAAAGCAGCTTGTGGTACACGTTCACGGTTCAGGAGGATGGCTTATTAAGCTTCATCATCGATCCGTTGAATCCGATGGACGACTATGATTGGGGGTTGTTTGACATTACCACCGGCGGATGTGAGGGAATTGGGACGCCCATTCTGTCTCCAGAGGTCGGTTGCAATTCCTTTGGCCTGGCCCCTCCCGAGCCCAATGGTGCGACCGGTATTTCCACTGCCAATGGAGGAACAGGTTCGAGCAATGGCCCGGGCAATTTCAATGGTCCCGCGTTCAACGCTGACTTGCCCGTTCAAGCGGGCGAAACCTACGCTTTAGTCGTGATGAATTGGACCAACAGCCTCGAAGGGTATACCATCGATTTTAGCCAGTCTACGGCGAGTTTGTACGATGAAGTTCCACCCGCTCCGGACGCTTGCGTGACCGATTGTGGATTGCAGCTTTATACGGTTACGCTCGACGAATCGGTGTTGCTTTCCACTGTGGAGCCGGAGGATTTTGAGTTGGAAGGCCCAGCCGGGGAATTGTACACATTTAGCAGCGCGACGGCTTTGGATCTCGCGGGTGATTTGGCTTCGGTGTTTGAGCTCGAATTGGATGGAACAATCGTCACCAGCGGGGCCTATCTGCTGCGTTTGACGGATCAGGCCAATGGCATAGAAGATCCATGCGGAAACATCGGTGAAGGATTTGCCGCTTTGGATTTGACCGTCCTGGAACCGCCATTGGGCTGGGACGCCCAAGAGGTCATACTCTGTCCTGATGACAATGCCTCCCTGTCGGTGAATTCGGTCGTGACGCAACCTACGAATACAGCCTACACCTACTTGTGGTCATATGATATGGCCGGCGCCCCCATTGTAGCCGAAGGTGCGGGAATGGAAACAATGGGCGATGGAACGTACAGCGTGGTCATATCGACAGTCCCCGCATGCTACTTGGGGGAAGGCTCATTCGTCGTTCTAACGGAAGAATGCAGTCTGACCCTTCCAAATGTGATTACCCCCAGCAATGGAGACGCACTGAACCAGGCGTTTTATGTGGAGGGATTGGATGCTTATCCCGGCAGCTCTATTCGCATCTTCAACCGCTGGGGTGAATTACTATACTCATCCCAAAACTTTGGTGCTTCAGCCGGTTGGGCGCCAAATGCCGATGAGGCATCAGAAGGCACTTATTACTACGAACTGCGCATCCTCCAAGGCAATGATGATTTGATCATCAATACCGTTGAAGGGGAACAATCGTATGCTCCGAGCGACAATCCTGTGCGGGTGATCACAGGGTCATTCTCATTGCTGCGTTAACGCAGTCGAGCATTAGCGAACGACCAAACGTGTGGGCATGCTTGATCCGAATTGCACGAGGTACACACCGGAAGTCAGATGACCAATGAGAATGTCTTGCGTCATGGAAGCAATGGATTCCCGCAAGACGATGCGACCGCTCGCATCCCGCAGTACCAATTCTTGTCCAATGGATCGGATGTCCTTGACCTGGATTGCAATGCGTGAGTCTGCCGGATTAGGGAAGATGTGGCACAAGGTTTCGGCTGTTGCCAATTCTGTGATGCCTACGCCCATTGCATTCAATAGTCCTGTAAATTCTTGGAAGTAGAGGTTGGCAAGGCGCTCATCGTGAATGACCAATGTGTTTTCATCGTTGGTCGTTTCAGCGGTGGTTGACCAGTTGTGTGAACCGGTCACCACTGTGGGATCAGAGAGGGGTTCACTTTGATCAACAATGCAATATTTGTGGTGCAACTGTCCAGAAATGCCAACGTGCGAATAGACTTCGATTCCTGCATCCACCAAGGTCTCAAATTCAGACCCCGTCGACCCCGCGTCTTCCATTGCTCCTCGTGGATTCACGAACAAGCTTGAACCGGCTTCGATCACCGCAGCCCCGAGATCATTTCGCGTAAAGGCGAGGGTAGCAAATGAGAAGTCGTAATCTGTGGATTCGATGGCGTCGAGAATAGCGGAAGTGGTTCCGTCAGTGGGAGAAAAGTACAGTTCTACGGGGCTTCCTCCAATGATGAATTTCTTCGGTGTATTGATGGTCTTTGAAGGACCGAATTTCGCATTGGACGGGTCGGGCTCCATGCCATTGGATCCCCACATCTCCTCAAATTCGAGCCGGTACGCACGCGCCAAACTTTGATCGCCCAAAATGATCACGTTGTTGGGGTCTGTATTGAGGTTGCCCGTGGTGAAGTTGGTGGAGCCGGTCAATACAAAGGCGCGCTCGGTGTTGTCGGCATCGCCAACAATAAATTTATTGTGCATTCCGCTGCCTTCGCCGTCCGTTCGGAAGTGGACAGGCATGCTTTCATCGATGGCACTCAGGCCCAAGTTCGCGTTCTGCCCTTCTGCGATGTAACGGACTTCAACGCCATTGGAGATCGCCAAATTGATGGCCGCTTCAATCGCGGAATTGTTCAAATTGTATGCTGCAATTTCCAACGTGTTTTGAGCCGTTCCGATGTACGCCGCAATGGTGTCATTGGTATTGGTCCCTAAGGTCTGCGCTTCCTCTATGGTCGCAACGCTGTTGTCGACTTCCCTCGTGAAATAGGCTCGCATGTAGCCTGGAGACTCAGAGACTGTTGCATAGGGACGGATCGTTGAGGCGGTGGAGTCCTCGCCTGCAATGGACAAAACACGAGCGTAGTAAATGGTTCCCGCTTCGAGGGATTCCAAGCCGATGGTGTGATTGAGCACCTGCTCGTCCACTACAATTTCCATCCCAAGGTCTGGGGTCAGTCCGTATTCCACATGGGAATCGCCCAAAACATCAGTGGACCAGTTCAAATCAAAACTGCTCGTAGTGATGTTGGTCTGGTCGACCTGTGTGCTCAGATTGATTGCAGAGGTGGGGACGAGGTCCTCACTTCCACGGGGAAGGAGCTGATAGCCTCCAAACCCATCGAACGTAAATTGAGAGATGATGCCGTAGAGGTCTACTTCGCCTGCGGGCAAAACCTGACCCACCAATTCGTTGTCATTCCGCACATAAATGATTCCGTCTTCGCCGCTCGCGTTGAAGCTGAACGTGCTATTGCCCGTGATGACTGTTCCTCCATTGGTGAATACCGCTCCTTGGATGTAGACGATTTCGCCTTCCAGGTTTTCGCCCATCTCAGCTGGCGTGATGACCTGCGCTTCGGGAAGAGGATTGCCTGTTGAGATGACTTCGACTTGCGTGATGCCATCGGGCCCCACTTCAAGCAAGCCATTGTATTCGCTCAATTGTGCGGTCATGATCAATTCGTCGCCCGG
>Ga0209335_10003577_pt1 | contig 15403 bp, 8 predicted proteins | sample COG_09_FD_184753 | JGI IMG/M metagenome (GOLD analysis project Ga0209335, IMG submission 184753) | Pelagic Microbial community sample from North Sea - COGITO 998_met_09 (SPAdes) (version 2) | ecosystem: Environmental > Aquatic > Marine > Neritic zone/Coastal water | place: Helgoland, sampling...
CTCAGCGCAGACGCAGTGGGCTGACGTCAACGCGCCGCAAGAGCTCGTCGAGCGCATCTGTGGGGGGCCAGCGACGGAAGAGTATGTTTCAACGCATCATGGGAGGGCTCGGCGGCGAATCAGATGCTTCCGGGGCAATGGAGATGGCGTCACAGGTCGAGCAGGTCGACGCAGGAACCTCAGCCTCACGCCCGATGAGCTTTCTGGAGCAGATCAAGAACGGAAAAAACCTACGGAGGATATCCCTTTCTTCCCGCGCGGCTTTGGGCACGAAAGGCGCACCGGCTGCTGGCGGAATGACGCTCAGCAACATGGTATGCCCCGCGCCTGAAGTTTGAAGCGAATGCCGGATCACAAGTGGATGCCGGGCAATCTAAGCGAGACCTCTCTTTTGCAGGGTGGACTCCGTGCGGCGCTAGGGCGAATCGCGCGCGCGGCAGGAGCAAGAGATTCCGATCAGGGTGGTTCTTCAAGCGACTGGAGCGATTAGGACTGAGAACGAGCCATCTCAGTTCTGAAGTTCCGAACTGTTCCGCTGGACACGAAAGGCGTGGGATGTGCGTTCAATCAATGACACCCGTCACAACCAAAAGTTTCGTCCGAACGATGTATCCGAGATCCACGTCCAATCTTTGTCGTTCGTAATTATTAATAAAAGACACCAGGATTTTAGCTGGCAAGTCCATGCTGGCTGGCAAGTCCATGGGGCGACGGGCAGTATGGTGCTTCACAGCGCTGCTCCTGCTTGTCCTCGAAGGCCCCCAGGCTTTGCCCACCGACGATATCGCCGTGAAAGATGTTTGCATTGCCGACCTTTACAGTCCAAATTGCACTTTGAACTGAGCAAATTGCGCGCAGCAAATTGTAAGCTCCGACGCGACGGGCGGCGATGGCGGCAGCGGAGAGCCCCCGGAATGTGCATACGGAAAGGTTACAGTCCGCCCACTTCGACCGAGAGACCCTGTCCCGGTGCCCGGGCTTCTGAAAGAGATCTCTATGACCCACCTCGGCGGGATGCAGGTCTTGATTAATGGCACCTGTACGTTCTGTCCGCTGCATTCTTACTACAACACAGCTACGAAGACGTGCGATGAGTGCTTGCTTCAGGACTACTACACGCAAAGAGAGAAGTTCGAATTTTCGACCACTAGAGCCGCTGCGCCAACATCCAGAGCTGTGACCCGTACCCTGCACTGGCAGGTACGCTGACGCAAGACTTTATCCGAGTCCGAGAGTGTTTGTTGACGGGGCCACAAGGGACGGGACGGCGTGGACGTGGAGACGCACGGTCGCGCCTGCCCATCGCGACCGCATGATCTCAGGGTGCGCGGGAGAGTGAGCGGACTCTGTCACGTCCCTTGCACTGAAGAAGCGCTGATGCGATGGGCGATCCATGGAAATGGGGCTGTCGAGTAACGCTGGCTGCTGCAACTCAAACTCTCTGAGTGCAATGGACGGGAGCAGGTCTCGGGAGAGTTGTATGGAAACGGGGAGCATGTTGGCAGGATGAGCGGCCTGACCCATGACATATATACGGTCATGAATCTCTTCTCACATTCTACTCCGCAATCTCATTGGGACGTCGGTGCTCACTGGTAAGCGCAGAGCGCCCCAAAAACCTTCTTAGAGCTATTCTTTCGCCGGACCTGAGCCGAATGGTGCTTTCGACGTGTCCCAGGGGCCTGACCTACTTTCTCGAGAATTTCACATACAACGGCGCCAATTTCTTGGTGAGTGCCAATACAGGGCGGAGCGGTTGCCCTGCTGCGACGCATGATCTCAGATGGGCTACCCTACGGCCGAAGGCGAAGGGATGAGTCTTCGGCTTGGGTTGCGAGGGTTCTGACACTGGCTGCAAGCGGCACCATTCGGTGTAACACTGGGTCTTGGACGCAGGTTCCAGACTATCTGGGGGAATGGTTTACGATCACGTACCCAGAGGCCTTCGTGCTGACCAAGTAGCCTGCCCCCTCCCGTTTCCAAATCTGCCTGATCAATTTCTGTGCGGGCATGTCGGAAACTTGAAAACGTTGGCCTATGTACCTTCCCAGAATTTGGTCGCGATTGCGCAGTTGTCCTGCGCTGTACCTGCTTCCGTACGAGCCTGACATTGAGGCCATGCCTGCGCCAGGATGCAGTTCATGCCACGTCCTACTATTGAGTACCGAATGCCGGGAAAGTTCAAGGTGGACAATCGAGCAACTCTTTGATGACCAGAAAAAAATTCATCCAAAGATGTTGCCGTTGAGACAGCAAATCTGGCTCTCGAGTCGTCCAGTTTTGCACAACAATCGCATGGCCGTCCAGTATTGCACAACAATCGCTGTAAATCGCTCCGATGCGTGCAGGTGTACGCTCGCAATAGCGACTCAGATGACTGGATCGTCCTCGTTGACCGCAGTGAATCTGGGATCGGCTCGCCCACTGAGGAGGTCATATCCATGTTGAGTCTTGTATTTTTCGGATTCACTGTTTCCCGTGTGATCAGCGCCGGAAGTGCGCTAGTTAAAATGTTTTGTCGCCCTCAGTTCTTTGTGTTGCTGAAGAGTTTTTTTTCTACTGCAGATCACGTTGCCCGACAATACTCTCGCGTTTTCGCAGTACGGGGTCGCGGTATGTGCTGAGACTAACATTTGCGACTTGCAGATTAGTTCAGGGTCTCGTAGCTCACTGTCTATGTTTTTCGTTGTAGAAATGCTAGGGTGGCATTGTTTGATTCTAACCACACCATCCTCCTTGCAGGTCGGAGCGCTCCTTGGCCCTCAACACCGCAGCGGTGGTAATCTGAATTTTGCTAGATGGCGGATGTGGAACTATGGTTATGAATTGGCAACGACAGGTGATTCGACAGCGCTGAGAAGAACATGTGCCTGGCATTTGGTTTTCTGCTAGACGATCTATCTCAGTTTTTCGCCGCTTCTTACGCACGGATCGGGGAGAAGAGACGTATCCACGGGCAGCTCGACCGATCGAGCACTGCAACGATTGCGTGCGGCGGACTGACCCTGCGAGGCATCAAACAGGTTGCCACGATCGCATTTCGCGCCCGAAGTTTCTCGACGTGCTTGATCGGAATCCTTTGCACTGGGCAGTCATTCCGGGTGCCCCACTCCATACCAACTCTTGCGCTCCGAGATGCAGCCGATTGAAAACCGTGTCACTTGCCAGGTTACATACATGGGCATGACAAGGCACGGGGGACCCTGATCGATGTGTCAGGAAACGGTCGGCACGGCATTTCGAACAAGGTCACGTCTTGAATCGCGGGGGCACTCTGACCGTGGCCGTTCATTGAGTCGCGTTTGCGTGCAAGATATAGAGCATTCTCGCGGCTGAGCGAAGACAGCATGTTTTTCTTGCCTGTATGGTGCAGACTGTTAGATTTCGGTGGCAGGATTCCCTCGTTGGTGCTGAATTTGATGAGATCTGCCTTGCAGCCGGAATACGTGGAGACGGTTGGCTTCGGAGGAAGTTCAGTCATTCCTGTCAAGTGAGTACTCCCCATCATCGAGCGAAACGAGGTTTACGAGGGTTCGCTTCTGAACTCGAGGTGAACGTTGGTTCCTTGTCAGCTCGTCTTACAGAATTGACATGCACAACCAAAACAGGGCTGTTGGAGGAACCACGTCAACTAAGATCAGGTAATTGCTGCCAACGTACTTACCATCAAGGGCATCGAATGCACTATCGATGGGATAGATCAACCTTTCTGTGATGTACAACAGGTTTGGGCAACCGAGAAGCACGTTGCCGACCCAGATGACATTCTGCGCTGTCTCAAGGTGCGTAACAAAACTCGAATTTCCGAACAAAACTCGAATTTCCGAGTTTTGGGATCCTGTTGGCCATCAAGCACGAACTGAAAGCTGGAGCTCACAGCTCACACACCTTGCTCCGAAACCTGTCAGGTGGACGACAAGCAAAATGGGTCGAATTTTCTCCACCTTCATTGGCGGCGCAACCGATTTGAACTACAACGCGTGGGTTTCCTGTTTCCCCAAGTTTTAGTGATCGACCGGAAATTTGGTGGTTTGCGGGCATCCCTCGCACAAGATTGTGTATTGTTTCACGTGGATGTGATTCGATTTTGCCGTGCAGGCTCTTCGGTCATTTTTTCAGGTCATCAGACAGGACTCCTACTCGAGGTCCTTTCGCTCCTTCACCAACCACAACGCGGCCTCACCAGACTGATTTGACTTCTCGGAAACGAGTCGAAACCGTTGCGATCTTACCTTCACCATCTCTCTCTCTGCTTGTCAGGCTGTGCATACATGCAACCGAATTGGATGACACCCCAATCAACGTCAACATCAACAATTGGCTTAATGGACTGGCTGGTCGGACCCTCGTTTGCTGAATTCTAGTTTCTCGTGCTGATATTGCGGAACTTCAGACGAGGCCCGGGTCACCCTGTGTGGGTGTTTTGCAGAGGTAAAGTCAGGACTAATCTGAGCTTTGTGGGCAGATACAATGCACCGCATCTCACTCTGCGCCCCCGAACAATGTGCTTGTGTGGGAGGCATGCTCCTTACTCGATGCCGGTGTTGATGGGGCGAAATCCCTTCAAGTTCTCACTTTATGTGATTCCACGTTTGACTCAGATACACCATGCTAAGAAAGAAGTGTGCTGTCTGCCTGACAGGATCAGAATCAAACGGTGAAAGGCCAAGGTACTAAGTCGAGCATACCTGAAAGACCTTCCCAGATGCATATCAACGACCACTCAGCCGAATTAAGGTTCTGGCCGCTCGCAATACCATTCCATAAAGAATTTGACATCGCTGTGTCGGCTGTCATGATTGTCATCTGACCCAGAATTACTTCGGCAGTGATTTTGAAGTGCACTCAGCCTTTATGTGGGATTCTGTTTTGTCCTATGACGACATGAGAACGGTGGATGTCTCGAAGCGCAAACTCCCATTTTTTCGCAAACGATCGTCTGCTCTGACCTAGCAAGTTTAGGGACAACATGCATCTGCCGTTTGGCTGAGTTTTCATGATCTCAGGTGGTAACGGAGTTGCACGACGTGTTGAAAACGTCATGTGGGAGATTCAATAGAGGGTGAGCAGAAATCACGACCAATCCTCCCTTTCAGTGTTCAGAGTTTTGAATCAAAGACGTCATTGTATGAATTTTGGCGATCTTCAACGGAGCAAAGCCAACATTATGCGACGTCTATTCGAATACCCTGGCATGCTGCAGCGACCCAAAAGTTGATGCCATAACCGCGCAAAACAGGTTCCGCAAGCTTCAACTTGACGATGGATCTTGGCAATGCACTGAGTGTCAAGCCGGGTCAAGGTTCGTGTTGGGCCCGACCCCAGACACTACGCTTCGTTATGATTAGAAATTTGCTTGCCCAGTGTGCTGACGGCGGAGGTGCTACGGCGTTGGAAGGTGCGTGGATGGAACGGAGTTTCCCTGCCCGGAGGGCTCATCCTCAGCGGCTGGCAGCAGGTTCAGATAGCAATTGGAACTTTGACACACATTGCAACGCCCAACCTGAGTGCGTGTGTGTCTTGAGCATTGCTGTGGCGATTCAGACTGATCTTCCTCTTTCTGCAGCACTTGCTTTTGCCTGCAAGGATACACCGGTGGGTTGATCGCAGACGAGCAGTCAAAATGCGAGCCCTGTCCTGCTGGCACGTACAAGCCAGAAAATGGCACTGGAGCCTGCCTGGCATGTCCAATCGGAACCTACTCTGAAGCGATTAGCTCCACCAAGTGCAGCAGGTGCAGGAGCCTCACGCCAAACGTATGATTTGGTCGTTGAGACTGAATCGCCGCGGTGGACCACGCATGAATTCGATAAGCGGGGTGCGTCTTGCTTCCAGGTGCCCCTTCGGACGGTCCTCACCAGAGGGCTCTACTTCGCGGGATGCTTGTAATCGATGCGGGTACTCGACTACGTACGTTGGCTCGGTGAGACACGCCGCCCAAGCTCACTATCAAGTAGAAGGGTTGTAAGTCCGGCGCAGAACCCTGTCCGTGCGTTTACGTGAGGCATGACGGTCGTGCACACGTCTGCAGGCGAACTCTGCACATTACGTTCGATATTTCCAACCTCGTTGCCCATGAAGTTTGCGAGCAGATTCAGCTAGCAATGAAATGTACAAATGAGAAGCTGGCAACTAAATGAAGTGTATTTGACCAACAGCTCAGCATCCACTTTGCTGCCACAATGCGTGACAAGACTCTGAGATGAGAATGACCAATATGGATGAGGGCATGTCTCTGATCAGAACGTCATGCGGCTAGGCCCGGGCACCTAGTCCGCTCGGTTCATCGCTTCAGGCCTCCTGGGCGGCTGCGCACCCGCGACCCCGCGTTCCGACTGGCGGCCCCAAACAGACTCCCCGCACCAAGAATAGTTGACACCCGGCTGTGCGACCGCTAGCGCACCGCTTGACCCGTTTCCAACTTGGGCCCGTTGAACTTTGCTTCAAAGCGAGAGAAACTCTCGATGAGGTATTCGAATTTCTCGTCGACATGTCCACTGTAGTCTTGCATGGACATGCAAGACTATGAGAGGCGTCAAGTCTCTCCAGAAAACAGCACACAAAGCTTAATTTTTGAGGGGTGTTTTGGGGGTGGAATGAACTAAAATCGCGTGACTCACAGGCCCAGGGTTCTCCTGCTTGATCGACGCCGGGGACGTTGAAGCCGGTGCCGTGAACGGGCCGAAGCAGAATGGAGTTCCAAGCAGTGATCATGGCTGGGGGTTCCGGCACTCGCCTGTACCCCCTCACCGAGAAAATGACAAAGTAGGCCTCAGTCTCCCGTTCGTCGCCCCAGACAGGGCTTTGTGGATCCCTTGCAGCGGTGCTGCCTCTGACTGGCTAGTTGAGCCGTCCAACTTCGCATTGAACGCACGCCCAATGATTCATGATAGTGAGGGATTGTTGCTCTGCGCAGATCGCTGCTGCCGGTGGCGAACCGCCCTCTTGTCTCGTACCAGCTTGCCCTGCTTGAGCGCTCGGGGTTCAAGGAAGCACTGGTCGCCACAACGTCTACGGCGAAAGAGAAGATGGACTTCTTTCTCTCACAGGTGCAATACCCGACTCGTTGGCTGGGAGGCGATGGGTTTCTGAGGGCTGACACCGGGACATTTTCACCTTCTCAGCGGGGCAATTGCCGCGACTCGATGTCACCCTTAGCTCATGAAGACGCAGGGCACTATCGCGGTAATGGAGAGCTGACCGGAGCGGTTTTGCGTGCAGGAATACAAGGGAAGCGTGCAGGTTGAAGTGTGTGTAGTGGACGAAGACCTTGACACGGCGGACGTGCTGAGGGCCCTCAAGGAGAAGATCACGAGGGACTTTGTTGTCGTCTCGGGCGACCTGATCACCGACGTATTCTTGCATCACCTGGCGGATGTGCACCGCATCAATGACGCGACGTGCACAGTGCTACTGCGCGCGCCCAAGGCCGAGAGCAAACTGCCTGCGGGGACCAAGCCGCCCAAGGAGGCCGGCGCGACGCTCGATTACGTCGGCCTGGACGAGAAGCGCTCTCGGCTCCTCGTTCTCACAAGCGCTGCAGACGTGGAGGAGCGCCTCATTGTTCCGCGGCGCGTGCTCCGCGCGTTCCCCAATATTTCGATCACCAACAAGATCCTTGACGCTCACTTCTACATCTTTTCTCATTGGGTCCTGGAGCTGCTCAAGGCGCGCCCGGAGCTAACGTCCATCAAGACAGAGCTGATCCCGTTCCTGCTCGCCCACCAGTTCGACTCGGAACCTGTGCTGGACCCTGGCCAACCGCTCCTTGAGCCAGACGGGGGTCTCGACGAAGAAGACATGGAGTCGCCAGCAACAGCCGCAGATGGCGAGGACTCGCAGCCTGATAGCGACGCACCTCCGCCGCGCAAGTTCCGGCCAATCCAGTGCCACGCGCTCGTGTACGATGGCGGCTACTGCTCGCGTGCAGATTCGCTGCACACATACAAGGAGATGAATCTGGATGTTCCGCGGCATCAGGGGCAGGGAGTGCCTTGGAGCAAGAGCGATACTTTCCCGGACAAGACCGACGAGGAGAAGAAGCTGCTCTTCAAGAAGGTCGGCTCCGAGTGCGTGGTCGGCGAGTGGTTCTCGTTCATGGGCTCTGGGGACAAGGTCGGGGAGAAGTCGAGCATCAAGAAGTCGGTCGTTGGAAAGCACTGCAAGGTCGGCTCCAATGTCAAGCTCGCCAACTGCATCATCCACAACCACGTGACGATCGAGGACGGCGTGACGCTGACGGGATGCGTGGTATGCGACGACGCCCACATCGAAAAGGACTGCAACCTGACCAACTGCCAGGTCGGGGCTAAGTTCACGGTGGAGGCTGAGACCACGATGAAGGACGACAACCTGGTGCCCTAGGGGTCGCGCCGGGGCAGCGCGCGCGTTGAGAGCGAGGGTTGTGTGCGTATGCGTGTGCTGAACGTGCGTGAAAGCTTTCACGGCTTCACTCTGTCTACACCATGGCGCATCGCACACACGCTGCGCCTGGCTATTCTTTCGATTTAAGGTCCCGAGTGTCCGTGGGCCTGACCTGTGTCAGGCCTTCTTGGCACCCGGAAGGACACTCGGACCAAGTATGCGCATCTCCGCGCCAGTGCCCCCCCCCGCGCCGGTCTCCCCCCCGTCCGCGCGCCCCAGCGACTCCTCGATGGCCGCGAGGGCGGCGGCCTCCTGCTCGGAGAGGTCTTCGTCGCCCTCCTGCGCCTTAGTCGCGACCTCCCGCGCGACCTGCTCCCAGTCGGTGTTGAAGAGGTGCAGCGCGAGGCCGCAGAAGAGGAGCACCACGCCCGAGACTTGGCCCCACCACAGGCCGAGGATCCCCTTTCTCATCGGGAACGCGAGGAAGAGCCCGAGCGGGATGCCGATCAAGTAGCACGCGACGAGGTTGGCGATGAAGCCGATGCGCTGCTTGCCAGACCCGAGGAGGATGCCGGAGAGGGCGCCGTACCCCGAGTTGAAGATAAGGAAGAGGATGAGCGGCGGCGTGCACTCTGCGACCAGGTGCACGCTCTCGGCCTCCTCGAGGAAGTACACGGACCACGTTCCGTCCCTGGCCACCACCAGCGGCACCACCATGATGACCGACGTCACCAGCGCCAACGAGATCGCCACAACTGCCGCGCGTTTTGCAGCGATGACCTTGCCAGCGCCCAGTGCATTCCCCACGCGCGCTCCAGCAGCGATCGCGATGCCCTCCGGAAGCGCATACATGAAGTATGCGAAGTTGACCAAAACCGTCTGGACCGCCGTTGCCTGCCGCGAGCCACGTGCACGCTTCAGCTTCACCCCTCATGTCGTCGGCGCAGCGCGCGCGGCGGCGAGCATTGGGCGGGAGTGGTGGGCGTTATTGGGCAGAAGTGCACCGTCTCGCCGGCGGCGGAGCCAACAACCCCTAAGATTTCGTAGGACCACCACTCGAGGCAGACCATGCCAGCGCCCATGATGGACAGAGTCGCAAATGTGCGGATACCGACAGTCACGCGGGGTGAGAAGCCCATCCACGTTTGGCGATGAATGCCAGACCTTGCAATGTAGATGATGAATGAAATAACACCGAGGCTGTAGGCAAGGAAAATTGCGAGCGGGGCGCCGTAGACGCCAACGCCGAGAAGATCTTGGTTGATTAAAAGATAGGAAAACGCGACGGTAAAGATGAGCACGAGGATGGAGATGCCGGTGATTGGGCGCAGGATACCCTGCGCCTCTAGCCAGACCTTGAGAAGTTGCATGAGCGCCATAGGAGGAAGCGAGAGGATCTGCAACGAAATGAAACGTCCTGCAGTCTGCGCAATCGACGGCGCGACACCGGAGAGTTCAAAGAGGTAGCCAGCGAAAACCCACAGTGTCGCGATGACTGGTAGGGCTGTTGCCACCACGAGCATGGACTGCTGCAGGAGGTGTCCGACCAGAGAGTACTTCTGCGCCCCAAAAGCTTGCGAGGCAAGCGTTCCGAGCGCAGTTGAGAACCCTGTGTAGACAGCATGACCAGTCATGTTAGATAGCATGAAACCGAGCCCCGCCGCGGCAAGATCATGCTCCCCAAGCTTGGCGATGTAGACCAAGCATACAATCTCGACCCCCGTGTCAAGTGCATAGGAAATGGTAGGTGGCGTGAGGTAGTGAACGAACTGTTTCAACTCCGCCCAAAGTGCGTCGGAGTCATACAGGTGGCTCTCCTTGTCACCTAAGAGGCTGTAACCGCCGGCAGCAGGGAGCCCTACATCTGCTGCTGCATGTTCCAACGGATCCGGCATCGCCACCATTTGGCTCGTCGATCGATGCTGCAGAGAACAGCGGCTATCAGTTTCACAGGAGTAGTGTCGGGCGCTTGGGGGGATCCTGCTGGCAGAGAAGCCGCTTTCACGGGGCCAACTCCTCGTAAGCTGTCAACGATCGTGGAAAGCGAAGAACCGTTCTCTGTGTCGCGGACAGTTCTGTCGAGAGGGATCTCTACGACACGAAGCACAGGGCCCCGGTCCAAAACCCATAGCCTTTGCTACTTCCTGGGGAGCTCTCAACGAACCAGGCGAACGACTCTCACTGGCGCGCGTAGCGCTCCGCTCGGGCACAGTAACGTTGGGAGCAAGGAATCTGTGAGCGGGTTGGGCGCGAGTTGGGGAAGTACTTGCGCCTGCAACGGCTGGTCTGCTCGATCGACTGCGTGACTCATGCTGAGGAGGAGTTGCCTCCCTCGGAACCGTCAAAGCGGCGAAACCCGCGCCGCCCCCTGTCGTCTGCGCAGGACCTAACCTAGATTCAACCTGTTTCACGCCCAAGCACTCTCTGCCCCGGCACAGACGACCCTAGCGGGCTGCCGCTTGGGCTGCCGCCTGGCAGATCTCCCCTCACCAAGGAGGTGGTTTTCCCCGCAAAAACAGAAGTTTTCCAATAAAATAATTCAATATGTTTCCCCGTGTCAAACCCGGAACCAACGGCCCAGGGATGGCGACCGCTGCGCCTCCTGGGGAGGACCCGAATGCCGAGCTCAAGAAGAAGATAAATGATGCATTCCAGGTTACTGCTGCGTCCCAGCGCGACGGTTCCATTAACGGTTGTGCTGTATCCCGAAAGGGTCTGCTGTCCTTGACCGAGCCCAAGGTGGGGTGGTTGGTCGCTCTCCGGCAGCTGTGTCCGCGAGCGGCCTCTTGCCATGCCGCAGCGCACAGTTGCTGGGTGATAGTAATCTGCGCACTGCTCACGAGCCTGGATTCATCGCCCTCGGTGCGAGCTCGCTGGTGGTTTCGTCAGTGTGCGTGTCTTCACTCCCAGCGACGCCGGGCAGGTGTTCAACCGCGAGGGGCGCAATGCGTGTGACGTTCGCGAAGTTGGGACCATCTTGCGCTCGATGGACATTTATCCAACCGAGAAGCAGCTGCAGAGGTGTGCTCCACAGTATGCCAATGTTGCGCCGTGGCGGTTTGGGTTAGCCCGTGAGAGGTAGGATAGCACCCTCAGCTCCGATGCGGGCAGGTGGATCCACGAGATCGAGGAGGAGGAGCCAACGGGCTTCATTGTGTACGAAAAATTTGAGCTGCTTGCTGTACGCCTCTTCACCGAGGAGGCCATGGCCAACAAACGCACAACCGAGGATGCAATCCTTGCGGCCTTCCAGGCACTGCCCGCCCGTGAGCTGCAATCCGAGCGGTACGCTGCTCAGCTCGGATTCCGAGATGCTGCAGGCCTGAATGGTGCGCTTCGTATCCATGTCTTGGCGATGGAGGGTGTCGTCCTGAGTCTTTTGCCTGCTGGGTCGGGGCAGGGGCTGGACACAGACAAGAAGGGGTACCTAGAAGCCGAGGAGCTGCAGCGCTTGATGACAACGTACGGCGAAAAGTTCTCAGCGGACGAAGTCTGACCCGTCCAGTAGCAGCGACGCGTGCCACCTGTAATACAGCGTGCTGGTGGCTTGGTGTTCTTGGGATTGGTTCAGGGCGCGTAGATGGAGGGCTCGATGTGAAAAGCGCTGCGGTTGTAGTTGATCGGCTTTGCTATTTTGCAGGTCAAGGAAATGATGAGCGCTGCGGTGGACGTAGAAAATGGGCGGATCTACTACGAGGACTATGCTGAGCTGCTGGCGGACTAGCTAGATTCTCTCGCGAAGCGCATGTGTGGGTGACGGTGTGAGATAGCAAGTGAGGAAGCGAGAAAGTGTGCGAGAGGCAGGCAGGCCACTCGACCGTCAGAGGAGTGTCAATTACGTGTGAGCAGGGAACCTTGGTGGGTGGAGGCGTGTAGGCGCAGACGCAGTTGCAGAGATTGAAGCTGCATTGATACCTGTCGGCCCAGGCCGCTGGCAGCCTGGTTTTGACTCGAGAAAAGTAGTTCATGGTGAAGAGCAAGTTGCCACGTCGTTTTTACCGGCAGTACTTGGAAGGAATTCATGCGGTGCCCATGCTTGCCCCTCACGACCAATTCAGGAGGACAGCGCGGTCCAGGTTCGGGATTGAATCTTGATCTCACGTTCGGGTCAATCTTCACCAATGTCTGATAGGATGGCACCGAAGCTGCAGGTAAAATTTCATGCTGAGCTGTTTGTTCAGAGGTCAATGCAAAGCCAAAGCCCTCCGCGCCGTTTTGACCACTTGCCATTCATTTCTTTTTTATTTGGAGGCCTTTCTTAAGTGTGGACAAGAAGTTGGACCCAGGGCGTGTCGTGGCTTGACCGTCATCGTGTGCACCTCTGTCGCGCGTTAGGCCTCTAAATCGATACCACATGGTGCCCGTGGCCAATGTCAGTGGCAACGGGTCCCGCACTTCGGCACGGAGCCCAGTAGCAGGATACCTTTCCGTCGTCCTGCTTATCATCGCAGGTTGGATGCCGGCGACTGCTTTTCTCGTCCCTGGGGGCACTCCACGGAGCTGGGGCGCAACTGCACGGCAACAAACATCGCCTCCCAACCGGCCGGCTTCGTTGCTTCCGGTTCGGAGAAGCGCTCGCTTTCTGGCGTCGCCGGATGGCTCGACCATTGAGACAAGCTCTCTCGGGTGCTCGCTGATGGCGCCTGACGAGCAGGAGGAACGTAAAAGGCTTTTTGAGCTGCAGCGTGGGAAAGCGGTATGTATTCGCGTCGCTGATATTTGCCCAAAAACGCCCCGTTCTTTGTTCAGAGGTGCATAAGTCGGGCTATAGCAGATTAGGGGTCGATGAAGGAACCCCGGCAAAGAGGTTGAACCGAGAGCATGTTGTTTTCGGTACAGGTGGACACGCTACTTACGGACTACCCGACTATCACTACAAAACAGTGCGACTTTTCCATTTTTGACCAGCAAATCGTCCTCAGCGATGCTCAGGCGAGCCCCAGCGCAGCGCCAAACATCGATATCAATCTCACCGGATCGTTGCTCTGTCATGTGATGACTTGTTCGTGCGCAACCCCCTGTTGCATAACGCAGGGCTTCCAAGTTGAGGGTATCCGGGCGTACCGCACGTTCTTTTCGGTCGTACCGACGCTGGTCAACGTGTGCTTCTCCAAGGTGCAGGTGTCGGCAATGCTCATGGACAAGCACGGCATCGATAAGGCGCGCCCCTGAACCGCGCGTACCCTCCCCTGGAGCAGGGGTGAGAGCAGGGTGCGACGTTTGTCCCTGCTGATGCCTACAAAGAGGCGAGACCTGTCTGTGCGCGCTGAGCGTTGCGCTGGGCGGCAGAGCCGGATACGGATCCGCTGGCGGCTGGACCTGACCCCTCGCTTCTCTGGGGCCTCGTTCGGCGACGTGTTTCGCTGGCTGGACTCCAATGGTGACGGAGTGATCTCGTCGGACGAATACTTCAATTCGCAGTCGCGGGTTATCCGGCAAAACTCGGGCTCCCGCTCGCAGCCTCTGGTAGTCGAGGGCATCTCGGCGTACTCGCTCAACGACAAGGGCTTCATCACCCAGCACACCATCGAGGTCACCTCTCCGACGTCCATCTCGCCCCTTGCCTACCTCCGTGAGCTGCTCCCGGTCCGCTCCTCGCCGGGCATGGTCTCGTACCCGACGCCGATGTTCCAGCCGGCCGTGCCGTTGGTCGCGGCTTCGGAGGCCGCAGCAGGCTCAGGGCAGGCCCACGCGCTTGCGCCCACGGTGATGGCCAGCAGGGACGGATCAGAGGGGCTGGCCGAGACGCCCGGCGCCAAGGGGGCGTCGGCGGGTAGCGGGCGGTTGGGTGGGGGGCTCAAGCTGCCCAAGCAGTGCAAGAGCGACTACGACTGCAACCCCGGTGGGTACAACTTCCCGCTCAAGTGCGTGGACTTCATCGTCACTCGGCTGTGCGTCGACAACGACGACTGGAAGGGCGGCGGGCTCGGCGCCCTCAACTGGGGCCTGCGCGACCTCATCCCGGAGCCGATCCCTGTTCGGATCGAGGATGGCTGGACCCGCCGCTACCCGCCGCCGGACCGGAGCGACTAGGGAGTGGGAGGCGAGGTGTGTGTGTTGGTGTGCGGGTGTGTGTGGAGCGCGTTCTGAGCGGCTGTGCCGCGAATGAAGGACATGGGCGCGAGTGAGGGAAATGGATCACAGTGTGCATGGCCGCGGCAGCGCAACGGCAGCACAACGGCGTGCAGGACACGAAGACTGCATCGGCTCGCCGCGTTTCACACACCGTTGCCCGCGGACCCTCAGCGCACGCGCATCTCCGGGAGCGTGAAGTTGGGTGACCAGAGGCAGACCTCCTCGACGTCGTTCCAGCCGTTGGCGCCGCGGAAGGCGTTGCCCGCGAGCATGAGCAGCACCGCGAGCTCCGCGGGCTGCAGCTTCGTGTCGAGCGCCTGCCGCAGCTGGTTGAGGTACGCGCTGTCCAGCTCCTCGGCGCACGCGTAGGACTGCGTGTCGAAGGAGAGGAGCAGGAACCCGACGAGCTCCATCTCGATCTTGAAGGTGAGCCCGTCGAGCCGCTTCCCGGTCCCGAGCACCTCCCCCCCGAACTGGTGCCGCGTCGCCTGCCCCGCACCCCGCGCAGTCAGCCCCGGCGCGCGCGCGTGAAATACCCACCTCGCGTGGTCGGCACAGCATGCAGCACGCGCGGCCGGGGCGCGTTTCCCGCGCGGGGGCCTCAAACGCACCTCGAAGACGAAGGGTGTCTTGACCTCTGGGTGCACGACGCGGAAGCGCGTCGTCGTCGTCTCGCGCGTGAGCGTCTCGCACCCCTCCGCGGAGGGGTGCTGCACAAATGCCTCCTCCCCCTCCTGCTCGCGCTGAACCCCGCACGCCTCGAACGCAATCAGCTTGGCGACGCGCATCACTTCCGACGCGAAGGCGGGGTCCTCGAGCCCCACCACTGCCGACCGCGCCTTGATCCAGCGCTCCACCGCGCCGCCCAGCCCCTTGCGCAGCTCGCGGTCGAGCTCCGAAAGCGTGGACGGCCCCTTGTGCGGAGCGGGGCGCGCCGAGCCGGAGTGCCCGCCCGGGTGCGGCG
>Ga0209335_10003591_pt1 | contig 15360 bp, 24 predicted proteins | sample COG_09_FD_184753 | JGI IMG/M metagenome (GOLD analysis project Ga0209335, IMG submission 184753) | Pelagic Microbial community sample from North Sea - COGITO 998_met_09 (SPAdes) (version 2) | ecosystem: Environmental > Aquatic > Marine > Neritic zone/Coastal water | place: Helgoland, sampling...
TGACGTTTTAAAATCTATTACACAAACACGATCATTAATCTTAGCCACTGCATCTACTGTACCTGCATACTTATACTTATCACAGTATACTTTACGCTCTGCATCAACCCACTCTGGATTGTACTCAGTTGTCCAGTCAAGGAATGCGTTAACTGATTTAGATATATAATCTTCCGGTTCAGTACACGCATGACCGTATTTTATATAGTGTTCTATCCACTGATGGGTATCGTTACCTATCTCTAAAGCATCGTTAATTACTTTATCGTATTCCTCTTGACCAATACTTAAAGCCCAGTGAGTTAAGTCTTTAGGGAAACAGCCGTCAACCACTCGTGTGACTGACGGCACTTTGACTCCCTCCACTTTATAGGAGTGTGCCTTGTCATCATACTCAAGGTCATACTCCTTACCATTCTTATATGATATTATCATTAGAACGGTATGTCGTTATCAATCTCTGAGTCACCACGACTACGACTAGCACCAGAGTCACCCTTGCCATACTTCTCTTTGGCTTGCTCCTTGGTAAGCACCTTGATATCATGGCAATATTTCTGTGTCATCTCTTGGGTCATCTTCCTAACTTCAACTTGCATGGCAGGTTTACCTTCACCGCCTTTCTCTGCCGCCCCAATCCAATGCCATCCCGGCTCTGATATATAAATCTTACTCTTATAGTCATCCTGCCAAGGCTCTTGCTTATTCTGGTTAACCCATAAGCCCGCTTTGTTCTCTGTTGTAAATTTCTCAGACATTTAATTCTCCTATGATCTTCTGAGGTTTGCTTGTTCTGTACGCCACGTTTCCCAAAGGATTTGTGCTGTACCTCTATGAGATTTCATTATCTCAAAGTCTGCCACTGCATCTTCATACTGCTCCCGCCACTCTTTGTACTCCTTTGAACATCTTGCTTTTGCTTCCGACTCAGCCATTGTTTTCTCGTACCGACGATGTTCCAATAGCCCTTGTGCAATAATAATCTTTTCATCTTTTTCGAGTCCTTTAACTCTTGCTGATAGTTTACCATAGTCATCATCACTTTGAGAGAGATACTCTAATATTCCCTCAACTTTTTCTTCAGTCACTAACATACTGTAGTCTCCCCTCCTTGAAGGCTTGATTCTGTGTCTTCCATATAAGTAAGAACTGATTATCTAATATATCATGGTCGCCATTGTGAGCCTTGTCATGGCACGTATAACATAATGCCATAGTCAGCCAGTCATGCGCCTTCATTGCCATGCCACCACCACTCCACGGCGTGTGCCTATGCTTAAGATGGTGAGCAACCACGGTGCCATCATCAGCACCGCAGTTAGTACAAGGCAATGTAGCCACCCAATCAGTATACTTCTTTGATCTCCAACGTACATCTTTAGATAGTTGCATCTAAGTTATGCTACCTCTGTTGATTAGAATGTCACAGTAATGCTTGATCTTTTCCAGATCATCATCACCCCCCTTTAGTTTATACCGACAGATGTACTTGATAATATTTCCCTCAATAAACCCCATGTTATTTTCTAAAATAAAATCAATCGGTTGTATTGCTAGGTCATAATGTTTAGGTGTCATATACCACACACTCCTGATAAGCATTGTTCTTCTGAGTTATCTTCATACACCACGCCTCTCTTGTTGATTGCCTCTTCGTATGGTACTGAGGTAATCGGTTGACCACCACGAGCGCCATCTGGGTAGACAGTTAGACCTCGTAGACCTGATGCGTATCTCTGAATCCAGCCTACATATCTTGCAATAAGATCGTCATTGTTATGTTCAGTATCCCATGCAGGTAGATTGATTGTACTGCTGATAGCCTGATCTACATAGGCTTGTACATCATGCTGAAACTTGATACGTCTTTCTGGGTCTTGTGCTAGATCAACCGCTGATTCAATCTTGTTAGGCTTAATGCCCATCTCAATTAGAATCTGTGCTGTACCATCTACCACGAACTCATGCTTCCAACGTGTACCATCGGTAAGATATCTACGCTTGAATGCTACTGAGTAGACTGGCTCGATACCTGATGTTGTACCTGCTAAAATACTGATGGTTCCAGTAGGAGCAATAGCCCTTACACCTTTAGGTATTACACGATACAACTTATTACAGAAGTCTCTTGATGTATTGTCAGACTCATTACGGTATACCTTAAGCCACTGCTTTAACTCATCAGTCACTTCATACTTGTGACCACGCTTAAGTAACCACTCGTGCATACCCATCAGACCTAGACCTAACCGTGAGTTCTTTTCTCGTACATCATATACCTTTTGATAAGGTAGTTCAGCACGTTCTAGACCACACACTAGGAACTTGGTTACCAAATGTACTACGTCTTTGAACTCTTCAACCGACTCAATTCGTGACATATTAACTGACGATAGATTACATACATCACTGTCATCCTCAGATACCACTTCACAACACGCGTTGCGTAACGTTTCATTCTGTTTATCTCCAAAGTTAAAACTAAATCCCGGTTCACCTGTCATCATTGCTTGCTTGACATTCTCTATAAAGACTGGGTTGTTCTTATCTTTAAGCCATGCGTCATCATAATTGAGTGATACATTCATCATGTCTAGCGGAGCAGGAGCATTGAAGTCTGCTTCTTTAGCCGCTTTCTGTTCTGGTGTCCAGTTCTTAATCTTCAAGAAGTCTTGAGCATCTTCGTGTTGCCAGTTCATACTACCATACATGGCTGACCTACGACTACCACCCTGCATTACGTTGCGTCCAATCTCATTAGTGGCTAACAAGAAAGGTATAGGCCCACTGCTTACACCACCAGTCTTGGATAGTGTACGACCCTTTGGTCTGAAGGCTGACACATCAATACCAATACCACCACCTGTCATTAGACAAGACCCTGCACGTTTCCAAAGGTCTGCCCATTCTTCACGGCTGTCCTCTTCAGCCTTGAGTAGATAACAATTGTTATAAAACCTAGCCTTACGTCCTGCATACCAGAGATACCTACCTCCCGGCAACCACTTGAAGTCAACCAGATACTCAACTAACTGGTCACGCTCTTCCTTGGTTAGCAGTGCTGTCTCAGTACCACCGTTAGTACCTGCAACAGCATCAACCACGATGTGCGCCCTGTCTGCCCATGTCTCGTACTGATTCTGGGCATACTTATTTTTAAATATGTTGAGTCCTAACTCAGTTCTAAATTCGCTCAAGCCGCCTCCTTCTTTTTAAAATCATCTGATTCATCTTCACCAAACACACCATACTTATAGAACCCTGCAATCTTTAGTACCACTCTAGACAATGCACGTTTCTCTGCCATTGCTACTGGGTAAGACTGCTTAGTATTGTTAGCCGATGCTTCACCGAATGACTCCATTACAACGTCACCTTTCCTAGCAATAGCCTTAATAACTACAAAGTCTGGCGGTACAATAGACTCAACATAATAATTAACCTCAATGTTATTATGGAATTGAATCTTCTCGATACCACTACGAGTTATGATAGTCATACCACGACCACCAAACTTTAACTCATGTGTATCTTCACCCTTGACTAAACCGTTAGCCATAAACAACTCACGCAACATCTCATTCTTCGTTGACATTATTTGTCTCCTGATTGTCTGGTATTAATACCTCATGGTAACTACCATCATCATTGATGTAACCATGATACGTCTTAGTGATTACTGTCTGCCTCTTGATAACAAAGGGATCATCTTTAGTTCCTCTGCCTGACATATCTCCGTAAGCATACTTCATTGGTGAAAAGAATTCATCCATAAAAGTTCTTGGTGTCCAGTTACTATAACTCGTTTTCATTTTGCTTAGTTAATCTCCGTAGTAAATTAAAAAAATGCTTGGCATCTATAACGACAAGCGGTTCCTTACGATTCTTCTTCATGAATAACACAGGCTCGTAATCACCTGAGTTACTTTCACACTGCTCATATGCAGACCAGACATTTAACTTCTCTACATTCTTACATTCTACACTATACGGAAACATTTGTCTAGCCCTATCAGACAGTTGAACATCTTCACCTGACTGCCCCATTGCAGTTGATCTTACATCATCTTCAGGAAGGTTGAACATCTCCCTGATCTGATCCCTCACTAGTTTCTGGAGGTATCTCCCCTTTGATTTTGCTGATTGTGGGCGCAAAGCCTGTCTTCCTCACTATTTTTTCGCATCGTGCAAACCATTCTTCCCTTGTCTCATCGGGTAGTCTAGCACCTTTGCTTTGTTTAAACATCTCAACATAATTAACATCTTCACCATCTAAATGCTGAGTCGAGTGGTGCATTGCCCAGCATTTGTCACACATACTATGTGCCCTCTGTGTCACCATTCTTCCGCAGTTGCAGATATGATTCATAAGCGTCCTGTAATTCCTTACCCACTAGGGTTCTTGATTTAGTTTTCTTTGGTGGCTTCCAGTATGGATCAGACTTGCTACCTCTATAGTCAGTACCCAACTGTGTCATCTTCACACTGGAGAAAGCACCTACATTTTCCTTAACATCTGGTGACAAATCCTCTAGCCTTTCTACTCTCTTGGTATTCAGCACCTCACTAATGGCTACAGTATCGTCGATGTTACCCTCTTGTACCTCCTGATATGCCTTCCATATCCTTTTAACATATGGTTCTTTAATGTCATCACGACCGGGCATCCTATCCAACCAAGATATACAGGCTAGTATCCTATTCAGTACGCTATCCTTTGCTGAGATAGTCATACCCTGATTCAGACCCTGCTTATTCTTGTTGGCATAGTACTCATCGCTGTGACTCTCTGCCCTTCTTGCTACAATTTCATACGGTTTCACTAAGTACCCTCTAATATATTAAGAATTACACCCCTATTATACCACTTGAATTAGAGTATTAATAGTGATCCTAGTAATAGAACGTGACGGATGGAATGATAAGGCAAGGTCATAAACTGAGAGGCAGACCCTATCAAACCTTGGTTCAGGATGCCGTCACTCACCCTGTCGAAACCCACCTCTCTGCAAATTATGTCAATAAAGTGGTAACATTCTATAACTGTAAGAACTGATTCCTAATAACAACCCTTATCCTAAGATAAGACTATTCCCTTCCTTTAGTAAACAAGAATACTATGACTAATCCTGATGATAAGGACAAGGCTAGGCTCAAGCGTCAACGTAATCTTGTAGCCAAGTATAGTAAATATAAGCCTAAAGCCCTTAAAAAAAAGACTGAATATAATCGTCAATCAAACAAGAATCTTACAGAAGATTATTAGGTTGGGGTACATCTACTAGTTCCCAACAGATAGCACGACGCCCACTTCGAGTTTGCCTTTTGAAACCAGAGTCTTGTAGTAAACCTTCTTTCACAAGCGATCTAATAGACGCTGAGACTGTTTGATGCTTACCACCTAACATATATTCTAGTTCATCACAAGTCCAGTAATAAATATCTTTATCGTTTTCTATTAAATAAAACTTATCTAATATTTGCTGTCGAATAGGAATCTTACCACGGTTCACAGATTCATACGCATCTCTACTTGTTTGCTGTATTAACATACTTATCTCCTGTTAGATGTTGAAATGCTTTGTTGGCTTCAGCCGCCGCACTAAAGATATAACTCTTATCATTCTTTAAAGCGGTCAGCCAAGACTTAATATACTGAGTGTGTTGCAATTGCTCAAGCGGAATACCTATGTAGGAACAAGTCATTGCCGCTCCTAGTTCAGCAACTAACTCTTCGTAAGCGTAAGCATTCTCATACTTGTCACCTTTCTTACGGTCAAGTCTATGCTTTGCACCAGTAGCATGGATACCTTCATGCGCTTTGGTTGACTCACGTTCGGCATCAGATGTAAACGCTGAGTCTTGTGGTAACGCTATCGCATCATCAGATGGACGATAGAACGCTTTGTTACCACCGATATGTATACCACCACGCAACTCTAAGTTGTTGATATACTTATCTATTTCTGTAGTTGGATTAAAATCTGGAGCGACAACATCAGGTGTTGGTTCAGGCAAGCCGGGTATCTGATCCCGGTTCCATACCTTATATGTTCTCATAAATGGTATGCGTTTATCTTTGCCTGTCTTATCATCTGTCCCGACCAGAGTCTTATAGAACACAACATCATACGCATCTTTAAATACCTCATTAGGTACTGGGTGACTGTTACCTGTCAACTCTTTTAACTGAGTCAAAGTAAAGTAATCCCTTGACGAATGGGAATTAAACAGACCAAGTATCAACCAATTGATGCCACCATATTGACGTTTCGTTACACCATTACGCGCACTACCCAGACCTTCTAACATATTACTAGTGCCATCTTGAACCCAAGGCTTATGCCAAGGACTGATAGATTCACCTGCCTCAATGCGCTCTAGTCTATCGATCAAGGGAGGTACTACTGTTTCATATACTTTATCTTTAGGTTTCATTTTATATTCCTCTGTCTATATAAGGCTCAGGTACAAACCAATCCCAGAATTCATCTTTCTCTCCCGGTTCAGTAAGATATTTTCTACGTCTATCCACTATGGGATATGTCATGTAGTCTAACTTAAAATGCTGACCAGTGTTAACATTCCTTATTGTAGCACCAGATACATTAAACATTTTCCCTATCTCAGCGTATGAAGTACCTTCTCTAAGTTCAATGTAGATTTCTTCAACTTGTTCTACATTAAGTTTAGCATACTCAGAATCAAAAGACTTATTCTTGAAGGGCATGTTCTTCATCCTCGTATCCTTGTACAAAATCAGGACAGTCATGCTCTTCCCATACGTCATCAACATAATGAGCAAGAGTACAGCGCCATTCAAACTTATTATTTGTAGGTAACCAACGTTTAGAGCGTAGATTCTCACACTCATAACAGCATTTCATATTACATCCCTCATTGATCTATCGACTGACTCAATCATACCTTCAGTAAGCATGACATCTAGACCATCTTCATCTGAACAGTAGCACATACGATACCATTCATTACTGTCTAGCATCATATCCCACTCTATTTCATCGACTACATACCATACGCCATCACATAATACCATGTCGCCCTCAATAATCTCGGCATCACGTTGGTATTCATAAGCCTCCATCTGATCCATGTTCCAATCCCAGTCAATAGGTTCTATAAAAGGTGTCATTAGTGTATCGCTCCTAAGTCTCGTTCCATTGTAACTGAATCAACATATGCCTGTATATGGTCACGCAATTCTTCTCTAACCCTGACAGCATCGATATTATCTAGCAACTCTACAATAAAATCAATCTCTGCTAGGTCAAAGTTAGATATAACATAGTCAGTTATATCATCAACCTCCAGATCATCGGGGTTACCAACGATCAACATAAACGCATCGTATATGTCTTGACTCACCGTCTTGTCTCCTCTCATTTTGTTTTGCTCCATAGTATTACTGTTACACCACATAGTATCATACATATTACCCAAAGCCAAGCAATAATTGTTTCCATTTTAACTTATCTCCTTGTTTACTTGTTACTTAATAATAACATAATAAAATAACTATTAAAATCAAATACTTATCTTATTATCTTATAATTATATTTGTTAACATTTTGCCCTAGAATCCCAATGCGATTAACGCCGGAGGGAACTACGCAACAGCGGTCAACCAAGAGGGAAGGCGAAGCAGAAAAAAAGGGTGTGGAGATAACCCCACACCCTGATTCTCTTAGATGTACAACTGCTTGAGGAGTTTACACACCCCAAGACTTCGACTTAAACCGTGACGCTTACGCTGTTGTATTACACAATTACGCGCATGAACGTCAATCTTTAAGCGAAGATCGCCGGGTATCTCTGTTGGAGTAGCATAATCAATAGCGTTCTCAACAACTTTGATTATCTCGTCTCCAAGTAACTCCCACTCTGAACAAGTACTTTGATGCTCTTCTTTCAACTCTGACATAACGTACTCCAAAGCATCTTCTTCTGAATTAAACTCATCAACAACCTCAGATACTAACTCTGCTATGTCTGAATCGCTAGGTGCGCGAAACTCTGAGTTCTTAAACATATCCAGAGATGACTGTAATGTAGGCTCTGTAAGGTTAAGAGAAGCCAATACAAAAGCGTACCCATTGAGTGACTCTTCTGGATTGTAAGTGTTACCAAACCCTTGTTGCTCTCGGTTATACTCTGGAACACTCTGATCTCTACGGTTATCATACTCATTACGAGCATCTAAGGTTTTCTTGTTGTTACGCAATGTCTGACGCTTTACAATGTTTTTAGCGTGAAGTAGTGCATAGCAGTTAGCAGAACCTTGAACTCTGTAACCTACAATGTTTTTGATGATTTCGATGTCATTTAGTATGTCTTTCATTTCTATTTCTCTGTTGTTGTTGTAGCCGTTATTGACTACACTGTCTATTATACACACGTTGAGGCTCAGGTCAAGTTCGCGAACGCGCCTTCCCGAGGGATTTGTATGATAATATCTGATAAACCAAGCATCATATATAACTAATATATATAACACTAACCAGATACCTAAGCAAATCGTGAGTATGTTGGAAGGTTGACTTGCGCCTGAGACTCTGTGTGATACACTGTAAGTGTAGGCAAGATAAGGATATATATTCCTTTATCGCGGAACCCACACAATACAACCATTGCACCTCAGTCTATTACTCTTCCCCTATACATATATACACAACAAACAACTACATATACTTATAGTACTATGGCTGTTATCTGTGGATAGATAATCATAGATTAGATATCCTACACCCACACACACACGGACTCCAAAGGCATCTTACCCCTTACCCCTGACTCTACTACCTGTAACTTAGATATACGGGCAGTGCGGAGGGGTACCCCACCCCTTTGTACTAAAAGTATATCTATATATATTCTCCCCACTCACTAGAGGTTACTTTAAGCATTCATAAGGAAATTCTAATATGACTGATCGTATAAAATATAAGAGAAAATATAGAGAATCTGTAAAACCATTAGGTATTGGCGATCCTTTGGCTAACGCAGGATTAGCCGGGGGTATGAGAAAGAAAGCAATCTTAGACTCAAAAGCAGACAAACTTATGGGTGCAACATCTCTTGCCGTAGCATCAGCACCCGGGGCTATGATAGCAAAAGGCTTTCATGATGTAGGGGAGAAAAGAAAAGCGTCAATTAAAAAAAGAAAAGATATGAAAAAAGAATCTGCTAAACGTATCTTAACTGTACAACAGAAACATAAGGCCGCTAGATACAAAAACGTTAAAGCAAAGAAACGATCTTACTGAATTAACTGGCCTTAAGAGAACATATCTTAATTGTTCCCCTATAGAGACTCAATTACTCAGATCATTTAAAAGATGGCCCTAGTAATATAGAGTACCACTCTTAGACTGGTAAATTAGGGGGGAGTACCTTACCCTACCCAATCACCCTACTACACCCTATATAGTATCTGGTAACCATCCTTAGAGTGGTTAAAATGGAGCCAGAATGGACAAAATACTGGTACGCAAGTTATGAACTACTATGACTTACTAAAATCATACTATGCCGCTAGAACTCCTAATTTTAGGGATACTGTGGTTGATCCCGCTATACTAAGGGGTTATAAAAAATACGGTAGTATTTCTGGAGATACTACACCCTTTGAAAGAAACAAGGTAACAACTGATAAAGAACTTATAGATAAAAGAAGAAACAACCTTATATTCAATAGGTTAGTGCCTAGAGTGGAAGGTGACAGCGATGTTAATCCTTTTTTGCGTAATGTTCCAGAACATGAAAGATACGAGAAAAAACAAGAGCAAGCGTATAATGAAATGTTTAATCCTTACATGGAAAGTATAAAGGATTATCGTGAGGCGGTAAGGTGGAACCCTAAAAGCGGCTATCTTGAAAATGCTAAGTGGGGAATAAACCCCATAACAGGAACATTTGATCGTATGCAGGGAGATACTCTGGGCATGGCTCGAAATAAAGAGCCTATAATTATAAGGAAAACACAGGAAAGCGACCCTAATTTTCTTCAAACATTAGCCCATGAAGGTAGGCATAAGAACCAAGAAATGGTTAATCCGAACATGAGTTCTAAAGACTTAAGGGAAGTGCATAGAGATATATACAACATGGAAAGTCAATATGCACACCCATTAGAAAAAAAGAAATGGTTCCAAAAGTTTGTTCCTGAGTACCGCTCCATACCTCAAAGATACCCACAATTCTTTACACTGAACAATACTGGCCCAAGACGTAAAAAATTCACACCATGATCCTACTAGACAACGAATGAAGTTATATGACAGACAAGCAAGAAAAATTTATAGATCACTACTGTAAAACAGGTAATGCTACCCAAAGTGCTATAGCATCAGGGTATTCCAAGGCTACCGCTAAACAGGCAGGTCATAGATTGCGAGGTCAATTTAGACAGGAGATCGAGGAAAGAACCAAGAAAATGGTACAGGACATGGTTCCTATATCATTATCTGCTATTAAATCCCTTATAGAACAGGGCGACAGTGAGTCAGTTAGACTAGCCGCCGCAAAAGATATCCTTGATCGCTCTGGATTAAAGCCAGTAGATCGTGTAGAAACCACAAACATTGAACAAATGTCTGACGAGGAAATACAAAGGCGTATAGATGCCCTCACAAAACACTGAACTACTCCTACTTCTAGAAGCACAGAAACAAAGAGAGCGGTTTAATAAGATAAATAACTACGATCCTTACCCTTATCAGCAAGATTTTCACGCTACAGGGTTTGAGAATAACCAACGCTTATTGATGGCGGCTAACCGAATAGGTAAATCTTATTGTGGTGCGGCTGAAATGTCCTACCATCTTACAGGAATGTACCCTGATTGGTGGAAGGGCAGACGGTTTAACAAACCTATTACCGCATGGGCAGGTGGTGTTTCTAACGAAACTACTAGAGATATTGTACAAGCAGAACTATTAGGTTCTCCCGATGACCCTGAAGCCTTTGGCTCTGGCGCTGTTCCTAAAGAAAATATAATAAAAACGGAACGTAAGCCCGGAGTGCCAAACGCCAAGTCCGTAGCATTGATACGGCATATTTCTGGGGAGAACTCTTCTTTACACTTCAAAGCCTATGAGATGGGTGTAGACAAGTGGCAGGGACGCTCTGTTGACGTTGTATGGCTAGACGAGGAACCCAGTAGGGAACTCTACTCACAGGCCGTTACACGAACTCTGGATAGAAGAGGCATGGTTTACATGACCTTCACACCAGAACAGGGCATGACAGAGACTGTAGCGAGTTTTATGAACCGTATACAGAAGGGTCAAAGCCTTACCAATGCGACATGGGATGATGCCAGTGAGAAGATAAAGTCCATGAAAGGACAGGATGGACACCTTTCTGAAGAAGTTATGACACAGATTCTCAGTGCATATGCTCCACACGAAAGGGAGATGCGTAGATACGGTAGACCTACTATCGGTTCCGGTCTGATATTCCCAGTAAACGAAGAGGATTTAATGATTGATCCTATCGTGATAGAAGATCATTGGCCTAGAGTAGCCGCTATAGATTTTGGGTGGGATCACCCTACCGCAGTAGTCTGGTGTGCTATAGATCAGGAGGAAGATACCTTCTACATCTATGATTGCTATAGAGCATCTAAGGCAAGCCCTAGCGTACACGCAAGCATTATAAAGCAAAGACCTAGTTTTATTCCTATTATCTACCCGCATGACGGAAACCGCAGGGATAGCATGGGAAACCCCGGTCTAGCAGAACAATACAGGGGTCATGGGTGTAACTTTACACTAGATCACTTTCACAATCCACCGGGACTAGGCCAAACTAAAGGCTCTAACTCAGTAGAAGAAGGGCTTATGGCTATGCTACAAAGCATGGAAGCAGGTAAGTTCAAAGTATTCAGCACTCTGACAGACTGGTTTGAAGAGTACAGAATGTACCACAGGAAGGATAACAAAGTGGTTGCCATAAGAGATGACTTGATGTCAGCCACACGATACGCTTTCCAATCACAACGACACGCTGTTGCAGGTTCAGACCCTACTTGGACTAACAATTTAAATTACGGAGAATATGGGATTGTCTGACAGAGAACAAGAACTATTAACCAGAGTAAATGCAGAGATTACAGATTCTCTGGGTTACGATGGGGAGATATCAGAGCAGAGGGAAAAAGCGCAAGAGTATTACTATGCGTTACCCTTTGGTAATGAAGTGGACGGTAGAAGTCAGTATGTTGACTCTACTGTACAAGACACTATCGAATGGATTAAACCCAGTCTTATGCGTATCTTTGGCTCTGGTGACGAGTTTGTTAAGTTTACACCGCATGGCCCAGAAGATGTAGATGCCGCCGCACAAGCAACCGACTATGTTAATTATGTTTTTTCTAAAGATAATCCCGGTTGGGAGATTTTGTATTCGTGGTTTCACGATGCCCTTTTGCAAAAAAACGGTATCATTAAAGTATGGTGGGATGAGTATTCAGAGTATGTTAGAGAAGAGTATTCTAACCTTTCAGAACTAGAACTACAATACTTAATAACAAATGACAATGTTGAAGTTGTTGAACATACCCAAAAAGATGATGTTGTTAATGGAGCGCCGGGCATAACACATGATGTTGTAATAAAACGACACAACTATGACGGCAGGGTTAAGATTGAAAATGTCCCACCTGAAGAGTTTCTTATTTCAAGAGAAGCCAAAAGCATAGAAGATGCTAGGTTTGTTTGTCATCGTGTCAGAAAAACTTTATCTGAACTTAGGCTTATGTATCCAGATCAGGACTTTGGCCCAGAAGATTTGGGAAGTGGCGATGATGATGCCTACTTTAGTGCAGAAAGACTATCAAGATATGAATTTGATGACTCAGAAAATTATGGGTTTGGTGGAAATGAGGAAGAGGCGTTAAGAGAATATTGGCTACATGAGTCATTTATAAAAACAGACTACGATGAAGATGGTATTGCAGAACTTAGAAAGGTATGCAGTGTAGGCAGTTATGTATTCTCTAATGAAGAAATAGACAAGAAACCTTTTATTTCTATTACTCCTTTAAAGATACCACACAAGTTCTTTGGTTTATCTATTGCAGATTTAGTAATGGATTTACAGTTAATCAAGTCTACGCTTATGCGTAACTTAATGGATAATGCTTATAACCAGAACTTTGGTCGCTATGCTGTAATGGAAGGTCAAGCAAACCTTGATGATCTTCTTACACAGCGTCCGGGCGGTATCGTTAGGGTTAAATCACCCAATGCTATTATGCCTTTGGCTACCCCTCCTCTTGAGCCATACTCATTCCAGATGCTTGGATACTTGGACGAAGTAAGGGAATCAAGGTCTGGTGTAAACAAAAATACCCAAGGTATTAACGCAGACGCTCTCACAAGCCACACAACGGCTACAGCGGTGAATGCGGTGATGACTAATGCCCAGAGTAGGGTTGAGTTAATTGCCCGTCAGTTTGCAGAGACAGGCGTTAAAGACCTGATGAACTGCATCTATGAATATCTAGTAAAGTACCAAGACAAAGAACGTGTTGTTATGTTACGCAATGAGTGGGTTCCAATACGACCTGATTCATGGAGTGACAAGATGGACTGTACTGTTTCGGTTGCTCTTGGTAATGGTTCTAAAGATCAGCAGATGGCTCATCTATCACAGATGCTTTCATTTGCGTCACAGGCTATGCAGGGTGGGCTACCCATTGTAACGGAACAAAATATGTATAACCTTGGTGCGGCTCTTATTAAGGCTATGGGATATCAGAATGTCGATGACTTCTTAACTCCACCGCCTCCACCACAACAAGGTCAGCCTACTCCAGAACAACAATCTGCCATGATGGAACAACAGAATAAAATGAAAGAGTTGGAGATTAAACAGGGCGAACTACAGGTCAAAATGATGAAAGTCCAACAGGACGCTCAAGACGCACAAGTAGACGCACAACTTAAAGCGGCAGAGATCGCGTTAGAAAGAGATCAAAATAGGCCAATAGCAATAGGATAATATGACAGACCAACAACGAGAGGAGCAAGCAAAACGCCTCCTCAATGACCCGATGTTTAACGAAGCATTTGACGAATTAGCAGAACATATACATACCACTTGGATACAAACAAGTGTGAAAGATGTCGAAAGTCGTGAGCAATCATGGCTTTCTTTACGGCTCCTTGAGCGGATACGCTTACATCTAACCAGTATCGTAGAATCTGGAGAGTTAGCGAGGAAAGTCAAGGACATCCATATATAGGAGAATTTGTAATGGCGGATACCATTGACCCGCAAGCAGTAGAGCAAGGCAGTATAGCCGAAGCACAAAGTGCTTTTCTTGGATTACTGGAGCCTGAAGAGGCCAAACCAGAAACCGAGGCAAGCGAACCTACCGAAGATGTTGATGAGTCTACTGAGGAAACTCAAGACGAACCATTGGAAGAGGATGCCTTAGAAGAGGAAACCGAAGTTGAGGAAGAATCTGATGAGGAACAGTTGGATGAAGACGAGCAAGAAGAGACTGAAGAAGTCTATTCCGTCAAAGTTGACGGAGAAGAGATGGAAGTTAGTCTTGACGAACTTGTTAATGGGTACTCCCGACAATCTGACTATACTCGTAAAACGCAAGAACTTGCAAGCCAGAGGGATCAAATGGCCCAAATGCAACAGCAATGGGCTACTGAAATATCTGAAGCACAAGCGGAGCGTCAGCAATACATAGAAGCGCTTGGACAATTTGTTCATCAATCTATGGCAGGTCTAGAGCAGTATGCAACAATCAATTGGGAACAACTTCGAGAAGATGATCCTATTGCATTTGTTACAAAGAAAGAAGAGTTTCGTGACGCTCAAGAAAGAGTTAGGCAAGCGCAAGCCCAACAGGAATATGAGACTCAAAAACAAAACGAAGAGATTAGTAAAGTCCGTAAACTGGCTGTTCAGGAAGAATACAAGCGATTAACAGAGGCTGTACCTGAATGGAGTGATCCAGAAAAACGAACCAAGTTAGCCTCTGATCTTTCTTCATATGCTATACAACAGGGATTTACTCAGGATGAGTTAAAAGAACTGATAGACCATAGATCGTTAATTGTACTTATGAAAGCATCTAAATATGATGCTCTTCAAAAGTCTGACGTTAAAGCCAAGAAGTTGAAAAACAAACCCAAGGTTGTACGATCAGGTAAGGGCGGCGCTAAGAAAGCCGACAAAGATCGTAATAAACGTATTGCCTCCATGAAGCGTCTTAAAGAGAGTGGTCATGTAAATGATTCTGTATCTCTCTTTGAGGATTTTGTAGACATTTAACAAAGGAGGTAATCTGCTATGGCAGTTCCCGGAAATACCCGA
>Ga0209335_10003595_pt1 | contig 15351 bp, 15 predicted proteins | sample COG_09_FD_184753 | JGI IMG/M metagenome (GOLD analysis project Ga0209335, IMG submission 184753) | Pelagic Microbial community sample from North Sea - COGITO 998_met_09 (SPAdes) (version 2) | ecosystem: Environmental > Aquatic > Marine > Neritic zone/Coastal water | place: Helgoland, sampling...
AGATGTTTGGGGTTGATATTGCACAATCATTGAACCACGCGTTCGTTTCTGCCTCCATGAGCCTTCCCCTGATTCTGTTGTTGTCCCTGCCTTTGGTTCACATCATCGTTTTGCCACGGCTGTTCAGCCGCGCGGGGCTACCGGCCTGGCATGGCTATGTGCCTGGCCTCAATTACTGGACCTTGCTGGGCATGCTGAAGCGGCCCAAGCACTGGCTGATTCCGCTGCTTTTCCCCGGTCCCAATTTGTTGATGGGGGCCATCCTTCACGTGGAGATCGGCATTGTCTTTGGCAAAAGGTCCACCGCCCAGCAGTGGTTTTTTGGTGCCCTCCCTTGGGTTGCGCTGCCCATGTTGGCTTTTCAGGGCGCGGACAAATTCGAAGGGCCGCGCGATTGGACCAACGTCAAAAAGGGCTTGATGCGCGAATGGGGCGAGGCCATCCTTTGGGCCACCGTGGTGGCTTCCTTGATCCGGGGCTATGTCTTCGAGGCTTTCACGATTCCAACGGCCTCCATGGAGGACAGCATGCTCGTGGGGGATTACCTCGTGGTGAGCAAGATGAGCTACGGTCCGAAGTTGCCGGAAACCCCGTTGTCCTTGCCTTTCGTGCACAACGCCATCCCGGGAACGGCGCTGAGAAACAGCTACCTCGAATGGGTGGATTTGCCCTACAGCAGGCTGCCTGGTTTTGGCGACGTGGAGCGCTACGATGCCGTGGTGTTCAATTTCCCAAATGGCGACTCCATTGTGGTGGATGCCTATCTCGCAGGTCACGATTACCATGCGTTGGTGCGCCAGCGGGCGATTGGTTTTGCCGGTGGTGACCCTGTGGCTTACGAAGCCGACCGCGGCACGTTCAACGCCTTGGCCCGAAAGGACTGGTCGCGCACCCACGGCATCAAGGCCCGGCCAGTAGACAAGAAGGAGCACTATGTGAAGCGTTGCGTGGGCCTTCCCGGCGAGGACTTGGCCATTGTGGACCGGCAATTGGTGATCGACGGCGAGGTGGTGGAGTCGCCCCCCGGGTTGCAGTACAATTACCTGGTTCGGCTCAAGCGAGAAGCGGACATGCGCGTCATCCGTGAGCGGCTCGGTTTGACCGACATCGACATTCAGGGCAAGGGCCCCGGCGGTACTTACTTCATGGCCTTGCGCGAAGACGAGGCGGAGCTGTTGGTGGAGCGCGACATGGTTGCAGATGTTCAGCCTTTTGACGTTTCTACCCGCAGGGGGACGCTGGACATGTACCCCAACACCAACACGTTTGACTTTGCCACGTGGGAACTCGACAATTATGGCCCCATTCACTTGCCTGCAGCGGGCGAGACGGTGCCGTTGACGCCGCGCAATGTGGCGTTGTATCGCCGGGTCATCACCGCTTATGAGGGCCACACCTTGGAGGAACGCGGTGAGGAGGTCTTCATTGATGGCGCTCCTGCGACGTCTTACACGTTTGAGCAGGGCTATTACTGGTTGATGGGCGACAACCGCCACAGTTCAGCCGACAGCCGGTATTGGGGTTTTGTACCTGCTGATCACGTGGTGGGCCGGGCTTCCTTTACTTGGTTTAGCAAGATGAACACGGCGCAGCACGGCGAGTCAGGCATTCGCTGGGACCGGATGTTCAAGTCGGTGAAGTGACCGGTGAAGTAGACCTGTTGCCCCTTTGCCCCTTCCCGCCCCTGCCCTGGTGGGGCGCGATCTGCGACAAAGCCGCGCGCCTGGACGGGTTGGAACACTATCAGAAGCGCTCTTTTCGCAACCGTTATTGCGTGATGCAGTCCGATGGACTGATGCAGTTGACAGTTCCGGTTGAACGCCGCGGCGGCCGACCGAGGCCACAGGATGAAACCCGGAGGGTGATGGGCGATGCGGACCGCAAGGCGTGGCAGGCGGTGAGGACGGCCTATGGCCGTGCCCCGTATTTTGAGGAAATGGCGGATGGACTGGAGGCGCTTTTTTTGCGCGGTCCAGAGACGCTGGGCGGATGGAACAGGGCCACGGTGGCTTGGGCAGCGGAGTGGATGGGCATGTCAGTGCCCGGGGATGTTCAAGCCGAAGAATACCATGTAGTCGACCACGGCGTGAGGATGTTGCAATGGCAGGATGGGGCGGCGCATGGCTTGGTGCGTTGGCCTCACGTCTGGGAGGACAGGCACAGGGCCATTCCCTTTGAGCGTCTGGGGATACTCGATGCCCTGCTTCATGTGGGGCCGGCGGCTGTGGAGCTGGTTAGCCCTGTTCCACCGAGTGGATCTCCGCATCTAAGATGACGTCGAGGACGACCACGCGCTCTTCCTCTATGAGGTAGTAGATGCGGTGGTTGTGGGCGAGCAGGCTGCGGATGTCGCCTGGAATGGCGTCGAATCGGGCCTTGCGCGCGTCGCTGGGGACGGCGTTTCTGGCGAGGGATCGGATGCGCGAGAGCATTTCATCCTTGGCCTTTTCGGCGCCGATGAGTGAAGCGCCCTGCAATTGCCGGATGATCCGTTCCATGGCGGTAACGGCGCGGTCGGCGATGATGACATTTCTGTTCACGGGCGAAAGATCGCCATGCATGCACAAAGGCGGTCATAAATCCCATGGGGTTTCCCACGGTGGCCCCGTGGACCCTGTTATTTTTGGCGCATGGAAGAAGCAACGTTGGCGCTGTCGGCCACCCCATTGCACGCCGTGCACATTGCGGCAGGTGCGCGCATGGTGCCGTTTGCCGGATATGAGATGCCTGTGCAATATGCGGGCTTGCGTTCAGAGCATGAGGCCGTCCGCAAGGCTGCGGGGCTGTTTGATGTGAGCCACATGGGAGAATTGTGGTTTTCGGGCGCAGGTGCAGCAGGTTTTTTGCAGCGCTTGCTCGCCGGCGATGTGGCCAAGGCCGCACCGGGCCGAGCGCTGTATACGTGCCTGCTCAACGAGGGGGGTGGAATTGTAGAGGATTTGCTGGTCTACGGTTTTGAGGACCGGTATCTGCTGGTGGTCAATGCGGCCAACAAGGATGAAGTGGTGTCGTTGATCCGGGCGGAGCTCCCGGAGGATGTGACATTCGAAGACGCCAGCGCGCGCACCGCATTGCTGGCGCTGCAAGGTCCGGCCTCTGATGCCGTGGCCCAGGCCATGGGGTTTGATTTGAAGGATTTGAAGTATTACCACCACAGAAATGTGGTCTTCAACGGTGTGGAAGTGACCGTGGGGGCAACAGGGTACACCGGTGAACGCGGTTTTGAGTGGTACGTGCCCGCAGAAAATGCCGCGGCGTTGTGGGCGGCCATGATGACGGCCGGAGCACCGAGCGGTTTGGTGCCATGTGGATTGGGTGCGCGCGACACGCTGCGCCTTGAAAAGGGCTTTTGTCTGCACGGCAATGACATCGGTCCCGGGTGCAACCCCGTGGAGGCGGGCCTTTCATGGACCGTGGGTTGGAAGACTGACTTTCGGGGCAAGGAGGCGCTGCAGGCCGTGCGGTCAGCAGGTGCTGCGCGCAAATTGGTGGGGTTCACCATGGCTGAGCGGGGCATTCCGCGCAAGGACTATGTGATCCAAGACTCCGAGGGCAATGACATTGGTGTTGTGACGAGCGGGACGCAGTCCCCTTCTCTCGGGCAGGCGATTGGCCTGGGCTACGTGCAAGTGGACTGGGCCGAAAAGGGGTCAGAGGTGCACATCGCCATCCGCGGAAAGGCGATCAAGGCGACCGTCACCGGGATTCCTTTCCTTTGAGACATGGAAGAGGTCAAATCAATGCCTGAATCAGCCAAGGCGGAAAGGAGCGAAAGGCGTGTAGAGGTGTGTTTCTCTCCCCGCCAATTCGACCTGTACAAGGACGACTTCCATACTTGTGTGGTCATCGATGTCCTGCGTGCGACCTCGGCGATCTGCACCGGATTGGCCAACGGCGTGGACCGTATCATTCCGGTGCCCACTGTAGAAGAAGCGCGTGCACTGCAATCCGAAGGCTATGTGGCGGCTGCCGAGCGCAATGGTCAAATCGTAGAAGGGTTTGACTTTGGCAACTCCCCCCGGGCATACATGGAAGGGGCCTTGCGGGGCAAGACCGTGGCCCTGACCACGACCAACGGGACCAAGGCGATTGAAGCGGCGAAGGTGATGCCACAGGTGGCCATCGGCAGCATCAACAACCTCGATGCCATTTGCACTTGGCTGATGCAGCAACCCGGAAACGTGCTGCTGTTGTGTTCCGGATGGAAGGACAAGTTCAATTTGGAAGACACCATCTGTGCTGGCGCCATTGCCGACAACCTGATTGACATCGCGCGTTACCGCAGTGAGGAAGACAGTACGATTGCGGCCAAGCATCTTTTTCTGGGTGTGCGCGGCAATATTTTCCCCTTTCTGAAGGCGTCATCGCACCGCCGGCGCTTGCGCAAGCTCAACTTGGGTGAGGACATCAAATATTGCCTCACGCCAAACACGGTGAACGTGGTGCCTGTCTTGCACGAGGGCGCCTTGGTGGATGCCCGGCGGATCAAGGAAGGTGTGGTGACCGACGTGGTGCGTTGAGGCGGACTTCTCCCCTGCTTTTTTGTTTTTTCATGGTGGGTTGGGCGTTGCTGTGCAGCGCCTGGGGTTTCCCTGTGCACCGGCACATCAACAGGTCTGCGACCGAGGCCCTGCCCGCACCGCTGCGCGGTTGGATGATGGCAGAGGTGGAATGGCTGGCGGCCCATGCCACGGATGCTGACAAGCGCAAACACGCCGTGGAGCGTGAGGCGCCCCGGCATTACTTGGACCGCGACGCGCCAGCCTTGGCGTGTTTGGACACCTTGGGTGCGGCGCCTTGGTTTGGCCGAGCGGCCGCAGCGTGCAGTGAGGACACGCTGTGGGCCTATGGCGTCCTGCCGTGGCAGCTGCGCTGGTCTTATGACCGGTTGGTCGCGGCGTTTGACAGCTGTGACCGCATGGCCATACTCCGGGCAGCAGCCGATCTGGGGCATTACGCGGCCGATGCGCACGTGCCGTTGCATACGACCCTGAACTACAACGGCCAGTTGACGCAACAAGACGGGATCCATGCGGTGTGGGAGACGCGGTTGCCCGCGTTGTACGGCGGTGGATACCTGTTGGCGGTCCCCGAGGTGGGCTACATAGAAGATGTGGACGCCTGGGGGTGGTCAGTGTTGGCCAAGAGCCACGCGCATGTGGAACCGCTCCTGGCGGCAGAGCGTCAGGTCAGTGCTGCTTGGGGCGCAGACCAGCATGTGCGCGAGCAGCGAGGCAACACCATGCAGCTGCAGCGTGTGCCGCTGTGGTGCCAGCGTTACCACAGCGCCCTCGGCGGCATGGTGGAGCAGCGCTGGCGCGCGGCGATCGAAGGGGTGGCCAGCTTGTGGTACTCGGCGTGGTTGGATGCAGGCGCGCCCGACCTCTCTGCCGTGATGGCTCCGCGAAGCAGATGGCAGGAGACATTGGACCGCCTGATTGGTCGCAATCCAAGGCGTGTAAATGGCCCGCTGCCAGTACCTTGAAGCCATGCGCAGGATCGCTCTGGTCAATCCATACTCTGCCGGAAGTCACGCCCAATGGGCGCAGGGCATGGCGCGGGAATTGCCAGCGGCGGCCAAAAAGATGGGCCGCGGGCTGACCGTGGAGGTGTTTTCGCTGCCCGGTCGGCACTGGAAATGGCGCATGCATGCTGCGGCACTGACCTTGGTGGCGCGCATGGAGGAGGCCGGCCTGTTTGAAGCGGGCGTGGATGCCTACATCGTGACCGATATGTTGGATGTGGGGCAATTCAGATCGGCGCTGCCCCCAGCGGAGCGCTCCAAACCGGTGGTCCTTTATTTCCACGAAAACCAACTGACGTTTCCAGCCCATCCCGAAAGGCCGGCCGAGGCGTGGGATCGGCATTATGCCTTCATGAATGTCACGGGGGCATTGCTGGCCGATGCAGTGTGGTTCAACTCGGTGTATCACCGGAACCTGTTCCTGGAAGCTTTGCCGGCATTCATGTCGGCATTTCCTTCTCCACGACCGACGGATTCGGCAGCGGTGATCGCGGCCAAGTCCAAGGTGATCCCCATCGGGATCGAAGACGATGTCTTCACTGCGGGCAAGGTGGACGGTCCCGGTCGGTTTGGAGAGGGACCGCCCGTGGTGGCTTGGAACCACCGTTGGGAATACGACAAGGGGCCGGCGGCTTTTTTGGCTTGCTTGGATGCTGCTGCGGCCGAAGGTTTGGCGTTTCGCTTGGCGGTGATGGGGCAATCGTTTGATCAGGTGCCAGAAGCTTTTGGGTTGCTGCGGCAGCGCCACGCCGATCGGATTGTGAGTTGGGGCCATCTGGAGAGCCGTGCGGAATATGTCGAGGCACTGCGCTCAAGTGATGTCGCCTTGGTGACCGCCCACCACGACTTTTTTGGCATCAGCGTGCTCGAAGCGGCGGCAGCGGGGCTTGAAATTGTGGCACCGCGGGCACTCGCCTATCCCGAACATTTTGGGGCAGATGTGCTCTGTGCGCGGTCCGACTTGGAGGCGGCATTTCAGTCGGCACTCACACGCCGTCAAAAGCGGAATTGGGATGTGGGAAAATATGCTTGGAGCCGAGTGGCTCACGAAGCGATTGTGGCCTTGTTGGACGTTTGAACGGCTTTTTGGCCACCTTAAATGCAGTTTTATTGGCCTGAAGCAAAAAAATGGGCCTGATGGAAAGTCGGGTTTTGCTGTGCTGCTGAGATTGAAAATCAGATGAGGAGCCTTTTTTGGTGGGTGTAACTCGCGTTATCAACGCTGTGAATTTTAGGTGGGTTATGAGAGAGGATTCCGATAATGGACTTTCGTAAAAGTCAAGGGGTCAAAGACTTTTTTTTATCAAACCTTACGGGAATATTTGCCTTCTCCTTTTCGGGGAGCGCCGGGTGTTGAACCTGGTGGATTTATGACTCTATAACCTCACAAGAATGAACCTGAACCACGAAAGTGTCTGGGCGAACTGCCTCTCCTTCATAGAAGACAATGTCAGCGCACAGGCTTTCAAGACTTGGTTCGTTCCGATCAAGGCCGTGAAGTTGGAGGAAGCGGTACTCACCATACAGGTGCCTTCGCAGTTTTTTTACGAGTGGTTGGAGGAGCACTACATCGAATTGCTCCGCAAAGCCATTGGCAAGGAATTGGGCAAGGAAGCCCGTTTGGAGTATTCCATCATCATGGAGCAGCCTGCTGCAGGCGCTTCGCCCTACACGGTGAAGGTGCCCACATCTCACCATGCTGCGGTGCGGAACCGCTCGGTGAAGATGCCGATGGATACCATGGAGGCGCCCATCAAGAATCCGTTTGTCATTCCAGGATTGAAGAAGCTCAACATCGATTCCAACCTGAATCCGAAATACAGCTTTGAGAACTTCATCGAAGGCGAGAGCAACCGCCTGGCGCGCAGTGCCGGATTTGCGGTGGCCCAGAAGCCCGGTGGAACGGCATTCAATCCCCTGCTGATTTACAGCCCTGTGGGATTGGGCAAGACCCACTTGGCCCACGCGATCGGAATTGAAATCAAGAACCGCTTTCCCGAGAAAACGGTGCTCTACGTGAACTCCGAGAAGTTCACGCACCAGTTCATCGATGCGGTGCGCAACAACAGCGTCAACGACTTCTCCCACTTCTACCAGCTCATGGACGTCCTCATCGTGGACGACGTGCAGTTCTTCAGCGGCAAGGAGAAGACGCAGGACGTGTTCTTCCACATCTTCAACCAGCTGCACCAAACGGGCAAGCAAATCGTCTTGACCAGCGACAAGCCGCCGGTGGAGATGCAGGGCATGGAGCAGCGCCTCCTCTCCCGCTTCAAGTGGGGCCTCAGTGCCGATGTGCAGGTGCCGAGCTTGGAGACCCGCATGGCCATCCTCGAAAAGAAGATGTACGCCGACGGCATCGAGTTGCCGCGCGAGGTGATGGAGTACTTGGCGTATTCCATCAACACGAACATCCGTGAGCTCGAAGGCGCCCTAATCAGCTTGATCGCCCAGAGCAGCCTGAACCGCAAGGCCATCACCTTGGATTTGGCCAAGCAGATGATCGACAAGTTCGTCAAGAACACCGCCCGGGAAGTCAGCATTGACTACATCCAAAAGGTGGTGTGCGATTACTTCGACCTGCCGATTGAGTTGCTCAAGTCCAAGACCCGCAAGCGCGAAATCGTGCAGGCACGTCAGATTGCGATGTACTTCGCCAAGAAGATGACCAAGAGCTCGCTGGCCAACATCGGCCTCCACTGCGGTGGAAAGGACCACGCTACCGTGCTCCACGCTTGCCGGACGGTCAACAACTTGAGCGAAACGGACAAGCACTTCCGGAAGTACCTCGATGATCTGGACAAGAAGCTGAACGTCAGCTGATCGCGTGAAACGCTACCTCGTCGTTTGCCTCGGCAACATCTGCCGCTCGCCCATAGGCGAGGGCTGGCTTCGGCATGCGGCCATGGTGCGGGGCTGCCGGGCCAAAGTGGATTCTGCCGGAACGGCGGGATACCATGTCGGCGAGGGGCCGGATCCACGGAGTGTGGCGGCGATGCGGGCAGTCGACATCGACATATCGGGGCAGCGTTCGCGCAAATTTGTCCGCGCGGATTTCCAAAAATTCGACCGCATACTGGTCATGGACCAGGCCAACCTGAGGGATGTGCTCAAACTGGCGCGCACTGAAGAAGAGGAAAGCAAGGTGGCGTTGTTTGATTTGAGCGGCGCCGAGGTGCCCGATCCATACTATGGTGGAGATGGCGGGTTTGCTGCGGTGCGTGAGCAGGTGCGGCAGGCTGCCGAGGCCTGGTTGGACCGCGATTTCAATTGAGGCGGGCCGCCTCCACAACAAACTGTACGGGCGTGTGGGGGGCGAGTGCCCACTCCGGATGGGCATGGCTGCCAAAGGCCGCGGCAGATAGCGCCCAGCGCGTGCCACGGAACCCTGGACCGGCGCGTGCGAGCAAGGGTTGCAACGCCGGGACGACCTGGTCGGGCTCTCCAAAGCGGAAGGACAGGAATACCGTATCTCCGATGGCGCGGCCGTCGGGCCGAAAAGCGGCGATCCTGATTTCAACAGGGTCGCCTTTGGCGTAGCGCTGCTCCGGAGGCGTTTCCGCACCGGGAATCAGGCGTTGCAATGCCGCATGCCACAAGGCCTCTGTGGCACCTGGATGGGGTGCTTGGGCTACTTGCGCAGCGCCGAGTGCGGCGATGTCCTCACGGGTGGCGCACTGCCATGATACAGTGATGCTGTCCGTGTGGGCCCACCCGAGCTCCGTCCTCAAGGCCAAGGGCAATGCGGAGGGGTGCAGCCGCATCTGGTCGCCGCAAGCGATGACGGGCAGGCTGAGCAGGCTGCGGCGGGCAAGGCGGGATGCAGGCGTGGAGTCCGGGAAGAGGATGCCTGGCCAGGTGCCCCCCTCCTCTTGGACGGTGGCCACTACCGCACATCCGCTGTCCAGTGCAGCCGAAATCGGCTCGTTGCCCAATGCGATCAGCTTCCAGGGCAAGGGCTCGCGGGAAGTGCAGCCGAGGAGCAGGACGGCCGCAGCGGCCCATGCGCACAAGGGCCGGGCATTCATCGCGGTTGGGTGTAGACGTCGATGCGCATCGCGACGGTGATGACGGCTTCTTGTGGGATGTCGGGTGGCAAGCCGGTCATGCCCCAAGCGCGCGAAGGCGGGATGAGGGCCCGGAGGCTGTCGCCGAGTTGGGCGGCGCCGATGATTTCGTGAAAGCCCGCTGGCAAATCAGTGGCGCCCAGTTCAAAAGCCAAGGGGCCGTCGGCTTGCCAGCTGGTGATGGTGCGCCCGTCGAGCAGGCCAAAGTTGTGGTGGAGTTCGAGTACAGTGCCTTTGGGCAGTTCGCTGACGGGGCCCCGAGCAGGGGTATCGAGGACCTCGTAACGGATGCCGGTAGCGGTGGTGACGACAGCATCCCAATCTGCCGCTGTGGCCGAAATGAGGCTGTCGAGGGCCAAGGCGCGCTGGCGGTGAAACGCCATGAGGTCCGCCTTGCTTGGTGCTGACTTGGCTATGGGGTCTGGGAGCCGCTGCTCGTTGCAGCCCAGCCAAGTCACAGACAAGAGGGCCAAGGACAGCCCCCCGATCCACCTGCGGCTGGCGGGCCTCTGGGAGGTCATTCGTCTGCTTTTTCTGCGGCTGTGATGCCTGCGGCGATTTCGGGCAAGAGGCCGCGCAGGCGCGCCATGACCACCCCAATCGATTCGCGTGAAGCGCCACCGGCGGCATTGTGGTGCCCTCCGCCATCGAAATGCTGCTCGGCGAGGTCACGAACGCTGTAGTTGCCCACAGAGCGGAAGCTCATTTTGACGCGGTCGGTGGATTCCTTGACAAAAACGGCCACTTTGACTCCGGCCACCCCGAGGGCCTTGTTGACCAGCCCTTCGGTGTACCCCGCCCGGTAATTGAAGCGGGCCATGTCCTCGGCGGTAAGGTGAACGAAGGCCGTCTCAAACTCGGGGTGCACCTCCATGCGTTCCACAACGGCAAAGGCGTGCAGTTGCATCCGGTCCATCGGCTGTTCGCCAAAGATGGCCTCGTGTACAGCGGTGTGGTCGAGTCCGCGGTCCATCATCTCTGCAATCACCCGGTGGGTCTCCGAAGACACCGACCGGAAACGAAAGCTGCCTGTGTCGGTCATCATGCCCGCGTACAACAGGGAAGCGCCCACGGCATCGACCGCGTCCCGGCCACCGAGTCCGGCGATGACGCCATAGAGCAATTCTGCGGTGGAGCTACAGCGCGCGTCATGGACCCGAGCGGTAGGGAAGTCTTCGGGCCCCATGTGGTGGTCCACCATGAGCCAGGTGCCGGTGGCGGCTTGGGCGGCATCGGCCATCGGCCCCAGGCGGCCCATGCCATTGTAGTCGAGGGCAAACAGCACATCGGCCCGGTGCAGCGCCTCTTGCGCTTTTCCGGGGTCTGCGTCGAATTTGACAATGTCCTCTACGCCAGGCATCCAGTCGAGGGCCTCATCAGGTGCATCGGGCAACAGACAGGTGACCTCTTTTCCAGTAGAGCGCAGGTAGCGGGCCAAGGCCAGCGAAGTGCCCACGGCATCGGCGTCAGGCGAGCGGTGGCTCGTGATGGCGACGTGTTGCGCCCCGTCGAGGTGGCGCTGGAATTCCGCGAGGTCTGCGGCGTCCACCATGCTGTGGACGGATTGCGGTGCATTCATGAAAAGCGAAGATACCTTGCAGCCATGTCCAAAGCAGATGTCCCTGCCCCACTTGCTCACCCCGATTTGTCCACGAAGGCCGCCCGTGTGCAATGGGTGATGGACGAGCTCGAGCGGCTCTATCCGGAAGTGCCGGTTCCGCTCGACCATACCGACCCCTACACGCTGCTGGTGGCGGTGCTGCTCAGCGCGCAGTGCACGGACGCCAGGGTCAACCAGATCACCCCTGCCCTCTTTGCCCGGGCCGACAATCCCAAGCACATGCGCCATGTGCCGGTGGACGAGGTGCGCGAGATCATCCGGCCGTGCGGCCTCAGCCCGCAGAAGTCCAAGGCCATCGTCCGCCTGAGCGAGATCCTGATGGACGAGCACGGCGGCACCGTCCCCCAAGACATGGAAGCCCTTGAGCGCCTCCCCGGCGTGGGGCACAAGACGGCGTCGGTGGTCATGTCGCAGGCCTTCGGCGTCCCGGCCTTCCCTGTCGACACCCACATCCACCGTCTGATGTACCGCTGGAATTTCACCAACGGGAAGAACGTGGAGCAGACCGAGCGCGACGCCAAGCGGCTGTTTCCAGAGGGCAAGTGGAACAAGCTCCACCTGCAGATCATCTTCTACGGCCGCGAGTATTCCCCCGCCCGCAGCCCGAAGCGCGACCGGGACTTCATCACGCGGACCATCGGCCGCAAGTCCGAAATCGCCAAGCTGAAGTAGCGAGAGACGATGGGCTTCTTCTCCAACGACTACCCCAAACGGATGCCTTTCTTGGAGCGGGTGGGCAAGGAAATGCGCTTTCGCAAAGCCGTTCGCCAGTCCGCCCAAAAACACGGCCAACCGCAGTTCGTGCTGGTCCACCCCGATTGGCCGAGCAAGCGCGCCAGCATCATGGCCTACGCCGACGTCCTCGGTTGGGCGGTCACCAACCGCAAGGGCACGCCCGCCCGATACAAGGGCACAGTGAACATCCAGCTCGCCTTTGACGACCGCACCGAAAAGCGGCAGGCCCAGCCCGGCATGTGGAACGGCCATTGTCTGGACATCAGCAAGAGCACCCTCGACCGCCACCACCGCGAGGTCTTCGGCTACGGCCTCGCCGTGGATCCGACGGCCCACGCCGGCCCGATGCTCGAAAAATCAGAGGGCAACGCCGTCCACGACGGCCGCGAAATCCAAGGCCCCCTCGACCCAAGCCAGGTCCAGCCCGGCAAGGTCTACCAGCGCATCCTCGACAACCGCACCGAGCAAGGACTCTACGAAGACCTCAGGGTGGTGGTCATCGACGGACAGCTGCCGGTGGTCTACCGCAAGCGCAAGTCACAAGACGTCAGATACACCAACGAGACGGCTGAAGTGGATTTGGCGAAATCGCCCAAAACCGTCCTTTCTGACGCAGAAATCGCCCAAATTCTCGCGATTTCGGTCAAAATGTGCGCAGAATTCGCAGAATTGGATGTGCTCCGCGACCGCCAAGATGGGCGCATCTATTGCGTGGACCTCAACCCCACCCCCTACGGCCCGCCCGCTGGCCTTGCCGAGCGCGAAAGAAGCAGGGCCCTCAAACAGATTCAAGCCTTGCTCGGGCCTTGAAGCCAGGACATCATCCTTGGCCGAGCGCCCGGATGGTGCGCATGGGGAGGAACATCCTGCCGCTGTCGGGCAGGGCGATGAACCCATAGCGCGCATAGAAAGTGGCAGTTCCATCATCCAGGGGATCGACCACCACCGCCATGGCGCCGACACTTTCGTCGGACAACCACAGGCACCTGAGCAGGGCGTCCATCAACAGGAGTTCTCCCAGCCCTTGCCCTCGGCAAGACAGGTCCCGGGCCAAGCGTCCAAGGAGGATGATTTGACTTCGCAGGTACTGGCCAACTTCTTTCTGCACCCTTTTGATGAGTGGATGGTGTCGCGGTTTTCGAGTTGCGGATATGCGCGCTATGTGGACGATTTTGTTTTGATCAGCAGTTGTCAGTGGGCGTTGCGTGGGGCGGTTTCAAAGGTGCGGGTGAAGTTGAGGGAGGAGTTCGCTTTGAAGCTTCATCCGCGCAAAGTGAAGTTGCAACGTGTCCGGCACGGTGTACCCTTTCTGGGAGTGGTTGTTTTTCCGGGTCGCTTGCTTCCGGACCGGAGGCCCCGTGGGAGCTTTAGAGAAGCCATACACGGGTTCAATCGATTGGCCGTGAGCGAGGGAGACGCTGTGGCCATGGGCCAATGGGATGCTTCGTTCAGGGCTTCGCTGAACAGTTACTTGGGTGGGTTGTCGCAAACGCGAAGCAAGGGCTTTCGGTTGAGGTCATGGCGCAAGGTGAAAGCCCCTTGGCAAGAGCGTTTCGTGCTTTCCTCTGACGCCAGGAAGATTCAGCCGAGGAGATAGTCCTTCAGAGCGGCGTAAGTGGCGGAGATGGGGACGGCCTGTTTGGGGCGGTCGATGATGGCTTGAAGGCGTTCGGGCATCTCGGGTTCCTTGCCGATGACGGGGGCCACGACGTCGCCGAATTTGCAGGGAGCTGCCGTGTGGAGGTAGACGCCGATGGCGTCCGAGTCTTGTTGGAGCGGGGCGTCGAGGGCCTGATGGCCGATGGCGCCGTGGGGATCGCAGACGTAGCCGCTGTCTTTGTGGATGCTGGCGATACGCTCTTTGGTGTCGGCGTCGCTGAGGTGGAATCCTTGGACCTTGGCTTTGAAGGCGTCGAAGTCGTCTCCGAAGAGGCGGGTCAATCGCACGAAGTTGCTTGGGGCGCCCACATCCATGGCGTTGGAGATGGTGGCTACGCTGGGGCGGGGCTGGTATTTTCCTGTGGCGAGGTATTCCGGGACGACGCTGTTGGCGTTGGTGGCGGCGATGAAGCCTTTGCAGGGCATGCCCATTTTGTGGGCGAGCAAGCCGGCGGCGAGGTTGCCGTAGTTGCCGGAGGGCACGCTAAAGAGGACGTTTTCGCCCAACATGTGGACGGTGCTGGCGTAGTAGGTGGCCTGAGGTATCCAGCGCGCGATGTTGATGGAGTTGGCGCTGGTGAGGGGGCGGGCGGCTTGGAGCTGGGCGTCGAGGAAGGCCTCCTTGACCATGGCTTGGCAGTCGTCAAAGGCCCCGTCGACCTCCAACGCTTGCACGTTGCCGCCGACGGTGGTGAGTTGTTGTTCCTGGACCTTGCTGATGCGGCCTTTTGGGTACAGCAGGACCACATCGATGCCGTCGACGTTATAGAAGCCTTGGGCCACGGCGCTGCCGGTGTCGCCGCTGGTGGCCACGAGGACGGTGACCTTCTTGTCGCTGAAGTGGGCGATGGCGCGGGCCAGGAAGCGGGCGCCCACGTCCTTGAAGGCGAGCGTGGGGCCGTGGAAGAGTTCGAGGGCGTAGCGCCTTTCGTCGGTTTCGACGAGGGGGAATGGGAAGTTGATGGCCTCTGCGCAGATGCGCTCGAGGTCGGTGCGCTCCATGGAGCCTTCGGCGTAGGGCCAAATGATCTCCGTGGCCAGGTGGTGGGGCTGCGTGTCCTCATCGCCCATCCAGGTCTCCATGGGGAGCGTGGGGATGTGGTCTGGGAAGTACAGGCCGTTGTCCGGGGGGAGTCCCTGGAGGATGGCTTCGTGGAAGGCCGCCGTGACGTTCTTGTTGTGGGTGCTGTGGAACTGCATGGCGGTCAGGCTTCGATGATGCGGGCGCCTTGGGCGGCGATTTTGCCTACGTGCACGTGGTGGTCCATGCCTTCTTGGAGGAAGACGGTGGAGATGGCTTGGCCGATGGCCTTGGCCGTGTCGTTGTCAAAGCTGATCCAATAGCTGGACGGGCCGCTACCGCTGATGCCCCCTGCCCTGGCGCCGGCATTCATCGCGGCGGCTTGGACTTCATTGAAGTGGGGCTGGAGCGGAATGCGATGGGGTTCGGCGAGTACGTCTTGGAGGGCAAAGGCGGCTTCCATGGCATCACCGGTGTGGCAGCAGTGCACGAAGTGGCCGAGCTGGGCCATCTGGTGGAGGGCATCCTTCATGGGGACGTGGTAGGGCAGTACGGCGCGCGCTTGGGCCGTCTTGATGACGGTTTGCGGGTGCACCACCGTGAGGTGCCAATCTGGGGCGGGCAGGTGGTCAATGCGGCCGTCGGGGGTGCAGAGGCACAGGCCGCCAAAGAGGGCGGGCGCGACGTTGTCGGCATGGCGGGCGCCGCTGGCGATTTGCTCGCC
>Ga0209335_10003604_pt1 | contig 15319 bp, 19 predicted proteins | sample COG_09_FD_184753 | JGI IMG/M metagenome (GOLD analysis project Ga0209335, IMG submission 184753) | Pelagic Microbial community sample from North Sea - COGITO 998_met_09 (SPAdes) (version 2) | ecosystem: Environmental > Aquatic > Marine > Neritic zone/Coastal water | place: Helgoland, sampling...
GATGATTGTGGTTGTCCTTCCCCTCATGGAAGAACATTTCCTACAGCTCTAGATCCACACTTTTGTAATAGATATGAAATAGGTCAATTTGCAAAATGGTCAAATATTTTAGGTATACATTATCTTGGTGTTTGTTGTGGCGCTAACCCAATGTTAATAAGAGAAGTGGCCGAGTCTGTTGGGTTAAAAGTGCCTGCAAGTAAATACCGAGAGAATATGGAAAATCATTTTATGTATGGAAAGAATAAAAGAATTCCAAAACATATGACTGAGTATGGAGATAAAGCTTAATTTTAATTAGATTTTATATTGGGTAAAAGATTTTTTAAGTTTTTGATCTCTAACTTTGGTTTGTAATCAAGATTATCAAAAATATTATTATTTCTGTTTACCCAGATAGAACTGTAACCATAATTTCCACCACCAGACACATCCCAAGTGTTTGCACTTAAAAATGCAACTTCTTCTTTTTGTATTTTATATTTTTTAATTGGAATGTCATAAACTTTTGAATCTGGTTTATAAATTCCAACTTCTTCAATTGAAAAAATATCATTAAATATATTATCTAAATTATTGCTTTTAACTAACTCACTAAGAAGAGAGGGTGTACCGTTTGAAAGAATACCTAATTTATAATTTTTCTCTTTTAGTGTTTTTAAAACCTCAGGTACTTCTTTAAAAGGTGAGAGCACCTTATAAAGATTTAATAATTCATTTTTCATTGAAGCATCTATTTCAAATGTTTTCATTGATTTATCCAAGCTATCCTCTGTAACTTGCCAAAAATCTTTATGTCTATTCATTAGACTTCTAAGCCAAGTATATTCGAGTTGAGTAGTTCTCCAATAATTAGCAAAACCTTCCCACTTACCACCAATTTTATCTTTACATTTTTCTGCAGCTGAATTGACATCAAATAAAGTTCCGTATGCATCAAAAATTATTGCTTTAATATTTTTCATAAATTAAATTAAAATTAATGAGTAATATTAGATTATTTTTCAAAGAAAGTTTATCACTTAATTTAACTGATAAATTAAATAAATCACAATCTCATTATATAAATAAAGTAATGAGAATTAAAGAGAATGAAGTTTTTTCTTTATTTAATAATACAGGTGAGTGGGAAGCAAAAGTTTTAGATATATCAAAAAGTATAGTTGAATTTAATATTACAAAACAATTAAGACAGAAGGAAAAAACTAAAGAATTATGGCTAGCTTTTTCTCCTATTAAATCTAATTATTTTAATTTCATGATTCAAAAGGCAACAGAATTGGGTGTAACTAAATTTTTTCCAATTATTTTTGATAGGACAGTTGTGAGAAAAATAAACAAAGAAAGAGTTGAAAAAATAATCACAGAAGCTTCGGAGCAATCAAATAGAATTAGCGTTCCTTCAATTGAAGATCCTCAAAATTTAAAAAGTTTTTTAAATAATGATATGGATTTAATATTCACTGATTTAAATTCCAAAAATAAGAAATTATATTTAAAAAAATTAACAAATAATCCAACTTGTATAATTATTGGACCAGAAGGCGACTTTTCAGAAGTTGAGAGAGAAAAAATTCTCACTTTTAAAGGTGTTCAACCCATTAAGATTAATGAAAATATTTTAAGATCAGAAACAGCTGTAATTTCTGCAATATCTATAATTAATTATTGCTTAGATTTATAAATATCTTTTAATTTTTTTTAAAATATTATCTAAATTTTCATGATGACTAATACGAGCAATATACTTTCCATTATTAAGCAAAAGTATTGACGAGCTGTGGTTAATTAAGTAGCTACCATCTTCATTAAAAATTTTTTCACTTAAGGCACCCCACGATCTAGAAAGCAAAAATATTTTTTCAGGGTCTCCTGTTATTCCATAAATTTTATTCTTAAATGAATTTAAGTAATCTTTAATTACCTCAGGACTATCTCTTGCAGGATCAATGCTTACAAAAAAAACTTTTAATTTATTTTTTTCAGTTACATTTAATTTTTCCATAACCTGATCTATATTTGCTAAAGTCATTGGACATACATCTGGACAATTTGTAAAACCAAAAAAAACTGCAGTCAGTGGTCCTTGAAAAGATTTTTCAGTTATCGGATTATCGTTAACATCTTTTAATAAAAATGGAGAACCAGCATAGGATGCGACAATATCCTCTTTCCTTTCTTGAATTGATAGTACAACTGGCAACAAAATAAATGTAAAAAGAACTAGGCAACCTCCCAATACAGTAATTGATGTCTTTAATTTCATAATTTAATCATTATATATATTATACAAAATAATTATGTCTAAATTTATTAAGAAACTTTTTGGCGCACTTTCTGATAAACCCTGGAATAAAGAGCAGATGGTAATTGACAATTACCATCAGGGAAAAACATTTGATATTTCACACCAGACATCAGCTGTTATAGTAATTTTTGGAGTAAGTACTGTATTATTTAGCCTAATTGTTACTGGTTATCTTTATAGTATTCCTGCATCGCAAGACACACAGTATTTATTAAAGCCCAATTTACTATGGGCGAATACTCTGATTTTATTATTTGTAACGTACTTTTTTAATAAAATTACTAAAGATCTAAAAAAAAATATTGTTGAAAGAGTTAAAACTAACTTACTTATAATTGGATTTTTAAGTTATGCCTTTTTACTTGGACAATTATTTTTTTGGGTCCAATTAATGAAAAATGGAAATTACGTTTCTACAAATAATTATTTTTCATCTTTTTATATTTTCACTGCACTTCATGGTCTTCATTTATTAGGAGGACTATTTTTTTGGGGAATAGTTTTTTCAAAAGTTCGTAAAGTTGAACAAACAAAAATTATAAATCAGAAAAAAAGTATAGAAGCCTTATCTCTCTATTGGACCTTTTTGCTAATAGTTTGGTTTGTATTTTTTTTAATTATGTATGTTTTTAATGATGCTGTTATTGAATTTTGTAGATCATTACTTGGCTAGGTACTTTAAAGGAACAAAACTAAAATAGCCCCAACTGCAATTATAAGAATTAGTAAAATATTTACAGACTTTAAATATTTTTTAATATCTGGATTCTTTTCTTTCTTTGAAAATGATCCTGCTCCGAGTGATATTACAATAAAAAAAATAAATACTAATACAAGTATAACTATAAAAATTTCAAATTTTCCAAGCATATTGGATTGATTATATAGGCTTAATAAGGGATTTATTAAGACATTTTGTCTCTAGATTATATGCATATTTCTTCTATAACTTCAAAAATATGCACGCGGGATTTATTTTTTTAGCAGTAATTATTGGATCAGTTTTATTCCATATTTTTACTCCATGGTGGTGGACAGACATAGCTTCAAATTGGAGCGCAATGGACGACACAATCAACTTAACTTTTTGGATTGGTGGTGGAGTATTTATTTTAGTTTGTCTATTTATGATTTACTGTGTTTTTAAGTTTTCTTATAAAGAAGGACGTAAAGTTGAATATAAACCTGAAGATCATAAGTTAGAAAAAATTTTAACTATTTTAACAACAGTAGGAGTAATTGCTCTTTTAGCCCCAGGACTAATAGTTTATAATAATTATATAAACGTTCCAAAAAATGCATTAGAAGTTGAAGTGAACGCTTGGCAATGGGGATGGCAATATAGATTGCCTGGAGAAGATGGAAAACTAGGTACTGCCCAAGTTGCAAAAATTACTGATGATAATCCATTTGGAATAAATTTAGATGACCCATATGGAAAAGATGATATTTTGATACAAAGTGACGAGCTTCATTTAAAAACAGACAGGCCTGTAAAAATTTTATTAAGATCACTAGACGTTTTACATAATTTTTATGTGCCACAGTTTAGAGCGAAAATGGATGCCATTCCTGGAATAATTACTTATTACTGGTTCGAACCTAATAAAGTAGGAGAGTACGAAGTTTTATGTGCAGAGTACTGTGGAGTAGGACACTATGCTATGAGAGCGATAGTTGTAGTTGATAGTGAAGAGAGTTATGAAGATTGGATCAATGAACAAGAGACTTTTTCAAGTTTAATAGCTAAACAGAATAATGAAAAATTAAAAACAACAAGAATTGCAAAAAACGAAAATTAAAATAATATAAGGATAATATGTCAGACGAATATAACCAGAATAACACCCCTCTTGAAACGCAGTCTTCTGAAACAATGTCAGGATCTTCAGGCTCAACAACTGATATTGATTATGTAAGGCCTGCAGAACTTCCTGAGCAAGATCTTTATCATAGTCACAGCTGGATAACTAAATGGGTTTTTTGTCAGGATGCAAAAGTTATTGGAGTCCAGTATTTTCTTACCGCTGTGTTCACAGGGATTGTTGGTTTGGTTCTATCGTGGTTAATGCGTTTACAATTAGGTTTTCCAGAATTAGTTCCATTCATTACAGCTGAGCATTATTATCAATTTGTTACTATGCATGGAATGATAATGGTGGTCTACTTCTTAACAGCTCTATTTTTAGGAGGATTTGGAAACTATTTAATTCCTTTAATGGTTGGTGCAAGAGATATGGTTTTTCCATATGTGAACATGGTTAGTTTTTGGATGTTTTTTGTTGCAGTTTGTGTTCTTATGGCTAGCTTTTTTGTTCCAGGTGGACCAACTGGTGCAGGATGGACTCTCTACCCACCACAAGCAATTTTACCAGGAAGTCCTGGAGCAGGTATGGGAATTATTTTAATGCTTACCTCTTTATCTTTATTCGTAATTGGATTTACTATGGGTGGATTAAATTATTTGGTTACAATTTTGCAAGCTCGTACTAGAGGTATGACATTAATGAGAATGCCACTGACTATTTGGGGTATTTTTACAGCAACTGCACTAGCTATGTTAGCTTTTCCAGCTTTATTGGTTAGTTGTATAATGATGACTTTAGATAAAGTCTTAGAAACTAGCTTTTTTATGCCCGCAATAATTCAAGCAGGAGAAGTATTAGATTATGGTGGGGGAAGCCCGGTTCTTTTTCAACATTTGTTTTGGTTCTTTGGTCATCCTGAAGTTTATATTGTAGCTCTTCCAGCTTTTGGAATAGTTTCAGACTTAATATCGGTTCATGCTAGAAAAAATATTTTTGGATATAGAATGATGGTTTGGGCTATAGTTGGTATTGGTGGTTTGAGTTTCTTTGTTTGGGCTCACCACATGTATGTTAGTGGAATGAATCCTTGGTTTGGATTTTTCTTTGCAACAACTACACTTATCATTGCGGTTCCAACAGCTTTAAAAGTTTACAATTGGATAGTAACGTTATTCAGAGCCAATATAAGAATGAATACTGTAATGCTTTTTTGTCTAGGTTTTATTGTTACTTTTGTAAATGGTGGAATTACTGGAATTTTTTTAGGTAATGTTGCGGTAGACATTCCATTATCTGATACTTATTTTGTAATTGCTCACTTTCATATGGTTATGGGTATTGCTCCACTTATGGTAATTATGGGAGCTGTTTATCATTGGTTCCCTTTAGTTGCGGGAAGAATGTTAAGTGAAAAATTAGGTAAGTGGCACTTTTGGATAACTTTTCTAGGTGCTTACTCAATTTATTTCCCAATGCATTACTTAGGCTTTATTGGAGTACCAAGAAGGTACTTTGAAATGTATGATAGCCCTTATATGGCTTCAGCTATAGGGATGAATGAGTTTATAACTGTAGCAGCTTTAATTGTTGGCGCAGCACAATTTATTTTTATTTATAATATTATTACAAGCTTAAGGGTTGGAAAACCAGCAGGAAAAAACCCTTGGAAAGCAAATTCTTTAGAATGGTTAACTTCCGAAGTGCCACCGGTTCACGGCAACTTTGGTGAGAAATTACCTGTTGTTCATAGATGGCCTTATGACTTTAACGTTCCAGGGTCAAAAGAAGATTTTATAACTCAAACGACCCCACCAAGTGAAGTTATAGATGCTGAGGTTGAGAAAACTTAATAAATTTAAATGTCGGATAATAATCTAAATAATTTACCAGGAGGCTTTAAGGGGATGGCCCAAGATATGGGATCAGATCAAACAGCCTTTAAAGGAGTCCAGTGGGGTAAATTTATGATGTGGATTTTTTTACTAAGTGATACTTTTGTGTTTAGCTGTTTTTTAATTTCGTATATGAAAGGAAGATCTTCAACAGTAGTAGATTGGCCTAATACAAGTGAGGTTTTTTCATTACACGTTGGTGGAGTGCCGGTTCCATTATTGTTAATTGCTATTATGACATTTGTTTTGATTACTAGCAGTGGAACTATGGCTCTAGCTGTTAAATATGGATACGAAAAAAATAAAAAAATGTGTGCTTGGCTAGTATTAGCCACTGCAATAGGAGGACTTACTTTTGTTGGAATGCAAGTATTTGAATGGTCAAAACTAATACATGAAGGTGTTAGGCCTTGGGAAAATCCATTTGGAGCAAAACAGTTTGGTTCCTTTTTTTTCATGATCACGGGATTTCATGGAGTTCATGTTTCAATTGGAGTAATTTTTTTATTTATTTTTGCAAGAAAAACTTTTAGAGGAGATTTTGATACAGGTAAAAGAGGCTTTTTTACATCACAAAAATCAGATTATGTAGCTATAGAGATTTTAGGTCTTTATTGGCATTTTGTTGATTTGGTGTGGGTATTTATATTTGCTTTCTTTTATTTATGGTAAACTAAGATTATGGATGAAATACAAAACAAAGAACAGGGCACAACAACACATAAGATAGGAATCTATCTTTGGATTTGGGGGTTATTATTTGTTTTAAGTTTTTTTTCATACATGGTTGACTGGTATGCCTTTCAAGGTTTATTGAGATGGAGTTTAATTTTATTTTTTATGTTTCTTAAAGCTGGTTTAATAATGGCTTTTTTTATGCATTTATTTTGGGAACGTTATGCATTAGTTAACGTTCTGTTATGGCCAATGACAGCAATAGCATGCTTTATTGCACTTATGGCAGCAGAAGCACAATACACTGTTTTTACTAGAGCATTTTACTTTTTTGTAGGAGGATAATTTTATGGATGGATATACAGTACTTTATGGAGCTTTAATATTTTTTGGTTTTTTTATTTATGTAACTTGGTTTGGCACAACTATAAAAATTGAACGTCAAAAAGAAGAGGGTCCGAATATAAAGATTAACCCCTACGAAAATCTTCCAGTACATAGAAAATTTATTGATAAAAAGAATAAGCACGTTGGAATTTTTGATTTAGGTAATCACATTCTTATTATTGGAATGGTACTATTAGTAATTTTCGTTTCAATGAACGCAGGTTAGTTTTGTCTAACACATTAAGAAAAAGAAATTTTCAAATAGATTTGGGTAGTTATATTAAATCTTTATATTTACTCATGAAACCAAGAGTAATGTCACTTGTGATATTTACATGTGCTGTTGGTTTTTTGACATCAAATTCAAACGCAAGTATTACCAGTGCAATGATTGGTATATCTTTAGTTGCATTAGGAGCAGGTGCAGCAGGATGTTTAAATATGTGGTACGAATCCGACTTAGATGCGTTAATGACAAGAACATGTTTACGGCCAATACCAACTGGTAAAATAAACAGAAAACAAGCACTTATTTTTGGAGTGTTGTTATCAATTATTTCAGTTAGTGCCTTAAATTATTTTTCAAATTTTTTGTCTGCGTCTCTATTATTATTTACAATTTTTTTTTATCTGTTTATTTATACAATTTGGTTAAAAAGAAAAACACCACAAAACATTGTTATAGGTGGTGCTGCTGGAGCTTTGCCACCAGTTATAGGCTGGACTATTGCCACTAATTCAATTAGCCTAGAACCCTTAACTCTATTTTTTATAATATTTTTTTGGACACCATCTCATTTTTGGGCTTTGAGCCTTTATAAGGCTGATGATTATAAAAAAGCAAAGATACCAATGCTCCCCTTAACTGACGGTATTGAAAAAACAAAAGTATATATTTTTGTTTATTCAATGTTGATGCTACCCGTTATTATTTTGCCATATTGGATAGATTTTTCAGGATTAATCTACTTAATACCAGCGTTAATTCTTACAATTTATTATAATGTTATTTGTTATGATTTATATAAATACAAAAAAAATAAATTTAATTTAAAAAAAGCCAAAAAAGTGTTTGGTTACTCAATTTTATATTTATTTTTAATCTTTGTATTATTTTTAATAGATAGTTTAATTTAAATATTGCGACTCAAAAAAATTGCGATAGAGTATTTTAAAATCATAAATGAAATATATAAGCACAAGAAATAACTCAAAAGAGCACACTTTCGAGCAGGTTTTTATTAAGGGCCTTGCAAGTGATGGTGGTTTATTTATCCCAAAGTCACTAGAAAAATTCTCAACAGAGGAGCTAAACTCAATGAGCAAATTAAGCTATCAAGAGCTTGCTGAGAAAATATTATCCCCTTTTATTGGAAATTTTATGACTAAAGATGAATTATTTGAAGCAATTAAAAAATCATATTCAGTTTTTAGAAAAGATAATGTTGTGAATATTATTAAAATTGATGACACTAACCTTTTAGAGTTGTTTCATGGTCCCACACTAGCTTTCAAAGATATAGCTATGCAATTATTAGGTAATTTTTATAACCATTTTCTTAATAGAAATAATAAGAAGCTAAATGTTATCGTTGCAACTTCAGGAGACACAGGTGCAGCAGCTATTGATGCTATTAAGGGTAAGAAAAATATGAATATATTTGTTTTACATCCTAATGAAAAAGTTTCACTCGTTCAAAGAAAACTAATGTCGACTGTTAAAGAAAAAAATGTTTTTAATATAGCGATAGAAGGTAACTTTGATGATTGTCAAAATTTAGTTAAATTAATGTTTGCAGATAAAGAGTTTTCTAACTCAATTAATATGTCAGGAGTAAATTCTATAAATTGGGCGAGAATTATTGTACAAACCGTATATTATTTTTATACATATTTTCAAGTACAAGATAATAGACCTATTAATTTTTCAGTACCTACAGGAAATTTTGGAGATGTATATGCTGGCTATCTATCAAAAAAAATGGGTTTACCAATAAATAAATTTATAGTTGCAACTAATCAAAATGATATTTTGCACAGAGCAATTTCTAATGGAAAATATGAGGTAGGAAATGTATCTGAAACAAACTCACCAAGTATGGATATTCAAATTGCTAGTAATTTTGAAAGGTTAATTTATGATTTAAATGATTGTGATGATAATGAAACTAGAAAAATCATGCAAGGAATTAAAGAGAAGGGTAAGTACATTATTTCAAAAGATAAAATGGAAAAAGTAAATAAAAACTTTTTATCAGCAAGTATGAATGAAAAAGAAGTTTTAGATACCATTAAAGAGGTCCATATTAAACATGGTATTATATTAGATCCCCACAGCGCAATAGGATTTGGAGCATTAAACAAAGTAAATATAGATGGTAATAATATTGTTTTAGCTACAGCACATCCATGCAAGTTTCCCGAAGCTATAGATAAATCAATTGGAGTCAAACCCGCCTTACCTGATGAACTAAAGTATGTAATGGATGAAAAAGAAAATTATGATATTATTGAAAATAATCTAAGTAAAACTCAACAATACATTAAGGAAAAAATATAATGAAATTAAAAGAAAATGAAACAATACCTAGTTCTGAATTTTTTATTATGGAAAATGGCAACCCAGTAAAGAAAAATACTTTTGAATTTTTTAATGATAAGAAGGTAGTTTTATTTGGTTTACCTGGAGCCTTCACATCAGTTTGTTCAGCTAAACATTTGCCTGGATATGTTGATAACCATCATAAATATAAGGCAAAAGGTGTAGATATTATAGTCTGTGTCTCAGTAAATGATCCATTTGTAATGGATGCTTGGGGTAAAAGTAAAAATGTTGCAGATAAAATTGTGATGATGGCAGATCCATTTTTAAGCTTTACTAAAGCAATAGGTGCCGATGTTGACAAAAGTGCTAGAGGTTTAGGAATAAGATCCAATAGGTACACAATGTTAATAGACAATCTAAAAGTAATTAAATTACAAGAAGAAGAAGATGCCGGTGCTTGTGAAGTTTCAGCTGCCCAAAACTTTCTAAATTTAGTTTAATTCAGCAGCTTCTTTTGCTAATAAATCGACCTCTTCATTTAGCGTATTTCCAGCATGCGCCTTAACCCAAATCCATTTTATTTCATAGGATTTAGTTAATTTATATAGTTGCATCCAGAGCTCTTTGTTTTTAACAGGTTCTTTTTTTGAGGTTTGCCAATCATTTTTAATCCATTTATGAATCCAATCAGTTATACCTAGTTTTACATATTGAGAGTCAGTATAAATCTCAATCTGTTGCTGCCCTTTTACTTCTTGAAGAGCTTTAATTGGTGCCATTAGCTCCATTTTGTTATTAGTTGTATCTTTTACGCTTCCACTAATTTTTTTAATCTCATTATTAATATTAATGATTGCAGCCCAACCTCCATTTCCTGGGTTTTTTAAACAGGAACCATCAGTATAAATTTTTATCATTATTTATAATAATCTATATAGTTACTTAGATTGTTATGAAAAATTAGTTTTTGAAAATATTCATTAGGATCTTTGATCTTAATGAGAGCAGTTTTAGGAGTATTAAAATAATCGTAAATTCTAGTTAATAAGTATCTTAAAGCAGCACCTCTACACAAAATATTCAATGCGTTTTTTTCATTTTTTGTAAAAGGTCTTATAGTTTCATATCCATCAATTAAGTTTTTAACTTTTTTATAATTCATCTTAAAAGAATTTCTTTTTTTATCAAAACATAATGCGTTTATACAAATTGCAATTTCATACATTAAATAATCATTACTAGAAAAATAAAAATCAATAAATCCAGAAAATTTATTTCTATTAAAAAAAATATTGTCTATAAATAAATCTCCATGAATAATTCCACTTGGTAATTTTTTTGGCCACTGGTTTTTAATATCTTTTAAACACATATTAAGTGTGGGTTTGAGTTTTGAAGATATTTTATTAGACTTGAATTTGATGTTCTTTAATAAGCCACCTAATTTCTTAATAGACATAGAGTTTTCTCTATATAATTTTATTTTAGCAGTAACTTTGTGAAATTTTGCAATATTCTTACCAACATCATAACAATTTTTATAATTAAGATTAACTTTATCTGCTCCACTTAAAAAAGTCACAATACTTGCAGGTTTTTTTCTAATTCTTGATAAGTGCTTACCTTTACTATTTTTTAATGGTTTTGGGCAAATAATTTTTTTTTGATTAAGTTTCTCCATCAAGTTCATAAAAAAAGGTAAGTCTTTTTTTTGAACTCTTTTTTCAAAAATTGTTAAGATGAAATTTTTTTTATCTGTTTTTAATAAATAATTTGTATTTTCTATTCCTTTTTTTATACCTTTAAATTTAGTTATTTTCCCTAGTTTATAACTATCACTTAAAAAAAGAAGATCTTGAATATCAATTTTTGTATATACAGCCATTTAATTTAATTTTGCAGGAACTTTAAAAACAATATTTTCTTTTACAATCTCAACTTCTTCAATTTTTACCTTAAACTTATCTTTCAGTTTATTAAGAAAACTTTCAACTAAAATTTCAGGAGCTGAGGCACCAGATGAAATACCAATTATTTTGCAGTTTTGTATTTTTTCAAAAGGAATTACACTCTTGGTATGTATGAGTTCTGCATGTGGGCAGCCAGTCTGTTCTGCTACTTCAACTAATCGAACTGAATTTGAAGAATTTCTGCTTCCTAAAACAAAAAACATATCACATTGTTTTGCAATATTTTTAACTGCAGATTGACGATTTGTAGTTGCGTAGCAAATATCATCTTTAAATGGTGCTTTAATTTGAGGAAATTTTCGTTCGAGAGCTTTGATTATGTTTTTTGTATCATCAACAGAGAGCGTTGTTTGTGTAACATATGCTATTTTTTTATTTTCATCTAATTTATATGACTCAACGTCATGTTCATCCTGAATTAAATCAATAGTACCTTTTGGTAATTGCCCCATTGTGCCAATAACCTCTGGATGATTGTTGTGTCCTATAAGCACAATATGATAACCTTCTTTATGAAGGTTCTCTGCTTCTCTATGAACTTTTGAAACAAGAGGACATGTTGCATCTATGTATTCCATCTTATAGCTATCAGCCTGTAAAGGTATGGTTTTTGGAACACCGTGTGCAGAAAAAATGACTGGTCTAGTTTTGTCATTAATCTCATCTAATTCTTCAATAAAAATCGCTCCTAAAGCCTTAAGACTATCCACTACATGTTTATTGTGAACTATTTCGTGTCTCACATAAACGGGCGCACCATACTTTTCAATACTTTTTTTAACTATTTCAATTGCTCTTTCGACTCCAGCACAAAACCCTCGTGGAGCAGATAATAATATTTTAATTTCTTTATTTTTCATTTTTTTCTAAAAGATATTCCAGCAATATATGAGGAAAGGTTAAAGACGCCAAACCAATAAATATTACTTTTAATATAGCATCATCTAAAACATAGTAATTTGTTAGAATATAAACACTAAATATAAATAATATTGCTGTAACTAAAGTTAAAGGCAAAGCTTTTTTTATGAACTTACTAATTCCACTTAGCTCAATATCAATATATTTCTCATGTTCTTTCCAAACTTTCCCCTCTTCTATAATGATGAATTTAATTAAAGAGGCAGAATGTCTGATGGAATGTAAAAAACAAAAATAAACAGTAAAAGCAATCAAAGGTGAAAGATAAATATTCAAAGCTATTATGCACATAGTTTCAATAAAAAAACTTAAACTTATAAAAGCAATTATCACAAGAGCAAATTTAAATATTGCATTATCATCCAAAAAAATAAGGGTATTTAAAAAATCATAATTATCTACAAATAAGATTTTAAAAATATTTAATGTCTCTTCAAAATGTAAAGACAAGGGTGCTATAATAACAATTGAACCTTTGATAAAATAAAAAAAAGGCTCAATTTTTTTGTTAAGTTTAGAGTTATAAAGGTTTTCAAACCAATCAATAAATTGGCTATCCTCTTTTCCAAAATGATATGAAGCAATTATAAGAAAAGTGACTAGGGTTAAAGAGGGCAAAAGCAGCCATAGAATAGTGAGCAATAATGCTAGAGTTATATAAACTAAATAAAATATAACTTTATTTTTTATCTTATATATTTTTAAAACTTTATTTCCTTTTAAATTATCAAGTGAACCATGAGAAATCCCAATGGTTAAAATTAAAAATAAACAAATTAAATTGGTATAAGTTCCTGCAATAGGAGCTATAAAATGATTAATAGATAATAAGCTAACTGTAATTCCCAGAAACCAATATCCATGTAAAGTATTAGAGTATTTCATTTAATAAAATAAAGCTTTTATAAAAGTCCATTTAGGCATTTTAAAAATTATTGATAAATCCTCTAAAATATTACTCTTGTTAGATAAAAATTTTATAATAGTCTTTGGTGAATTATTAAACATTCTTAAAAAAATATCAGGCATCATTTTAGGATGTTTTGCAAGAACCCGTAAAAGTATATTATCTAGAAATTGATATTTTTTACCTATCTCAAATTTTTTAGCTTTAGTAATATTTTCAATATTTTTTCTTATATATTTACTGTGTTCTTGAATATTTAGAAAAGTATATCCTGTGCTTAATCTAGTCATGCCTCCCGCAGTTCCAATATTTATTTTATTTTTTTCTTTCTTATATGATGGATAGAACAGGGGTATCGCACCTTCTTCTTTATAAGTTATTTTGTAATCTTTTAAGTTTAGGCGATTTTCAACATAATTCTTTATTTGATGATCATAATCTTTTTGAGAATTGTCATTCATTTTTGATAACCAAGTAGTTTCAACTAAAGCCTTATTTTTTGAGTAAGGAAGTGTATAAAAGAAATGAACACTTTCTCGTTGTTCACAGCCAAAATCCATAAGATTAAAAATTTCATCATCAAAAAAGTCTTTCTGAGTTTCAATTTCTACACCACAAAAATGTTGCCAAAGATTATGATAATCTTTTCTAATAGAAGGAACACTATTAAAAATGAAAGAATTGTTTGAATTGATTTCTTTTAAATCTTTAAAGAAAGAAACATTTTTATTTTGTTTTAATTTACTATTTATTTTTTCATAATACAAACTGCTATCAACACTTTGATAAGGGTAATTAATACATTCTAAGTAATTTGTTTTATTTGGTATATTGATTGAAAAATTTTGCCAACTTTTCTTAATACAATCATCAAAATTATGATCTGTTGTTTTCCAGAAAGACCAAGTTTTATCTTTTTTATATTCTAGTCTTGGCTCAATGATTGCCAATGTTTTATTTTTGAGTTTATTATGGATTTCTAATTCATAAGCTAAAGATAGCCCCGCACAACCTCCACCAATAATTATATAATCAAATTCTTTCATCTAAATTTATTTCTTCATTAATTAAAAAATGCTCATTACTCATATAACCACTCTTTTGTTTTGTTAATAAAAGTGTTATTAAATCGAATATAGAAAAAAGTGTTTGAAAAATTTTTTCAACATTATTCACATAAATTTTACCTGCCTTATTATAAGATTCTATATTTCTTGTTCTTAAAATTTTATCACCTATTTTTTTGTAAACTCTTCTTGCAACGAGTATTGCAAATCTAAATTTAAAAGGTATTTCCTTTATTGCTATAAAAGAACTTTTATAGAATAAATCAGCTAAAGTTAAGGTGTCGCTTATTGTTTCAAAATCATGCTTAATGTAAAATCTATTAATCTTTGAATCTTCTACAACATCTCTAGTAATATTAGTTAATTGCATTGCAATACCCAAATCTATGGCTGCTCTCATTGAATTTTGATCTTTTACATTTAAAATTTTTGCCATCATCAGGCCAACCGTACCAGCAACTCTGTAAGAATAAATTAACAAATCTTTTTTATTATTTAATTGAATTTTTTTATTTAAATCTGACTCAACGCCATCAAATAAATCTTCAACAATTTTTGCTGTAATTAAATGACAGTCCATAAGATCCCACATATTTTTAATTATTGTGTTATTTAAGTCCTTATTAATAAAATCATTTTTAAAAATTAATAAATTTTTTTTTTTAATATCTAGCTCACCTTCATCGTCTGCAATATTATCTACAGTTCTGCAAAAATCATATAGAGCAGAACATTTTTGGTAAGTTTTTTTTGGTAAAAAGAAACCAGCCCAATTAAAGGACTTTGCATAAATAGACAGGTAGTTTTTATTAGACATTATATAATCTTATCTAAAACTT
>Ga0209335_10003616_pt1 | contig 15280 bp, 16 predicted proteins | sample COG_09_FD_184753 | JGI IMG/M metagenome (GOLD analysis project Ga0209335, IMG submission 184753) | Pelagic Microbial community sample from North Sea - COGITO 998_met_09 (SPAdes) (version 2) | ecosystem: Environmental > Aquatic > Marine > Neritic zone/Coastal water | place: Helgoland, sampling...
ACAAGAAATTATCACTGAAAAGAAGAAAAAACGTGATAGATGTTTACGTATTGCTGACCGCAAATTTGACAAACCCTCAGCATACAAATCTGGTGCTGTAGTTAGATGCAGAAAAGGAAACATCTGGAAAGGTGTAAAAGAAGCAGATGACCCACAAGCGGGCAAAGCAGCACCTTATGGTTCAGGATATTCTAAATTAAGAGAAATTATCCAAGAACTTATCAAGGAAGACGAGTCATTAAACAAATGGTTTAAACGTCAAGGAGCAGCAGGTAAAGAAGGTGGATGGGTAGACTGTAACACAGGAAGAAAAGATAAAAAAACCGGCAAGATGAAATACAAATCTTGTGGTAGAAAAAAAGGCGAAAAACGTGCAAAATATCCTTCATGCAGACCCACACCCTCAAAATGCAAAGATAAAGGTAAAGGTAAAACATGGGGTAAAACCAAGTAACATGGAAAATTTCGATTTAAGAAAATATTTAGGTGAAAATAAGCTATACGAAGCTAAGATGGCATGTCCTACTGCAACCCAAAATTTAGAGCTAAATACCAAAAATAGAGACGCTTCAATTAAAGCAGACTATATCAAATATGGTCCACTAAACGTTGATGAACCAGGAGATTATTGGAAAGAATTAGCGGCATATTGGGATACAACAGAAGAAGCAGCTACAAAATCACTATGTGGTAATTGTGTAGCATTCGACATTTCACCTAGAATGGATAAATGTATGCCTGGTAAAGTATCAGACGATAGTGGTAGATTAGGATACTGTTGGATGCACAATTTTAAATGCCATTCAGCTAGAACTTGCAGAACGTGGGCTAAAGGAGGTCCTATTACAAAAGATAGTGTATCTTACGATTGGCAAGAACGTAAAGAAGATTAAAATGAACCCCTACACTGACGAAAATACAACAAGAACATTTTCCAAAGACGTAGATGCAATGTCTTTAATATGGCACACAGACCAAGAAGACAGAACCGTAACAGTATTAGAAGGCAAAGGATGGCAATTTCAGCGAGATAATGAGCTACCTTTGGCATTAAACGAAGGGGATAATATATTTATACCCATGGGTCAAATCCACAGAGTTATAAAAGGCTCAACAGATTTAAAACTTAAAATAATAAAATGAACGATTTCGATTTAAGGAAATATATAGCTGAAGGTAGATTATACCAAGAAGACTTAACTGAAGACATTTCTTTATTACAAGAAGATGTACTTTCTCAGGATGAATTAAAAGATATATTAGCATCTGGAGTTAAAGGAGTTGAAGGTGATGATGAAATTATAGATAAAGCCCTTAAGGGAGAATTAAAAGATGTTAAAGAAGCATTAGCTGTTGCATCTGTATTAGTAGCACCCATTTTAATAAAATTAGCAGGTAAGCTTTTAAATAAAATTCAATCTAAATTAGGATCTACGAACCAAAGTGGTGATGATCTTATTAAACTAGGAAAATCACTTCATAAAGCATATACTCTCCCAGTTAGATTAATACTTCAAGGAATTGGTGGTTTAGCCAAAAAACCTAATAAATTTCAAGATAAAGCTTACAGAGCAAAAGTAGCAAATGTTATTTACGCAGCTGTTATGATATTTGTAGCAGGAAAAGGAGTAGTTAAGGGTGTTCAAAACTTTGCGGGTGTTAAATCAGCATTAACCGTAATATTTGAAACCGTAGAAGGTGGTGGAAGTATAACAGAAGTAGTAGCAGCAGCTATGGAAGCAGTAGGTGCAGGAGCTGAAAGTTTAGATGCAATAGATTCAGTAGACACAAAATAAAATTGAAATAAAATATATAAAATGAGAAACTTAAACGAAGGTAAGAAAAAAGCACCATCATACATGGCTGAATTATCGGAAATAGATAAACAATCAGCTATAGTAGCAATGGAAGCTAAAATCAACCACTTACAAGAAATGGCTGATAAAAAGAAAGAAAGACTAAACATGGTTAGCGAAGACGAAAATCTATCAGAACTTATTGATAAGAAAAGAGTCAAAATGATGGAACGAGAAATCAAAGAAATCGAAAAAGCTAAACTAAAGTTAGAAAAACTTTATGAAAAAGCATGTGGTAGTAAACCAAAAGAAATGGTAGATGAAGACGCTCGTACTGATGCTGAAGAAGAAGGATATCTTGATGGTATGAAGGATGAAAAAGAAGACATGGAAGAAGGATACAACACTCCATCATACGAAGAAGGTGATACTGACCCAATGAATGAAGACTTTAATTCAAACCCATATAATAAATTTAAAACAATAAACCCACCAGTAAACGAAGAATTTTTAAGAATGCAAAAACTAGCAGGCATTATTACAGAAGGAGAATATAAAACAGGATTAATACAAGAACGCGATAGAGATAACGCAGGAATGTTTAGTGGATGGGGCGACCCATCATTAGGATTAGGAAATGATGTAACCACAGAACCTTCTAACCTTGGCCTTCGCTCTAAGGCAGATGCAGGTAAAACAAGCCTTTCATATGATGTGATGATGAAGTCTAAAGATGGAAGTAAAAATGTACAAATTTTTGCAACTGTAGGAGATGAGCCTAAATTAAGCTATAGAGCAAACGGTATTGAAGATGACGTAGTTGAAAAATGGTTAGATAAAAGAAAGGATGATATCCAAAGATATTTCACAAGTCTAGTAAGTAATTTCTCAAAAGAAGAAATGGGTAAAAATTTCCATATTGGAAGCGGTTACGCAGATAAGGTAACAGATGAAGATATAAAATCTATTAAAGATGGAATTAGTAAGTTGGCATCAGTTAAAATTGGAAAAATATAACAATAAAAACATCCAACCCGATTCATAGCCGGGTGACTTAAATAATAAAATTAGAGATCTGTGGCCTCCAAGAAATTTGGGAGCCACATTTTTTTTTCGTATATTAACACATAAATTAAAATCAATATGGATAAAGTAGTAATTGTAGGCGCAGGCGTAGCAGGAATAAACGCAGCAACAAAATTAGTAGATAACAATTATAAGGGACAAATCACAATTATTGATATGGGTAAAGATCCATACAATAGATTACCTGAAGAAGTAATGACAGGAATGCTAGGAGCAGGAGGTTGGAGTGACGGCAAATTAACTTACCACACTGAAGTAGGAGGTCAATTATCAAAATACTGTGGTGAAGAAAAAGCAATGGAGCTATTTGACCAAGTCATAGCTAATTTCAAACGTTTCCATCCCAAACCAGAAGAAGTACAATGTTCAGATCCTCAAGCAGAACCTGAATTTATTAAACCACATTTTGGATTAAAACTATTCCCTGTATGGCATGTTGGAACTGATTATTTACATGAAATTGGTAAAAATTGGTATAATTATTTAGTTGATAACGGTGTTGAATTTATTTGGGAAACTAAAGTAACAGGTATTGATTTTGATAAAAAAAATGTAATTATGCCTGATTCTAATTATGAAGGTTTAAGTAACTTATATCTAAGTTATGACAAACTCATATTTGGTGTAGGCAAATCAGGTATCGACTTTGGTAAACAACTAGCAGAACAATATGAATTACCAACTGAACCCAAAGCAGTACAAATAGGAGTTAGATTTGAAGCACCACAACACCATTTCCAAAAACTAATCGATATTTCATATGATTTTAAATTATATAGAAAATTTGAAGATAAAGGTGTTTCATTAAGATCATTTTGTACAAACAACAATGCAGCTTATGTAGCAGCAGAACATACCTATGGAGATTATAGTTACAATGGTCATGCTAAAAAAGATGAGGCATTTCGTAATGATATGACTAATTTTGGTATACTAATGGAAATTAGAGGTATAGATAAACCATTTGATTGGTCAAGAGAAGCAGTTAAAAAATTACAAATTAATGGTAAAGGAACATTTTATTCACCTAACTCAAACAGAGTACCATCTAAAACATCTGAAGGCGATTATGTTAAAACAGAAATAGTTAACAGTATGGATTCACTATATGATGCTTTAGGTGATTATGCTTTGTATATAGAAGACTTTATTGAAGATATGGAAAAAGTATTTCCAACATTAGGTAAAGATTGGGGTATATATATGCCGGAGGTCAAGTATTTAAGTCCAGAACCATTAGTTAACTACGATAATTTATCTTTAACCAAATATGACAATGTTCATTTTGTAGGAGATGCATTATCAGCAAGAGGCATTACAGTATCAGGAGCACAAGGAACATATGTAGCAGAAAATTTACTAAAACAAAATAAAAATGAGCAAGAAGGAGAAATTTTACGAGTACAAGAAAATTAAAGTGAAAGGTGCTTTCCACCATTTATTTAGAGGAAGTGTCAATGAAAATTGGAAACACCATAATTCAGAGGGTCCCGCTATTGAACCAGTTGACCCAGAAGATAGAAGTATTCCAAAAAAATATTACTTCCATGGGATTGAAAAAACTTATGATGAGTTCAATGAATTTCAACAGAGTAAAGAAGGTTTACCTTGGTATAAAAATCCATCAATGAAGGCTGTAGCTAGATTTTGATACGTTAAACAATTTTATTATATTATAATTATGAAGATAGGTTTTTGTGGTACAATGAGCGTTGGGAAAACAACTTTAGTAAATGCAATAAAAGGACTCCCTGAATTTAAAGATTACACTTTTAAAACAGAACGTTCTAAATATTTAAGAGATTTAGGTATTCCTTTAAATACAGACTCTACAATTAAGGGTCAAACAGTATTTTTAGCAGAAAGGGCAGCTGAATTAATGAATGAAAAAGTTATAACAGACAGAACAGTTATTGATGTTATGGCATTCACTAGTTTATCAAAAGAAATCCCATATTATATGTCAGATTCATTTGAACAATTTGCTTCAAACTTACTAAGCGAATATGATTATATTTTCTATATTTCACCTGAAGGAATTGCTATAGAAGATAATGGTGTAAGAGAAACTGATGCAGGGTATAGAGAAGAAATAGACATTAGTATACAAAACCTCATAACTAAATACCAATACAAACTTAAAAATTTAGTAGAATTAAAGGGCACCACAGAGGAACGTATAGAATTATTTAAATCAGCAATTTCCTCTTGATATTTATAACAAAATATTTATAACAATGAAAAAATCAACACTTAAAGAAGTTATCAAAAGTGAAATAAAATCACTTCTATTAGAAAATCAAATGGATACAGATGCTGCCTTTAAAACCCTTAGAACGGTTCTTGCTTTCCTCAAAAAACACAACTCATACCCAAACCCAGAACTAATGGAAAAGGCATTAGACATTTTACAACGTGATGAAGTTTCAAGAATGATGGATCGTGAACCTAGCTTCAAAGGTACGGGTGAAAGAGCAGGTTTTGATATGAGAGGAATAGATGAATCATTAAACCCAGAAGTTTCCAAATCATTAGATAGTTTCATTAAATCAATGGCTAAAAGATATGGGTATGAGGAGCAAGATGCAGTATATGCTATTATGGCTGCTTTAGAACAACGAAAATCAGACACAAAATATGATATGCCAGGTTTTGGAGATACAATGGATGCACTAGATGATATTTCTATTAGAGAAGAAGAGGAACCAACATCCGCAGAATTAAAGAAAAAAGATTCAATAGCAGCAACTTCAAATAAACTACAAAAGTTAACTAAAAAAATGAAGGACAAAGCTAAAGAATTCAAAGCAGCTGAGGGTGATGCTAAAGATAAGATTAAGGATGAGTTAAAGAAAATGACTAAAGAAAAGAAACAACTTGAAAAAGCTCTTTAATAACATACAATTAGTTTTTATAATAATATTAGCAGTTGCATTAATTTTAAGCATATTATCCAAACCATCAACTCCAATTGATACTTATGAGGATGAAATAAATCTATTAAAAAAACAAAACAAAGAACTAAGGTTATCTAATGATAGCCTTACTTCAGCTAATGTCAAGTTGCAAGAAGAAATTAATATTATATTGTATGCTATAGATAGTACTGAAGTTGCTTTAAGAGAAACTGAAGCTAAATTAACAGAATTAGAAAAAAGAAGAAATGAAGTACCTAGTATTATTAACAATATGGATAGTGACGATATTACCAATAACATCTCAGACTATCTCAAGAGGAGAAGTAAGGGAAATAATTAATACCAATGGTGATACCTTAATTTTAATGCATCTGGATGATGCTCGAACAATATTAAGCGATCTTTTAGAGTATGAAATAGCAGATAGTCTCCTCATTGCTTATAAAGAAAAGGATAGTTTATGTCAAGAGATAATAGAAATGCAAAAAGATATATTTATAAAGCTTTCCATTAAATCAGACAATCAACAATCTATAATTGATAATTTTGAAGAAATATTAAGCAACAATAAAAAAGAAATTGAGATTAAAGACAACGTTATCAAAACACAAGAAAAAGAAATTAGAAAACAAAAAAGATTGAAAATAGTTGGTTTTATAGGTTCCATTTTATTACCTATAATCACACTAATAGCTTTAACCTAAATGAGTGATATAAAACAAGTTATAAGACAAGAATACCTAAAGTGTGCTAGCGATCCTATACATTTTATGAAAAAATACTGTTTCATTCAACATCCTCAAAGAGGTAGAATACAGTTTTCATTGTTTCCATTTCAAGAAAAAGTACTAACACTATTTCAAGATAATCCCTACTCAATTATTCTAAAGTCAAGACAGTTAGGTATATCTACTTTAACTGCAGGTTACTCTTTATGGATGATGACATTTCACAAAGATAAAAATATACTTTGTATAGCAACCAAACAAGATACAGCTAAAAACATGGTTACTAAGGTAAAATTCATGTACGAAAATTTACCTTCATGGCTTAAAGTAAAAGATGATGAAAACAACAAATTAACTCTTCGCTTATCAAATGGCTCCCAAATTAAAGCAACATCAGCTTCAAGTGATGCAGGTAGATCAGAAGCAGTATCTTTACTATTAATTGATGAGGCAGCCTTTATTGAAAACATAGGTGAAATATGGGCATCCGCTCAACAAACCCTAGCTACAGGGGGTGGTTGTATCGCTTTATCTACCCCTTATGGAACTGGAAATTGGTTTCACCAAACATGGGTAAGGGCAGAAAATAAAGAAAATGATTTTTTACCTATAAGATTACCATGGTTTGTCCATCCCGAAAGAGATGAAGTATGGAGAAAAAGACAAGATGAATTATTAGGTGATCCTAGAATAGCAGCCCAAGAATGTGATTGTGATTTTAGTACATCTGGTGATGTAGTATTCTACCCAGAATATATGGAATACTATGAAAAAACATTTATTAAAGAACCCTTGGAAAGGCGAGGGGCAGATCGTAACTTATGGATATGGGAACCTTGTGATTACTCAAGAACCTATATGGTTATAGCTGATGTAGCTAGAGGAGATGGGAAAGACCATTCAGCTTTTCACATTATTGATGTTGAAAATAATGTGCAAGTAGGAGAATATAAAGGTCAATTAGGAACAAAAGAATATGGTCATTTATTAGTAGGCATAGCAACAGAATATAATAATGCTTTATTAGTAGTAGAAAATGCAAGTATAGGATGGGCAACTATTCAAACAATAATAGATAGAGGATATGATAACCTTTATTATTCACCTAAAGGTGGAGAAGTAAGAGCAGATTCGTATTTTGATAGGTATATGGATACATCAAAAATGGTAGCAGGATTTACAATGTCATCAAGGACAAGACCTATGGTTATAGGTAAATTCCAAGAATACATTTCTGATAAAGGTGTTACTTTTTATTCTAAAAGGTTATTAGAAGAAATGAAAACTTTCATTTGGAGGAATGGTAGACCAGAAGCTCAATCAGGGTATAATGATGATTTAGTTATGTCATTTGGAATTGCTATGTACATGAGAGATACTGCATTTAAATACAAACAACAAGGAGTAGATTTAACTAAAAGTATGTTAAATGGAATTGCAACAAATAAAACAAACCACAGTGGGGTTTATACCCCCAATGGAACTCAAACAGACAATCCATGGAAAATAAATAATCCATATTCTGGTGGGGAAGAAGACATTAGGTGGCTTTTATAATAAAAGTAATAATACAATATTTATAACAATATATAACAAATGGCAGATAGAAGATTATTTTCAAGATTAAAAAGATTATTTTCAACAGATGTAATTATCCGTAACCAAGGTGGAGACCAATTAAAGGTTATGGATGTAAATAAAATCCAACAATCTGGTGAATACGAAACTAATTCTTTGGTAGATAGATTTAATAGAGTTTATACAAATTCCCCAACATCCTTATATGGTTATCAAAGTAATTTTAATTACCAAACCTTAAGACCCCAACTATACTCAGAGTATGATTCAATGGATACAGATGCAATTATTGCTTCTGCCTTAGATATTATAGCTGATGAAAGTACTTTGAAAAATGATATGGGGGAAGTTCTCCAAATCAGAAGCTCAGATGAAAACGTCCAAAAAATATTGTATAACTTATTTTACGACATTTTAAATATTGAATTTAATCTTTGGCCGTGGATTAGAAATATGTGTAAATATGGTGATTTTTTCTTAAAATTAGAAATTGCTGAAGAATTTGGGGTTTATAATGTTATTCCTTACAATGCATTTCACATTGAGAGATTAGAAGGACATGACCCAGATAATCCAGCTGATATTCAGTATGGTTTTGACCCTGATGGGATATCTACAGGTGGTTCGGGTTATTATAACATTCCTAATTCTAATGATAATAGTAGTAATACTCTTATCTTTGATAATTATGAAATGGCCCATTTTAGATTACTTACCGATACTAACTTTTTACCTTATGGTAGATCTTACATAGAGCCAGCACGTAAATTGTTTAAACAATACACACTAATGGAGGACGCCATGCTTATCCACCGTATAGTTAGAGCGCCTGAAAAGCGCATTTTCTACATGAACGTAGGAAATATACCTCCTGCTGAAGTTGAAAACTTCATGCAAAAAACAATCTCCAAAATGAAACGTACTCCTTATGTTGATCAACAAACAGGAGATTACAATTTAAAATATAACATGCAAAACATGTTAGAAGATTATTATATACCAGTTAGAGGAAATGACACAGCTACTAAAATAGAAACTGCCCCTGGACTACAATATGATGGAATAGCTGATGTAGAGTATTTAAGAGATAAACTATTTGCAGCCCTTAAAGTACCTAAAGCTTTTATGGGTTACGATGAAAACACAGATGGTAAAGCTACATTAGCAGCTCAAGATATAAGATTTGCTCGTACTATAGAAAGAATCCAAAGAATAGTAGTTTCTGAACTTAAGAAAATAGCATTAGTACATTTATATACCCAAGGGTATAAAGATGAAAACCTAACCAACTTTGAATTATCTTTAACTACTCCATCAATTATATACGACCAAGAAAGGGTAGCATTAATGACAGAAAAAATGACATTAGCCCAATCAATGTTAGATAGTAACATAATCCCATCAGATTGGGTATATGAAAACATCTTCCACTTTAGTCAAGATGAATATGATGAATATAGAGATTTGGTTAAACAAGATGCTAAACGTAAATTTAGATTAGCACAAATTGAAGCAGAAGGTAATGATCCACAAGAAACAGGTAAATCTTATGGTACACCACATGATTTAGCTTCATTATATGGAGTAGGTAGAACCCAATCAGACCCTGGTAATGTGCCAGATGGATATGATGAGAAAACTCCATTAGGAAGACCAAAAGAAAAACTAACTAAAAGAAATACTCAAGATAGTAATTTCGGTAAGGATCCATTAGGTAGAAAGGGAATGAAAAGGGATGACAATGATTCTAAAAGTTTAAAAACCCAATATAAGGGTGGCTCTCCATTAGCTTTAGAAACAAAAAACATGTTGAAAAAGGCACCTAAACCAATTAGAACCGGAAAGCAGTTAGTATTTGAGGAAGAAAAGAAGGGAAATAATCTACTAGATGAATCTCAATTGCACGATTAAAAAATCTTTATATATTTATAACAAACCAAATCACAAGGAATGAGCGTAAAACATTCAAAGTATAAAAATTCCGGTATTCTTTTTGAGCTTTTAGTTAGGCAAATTACATCTGACACTTTAGATGGTAAAGACTCAAAAGCTAGAAAAATATTAAAAGAATATTTTGTAAAAACAGAATTAGGAAGAGAATACAAATTGTATGAAACTCTTACAACTAAAACAAACCTATCAGAAGCAAAAGCCAATACAGTATTGTCAACTTTATTGGAATCTTCTAAAAATTTAAATAGGGCTTCTTTGAGAAGACAAAAATATAATCTAATTAAAGAAATTAAAAAACACTATGATGTTAATAAATTCTTTAAACATACTCTCCCTAATTATAAGGTCCAAGCTGCTTTTTATACTTTAGTTGAAATTAAATCTAACCCTAACTTAAATAATATTAAGCACGAAATTAATAATAAACTTACTATTATGGAACACTTAGCTACTCCTGTAGCTAAAAGTAAAATTAAAGAAACAGTATTAGAAGAGTTTAAAAATTACGACACAGATTTGAAAACTTTAACATACAAAGTTTTATTAGAAAAATTTAATGGTAAGTATGATAATTTAAATCACCCACAAAAAACAGTTTTAAAAGAATTAATTACCTCAATAGATAATACACCTAGGTTAAAAGAATTTTATAACAACAAAGTATATGAGATTAAAACCTCATTAACCGAACTTTCAACCCAAGTTACAGATAAAACAACCCAAATAAAAATCAATGAAGTAATCAAAATACTCCCAGTTATAGATAAAACCTCTAGGGTTAAAGATGATGATCTTATTAACCTATTACAATATTATGATTTAATTGAAGAATTAGAAGTTACTCATGTATAGATTTAAATTAAAAGAAAATAGTAAATTTGAAGTTGGTGATGTAAAAGTTAAAGATGGAACCAAATCCACAGTAACTAACATTAACCCTGTAACCGGGGCAGTTTCATGGGATATAGTAAATGTAGGTGCTTTTGATACAGTTTATAAAACTTTTGATAAGCTAAATAAACTACTAAGAACATTAGAAAGCGAAGGCGAAGCTGAATCTGATCCAACAATTGATTCAATTACAGACCAAGTAAAAAAACTATTTAACCAATATAGAACACACGTTAGAAAAAATTACCCTGAAGCCTATGACAGGATTAGAATGGTAAAAGAATCTGAACAGTGGACACAATTAGATGTTAATAACGTTAATAGACCCTTAAATTTAACTCTTAAGACACTTAATAACCTTATAAATAACATAGGAAGATTAGAAGCAGAATTATCAAAACATCAGAATAAACCTCAAGGTAACATTCTTTATAGTATGACACCTGAAGAGTTTGATTATTCAAACCTGAAAGGTAAACTTGTTAAATTAGGCAAGGCTTTTAATTCTATTTTTGGTTCTGCGTTAGAAGAAGAACTTTCTATAGGAGATAAAAAAGTAAAAACTATTAATAAAAATGGTAGTAATAATCCTGAAGACTATACAGTTGAATATGAAGATGGAACATCAGAACCTTATGTAAATACATTAGAAGAAGAAGTTGATGAAGGTGAAGATAAAAAACTCCCCAAGGGTGATATTTACCTAGGAAGGGATGATAGGGGGAATCATAAAATAAAATCAAACGGTAAAGTTACGCTTTATAACAATGAAGATATGGTTTTAATCTATGGCAAAGGGTGGGGTCATAAGTTAAATGAAGAAGAAGTTGACGAAGGTGAAGGTATGGGATACATGACACCAAACGCTTTTAATAAAAATAAAAAAACTAACAATTACTATTACAAATTAGGATATAAACCTGTACCTAAAAAAATTAAAGGATCAGGTTTAGAAGTAAAACAATTATTTGAAAAAGAGGAATTAACTGAATACAGTGATTTCCAACAAAACAGAATTAACACATTTACAGATATAGAAGAAAAAATCAATTCTATATCCCCACTTTTATCAAACGCAAAAAACGAAACCGCCCAATATTACAATGAAAATCCAGGTTCATACGCAATAGTGTATTCAACAGATATGGTAAATGAATTATTGGATGACATAACAAAATTATTAAAACAAGGAGAATGAAAAAAACATTAACAGAACAATACAGACTAATTAAAGAAGACAAGGGTCATAAAGGTGTTTTCTTAAAAGAAGCTAAAAAACAATTCCCTAATTTAATAAGACAAGGGGCTACATATAATGAAGCATCAACAATCCTCAAACAAAAGAACATTATATCAGAAAATTTCGTTGGTACTCCTATGGTAGGAAATCCACTAGAAAGAAAAAAAGAAGGATTTGAAAACGCATTTGAAAACTTTTTAAAAGAAGCAGCTGAAGTAAAAGCTGAAGAAAAGAAAGTATCTAAAGAAGTAGAAGAAGACCAAAGTCGTGGGTATGACACAGCAGATAAAAAAGATCCTAACAATATGATTTTTGGTCAAATCCAAATGGGTTACTACTGTGAGTTAAAAAATCCTAAAAACGCTGATAAAACAGAGCAAGAAATTAAAGACATTGTATTCAAGAATTTAGAAAAAGATCCAATATATTATACTAAAAATGGACAATTCGGAGAAGAAGGTGTAGGGTACACAGATGATAATGTATCATTAGGTATTCCTGAAGAACCAAAGGGTGAACATAAATCATCAGGATATGGTAAGTTAAAAGAACATTCAGTTTCTACTGTTGGTGGTATTGTAACAGGTACCGGATTTGTAGGTATGGATTACAGAGAGTATTATGGGTTAGATGAAGCTGATGGTGATGCAGATAGATCAAAAGAGACTTTAGATAATACTAAAGAAATTGAGAAACTAACAAAATCAATTTCAACAATTAATATGTTTGAAGAAGATGACACCACACCTGACTCTGATGCTCCTGAACATATGGAAGCAGTAGCAGATGCAGTTGAAATGGCATACGAAGCAGGAATGTCCACAGCAGAAATCATAGAATTTGTGGAAATGCATTTAGGACTTAAAATGGGAGATTATTAATATGAAACAAGTACTTATAGAAACACAATTATTTAAACCAACCCCTGGTATGTTATCAGAGGGTAAGGTATCTGAAAGAGGCAACCCAATCGTTGAAGGTATTTTAGCCACAGCTGAAGTAAAAAACGGTAACGGAAGATATTACTCTAAAGATTTGTGGAACAGAGAAATAGATAAGTACAAAGAATTGGTTAATGAAAACAGAGCAATGGGTGAATTAGACCACCCCGAATCATCAGTAGTTAACCTAAAAAACGTTTCACACAACATTAAAGATATGTGGTGGGATGGAGATAATGTAATGGGTAAAATAGAAATATTACCTACACCATCAGGAAACATACTTAAAGCATTAATCGAAAGTGGTATTACATGCGGTGTATCATCTAGAGGAATGGGTTCATTAGAACAAAAAGGTGAATTAATGGAAGTACAAGATGACTTCGAATTATTATGTTGGGATTTTGTTTCAACACCTTCTAATCCAGGTTCATATATGAAAACAATTAAAGAAGGTAAAGAGATTACTACTAACCCTTATTCAAAAATTAACAGCATAGTAACAGAAATACTATGTGCTAATGGTAATTGTCCAATATTTTAAATAATTCTTCGACTTTGAAGAACCCCCATATACGTATAACTGTAAATATGTCATCCCCTCATTTATATGACATGGACAATAATTAAATTCTATTACGTTTCATAATAAACGTACTTTCCCAACAAATTAAAATTTAGGAAAAATGGCAAAACGAGATATCCTCAAAGAGGCTATTGCAGATGCTAAAGCAGTTAAAGAAGTTGCAATCGCAAACGCTAAAGCGGCACTTGAAGAAGCTTTCACTCCTCAACTTAAATCTATGTTATCAGCAAAGATTCAAGAAATGGATGAAGAAGATTCAATGGAAGAAATGCTAGATATGGATACAGATATGCGTGAACCTGCAGAAGATGAATATGCTCCTGCAAGAGATACAGTTGACAGAAAAATGATGGAAGCTGAAGACATAGATGAAGAAGTTAATCTAGATGAAATTCTTGCTGAATTAGAAGAAGAAACACTTAACGAAGCTGAAGAAGTAGAAACTGAAGAAGAAGTTGAAGTCGAAGACGAAGATGATACTGAAGAAGAAGTAGAAACCGAAACAGAAGAAGAAAGTGTTGAAATCGAAGACATGACCGATGAAGATTTAAAATCATTTATTGAAGGTGTTATCGAAGACATGGTTGCTAGCGGAGACTTAGAAGCTGGAGAAAGCTTTGAAGTTGAAGATGAAGTTGAGGTTGAAGACGATGAAGAAATTGATATTGAAATTGAAGATGATGAAACTGAAGAGGTTGAAATCGCTGAAAGAGTATCAAGAAATAGTCGTTATTTATCTGAAAACAACAATCGAGAAAAACGCGCTAACATTAAAGCAATAACCGAAAACAAAAAACTAAGGAGAGAATTAAAAGAAGCACATGCTGCTATTAATACTCAAAAATCTACCTTAAATGAAGTAAAATTGTTAAATGCAAAATTACTTTATACAAATAAGATTTTTAAAGCGAAAAGCTTAACAGAAAATGAAAAAGTTAAAGTATTAAGTTCATTTGATAAAGCAACAACCATTAAAGAAACAAAATTGATATTCGAGACATTAAGTGAGGGACTTAAGTCAAAAAGAACACCAATTAGAGAATCTTTAGGTAGTGCTTCCAAACCAACTGGAAACTTTAAAAGAACAAAAAACCCAATTATTAAAACTGATCCAATGGTGGCTAGGTTTCAAAAGTTGGCAGGTTTAAAATAAATTAATAATTAAAATTAAAACTTAAAAAAATGAGTCAATTAAATTCACTTTTAGAAAGCTCTGCAAAAGGTTGGAAAAACATGCAGAGTGATGCTGCAAGATTAGCATCAAAATGGGAGAGAACAGGACTATTGGAAGGTTTAGGTAATGAAGTTCATAAGAACAATATGTCTATGATACTTGAAAACCAAGCTAAACAATTAGTAGTTGAAACTAATGCTACTAACCAAGGTGGTGCTAACTTTACCGCAGGGCAAGGTGCTCAGTGGGCTGGTGTTGCTTTACCATTGGTAAGAAAAGTATTTGGACAAATCGCTTCTAAAGAATTTGTTTCTGTTCAACCTATGAACTTACCTTCAGGCCTAGTATTCTTCTTAGATTTCCAATATGGTCAAGACAAAGAGCTTAAC
>Ga0209335_10003619_pt1 | contig 15271 bp, 10 predicted proteins | sample COG_09_FD_184753 | JGI IMG/M metagenome (GOLD analysis project Ga0209335, IMG submission 184753) | Pelagic Microbial community sample from North Sea - COGITO 998_met_09 (SPAdes) (version 2) | ecosystem: Environmental > Aquatic > Marine > Neritic zone/Coastal water | place: Helgoland, sampling...
CGCACTACAACGCCTCGTCATCGATGAACACCTCCGGAGGCGATTAGCCGATAATGCTCGGCAAACCGTGCTTAATCACTACCGAATTGAGACCGAAGCCGACGCATTACTCAAGCATTACCACCAACTGGCTCAGCTGTGAGTTTGACGCGCCCAGTTCACAGATTAAATGTCGCCCCCATTAGACTCTCGTCTGATCGGGCCATCGTGGCAACCAAACCATATGCCTCGCCCGGACCCTGTTATAGCAGGATGACTCAAGCATTTTAGTATCAGACCCCCGATGCACTCATTGCCGGAACATCGGCTTTACAAATGAGCGCGATAAGGCACTATCGGCGCTTTAGCGCCTCTTCCATCAATTCATCTTGATCAGGCCGCTATTGAGCTTCGCTTTGATCGCAGTATGATCTGGTGCATAAGACTACTATTGATTCTTGCGATATGTTGAATCCCCAATCCCACGACTGCAAAGACGCCAATCTAAAAACCGACCCTCGACCCACCGACGCAGGGCTCCTTTGCGTCGCCGCGATATGACGTCAAAGCCAACAGTTGGGCTCGTCATTGACCCCTGGGATTTTCCTTTCAACGGCACGGTTGTCTCGACTCGACGATTTGTGGCCGCCCTTTCAAATCAGTTCGACTTTAAAATTCTAAAAACGAGCAATGCGCCCGCTCAAATCGCGACAAACGAAGTTTATTTTCCGAAGCTGTCGATTCCTGGCGCCAATGGGATTATTGACCAGATGCAAGCGCCACTCGCCCGTCCGAATCGCGCGCTACTTGAGACGGTTGTCGCCGATTGTGACTTGATCCATGTGCAATACCCCTTTCTTTTAGCGCATCAAGCCATCAGAACAGCGCGATTGCTTGGCAAACCGGTTATCAGCTCTTTTCATGTTCAGCCTGAAAATATTCAACGCAACCTCAAACTAAACCAAGCCTTCGTGACCCGGAGTCTCTATCGATTGTTTGTGAGCCAATTTTATCAAGTATCGGATCGGGTCATCGCGCCCTCTGAATTTGCCAAAATGCTTTTGACCCAACACGGCGTATCCAAACCCATCGATGTCGTCTCAAACGGGATCACCCCCGACTTTTTTCAGCGCAAGCGCCGCCAGTCTCGATCCGATCATTTCGAAATATTAAGCGTTGGTCGGCTTGCACAAGAGAAGCAGCAAGCCCTGCTACTCAGGGCGGCCGCTCAGTCACAGTATCGAGCCAAAATTCACGTGACCCTGGCAGGCACCGGTCCGGCGGCCGCGCAACTCAAAGATCTTGCGGTAAAACTTGGCGTCCGGGCGACGATCGGTCGTGTAACAGACGACCAACTCTATGCGCTTTATGAAACAGCCGACCTCTTTGTACAATGTAGTCGAGTGGAATTAGAAGGCATGAGCGCGCTCGAGGCCATGGCAGTTGGCTGCCCAACCCTACTCAATCGAGCTGAAACCAGCGCCTTATCCGAACTGATTCAAGACCCAATTGGCGCCTTTACCGATCAAACACCGAATATGCTCAGGCAAAAACTCGATGCGTTATTATCGAATTCAGATGCCCGACAATTTCTGGCAGATCGAAATCGAGCTTTTGCACTGACCCGTCGTCATGAGGCGTCAACCGCACAGTTGGCCAGTCTCTATCGCCGCCTGCTCGAAGATCACGCTGACCAACGCGGTGAGCAATCTATTAGCAAAGTCGGTAAGGCGTCATGAGGGTTGACTTAGCCCGCTGGATCGCTGGTGCGTTAAGCCGGGCGAAAATGCTTTTGCTGGTATGCGTAACGCTCGGTATTGCCGGCGCGAGCGTCTTTTTGTCTGAGGGCCGGCTGAACTCTGACCTTGGCCAACTCATTCAACCCAGAGGCGAACAAGATTGGTATCAGAGCAATCAAGCCTATAAGGCTGCTTTCCCCAGGGACCAACAAACCGCTTTGGTGGTCGTTCGAGGCAAGGACGCGTTTGCGACGGCCACCGCAACTCAAACACTCAAAGCGGCGTTTGAAGCACGCGACGTGTTTGATCAAGTGTTTGCACCCACGGTCGATCCGTTTATCCAAGCGCATAAACTGTATTTTCTTGAACCTGCAGACTTAGACCAATGGTTGCGAGGCGCTGAATTCAATTTCGGGGTTCTACAACGTCTGAGTGAGCAGCCAACACTTGCCGCAACGCTCCTGATTATAGCCGACATGCTCGGGGTTCAAAGCGGACAACCCCTGCCGATCACCCTGCAACACGCCATTGATGGCCTACTGGTAGGCCAACCGAGGGCGCAAGCGTTTTATCCGCTTGAAGCCTCAGAACAAACCGAGTTTTTTCATCTCATTATTGTGAACGGCCGGCAAAGCCTTGATGAGTCGCTACCGAACGCGCAGATTGTCAGGACTCTGCAGTCAATTATTGATCAACACGCGTTACCCGAATCAATTGAGGTTGAATTAACAGGCGAGGTCGTCCTGGCCCATGAGGAAATCAACGCTGCGCTCAATGGCATTGAAATTGCCGGCTTCGCGTCATTGCTGATTTTGGGCGTTATTTTACTCGTCGGCATCGGCGACTTCAGAATCATTACGGCGATCTTTTTAGTACTCGTCACAGGGGTTGGCTTGACCCTTGGGTATGCAACTCTTGCCATCGGCAGCTTCAATACCCTATCGATGCTCTTTGTGGTGATGTTTTTTGGGCTTGGCGTTGATTTTGCGGCCCACCTTGCCCTGCGCCTTCAAGCCGACCAGACAACCAATGCCGACACAATGCTGACAGTAATCCAAGATCTGGCGCCAGCACTTGGACTCTGCACTGTGACCTCCGCCATTGCTTTTTTGTCCTTCACGCCGACGGATTACTCGGGCATGGCGGAATTAGGCATTATCTCGGCAGGCGGCATGGTCATTGCCCTTTTGTTGACACTGTTGATGATTCCGGCTTTTTTAACGCTCTGGCCACCCTTGAAAAGCCCGCCAGAATTAACCCGTTTTTCTGTTAAATGGCTGCCCAAGTATCAATCACGCTTAACCGTTATCATTTTGGCTGTTATGCCCGGCGCGTTGTATCTTGCCAGCCATTTGGAATTTAATTACAGCGTGCTCAGTATGCGCGACGCCGATTCCCCCGGTATGAGCGCCCTAACCCGCTTACAGGACAACGGACAACAGACGGACTATAGCGTTGTCTTGCTCGCGGACACCGCCCAGCAAGCCAGCCAACTCAAGACGCGATTGACCGCACTTGAATCGGTTGCCAGCGTTCGGACCCCCGCTGACATCGTCCCAACAGCGCAAACCGATAAGTACCGCCACATCACGGCCGTTGCCGAACTTTATGATGATCTCTGGCTGCCAGCTGAACTCGATGCGCTTACACTCGATTTGTCGACCGCGATCGAATACTTTGAAGCCACGATCCCGAGTCTAAAAGGCCAAAACCTTGAAACCGCCGAGCGCATCTTAACCTTTGCCAAGACCCTCGACACGGATTCGGCAAAACTCGCTTCATTTGATGCCGCCCTCGCCCAACAATTACGTCGATCAAAGCAGGCACTGCGGGATCTGCTTGAAGCGCAGCCCTTTACCTTAAGCACGCTGCCAAAGCCGCTTTATCAGCGACTCATCAGCCCAAAAGGGCAACATCTGGTTTCTGTGCAACCAAAGGTCGCGCTGACCGACAAAGCCAGAACGGATGCATTCATTAACGACATCCGAGGCGTCGCACCGATGATTGCTGGGCGCAGTGCCGTTGAATGGGGCATCGGCGAGGTCGTGGTCAATGCCTTTCGCGAGGCCATCCTCCTGACCCTATTGGGGGTCATTATTTGCTTGCTATTATATTTTCGAAATGTTTTGACGGCTTGCCTTGTGTTGGTGCCGATTGTTTTTACGTTGATCCTAACGTTTGCGACGAGCAGTGTTTTATCGTTGAGCCTTAATATGGCCAACATCTTAGTCGTGCCGCTCATCATTGGACTGGGCGTTGATTCAGGCGTCCATGTAACCCATCGATTCTTTCAGGGCGGCGCTTTGAAACACCGACGAGCAACTCATCGCGCCGTCTTGATCAGTGGTTTGACCACCCTCGGTACCTTTTTATCGCTGATTTTGAGCCCGCATCAGGGTGCAGCCTCGATCGGTGTATTACTCACCATCGCGATCGCGTGGCTATTGCTACTGAGCTTATTTTTATTACCCAGTCTGTTGTCCTTTTTCAGTCGACACGGTTTGCTGCCGAAACAGGCTGTATAAAGCGATAACAATCAGGAATAATCCGACTCCACGAACCTTTTTAGTGAGAAGCACCATGCCGAGTGCCTTGTCTGCGATGATGGTAGGCCTTGCAGGATTACTGATTTGGTTTGGGAACCCAGCCATTGCCTTTTTGGTCGGCGCCGCCATCGCAACCATGGCACGGACAAATGGCTGGGCCGATACCCGCTCAATCGGCCGATACAGTCTGCAAACTGGGATCGTTTTATTGGGTTTGGGCATCCAGGGCGACCAGCTCCTGCGCATTTCGAGCGACTACACTTGGGTTGTCGCCAGCTACGTTCTGAGTGTTGCAACCCTGGGACTTCTCAGCTACCGACTGTTGAAACTACCCAAGCGTCAGGGCCTCTTGGTGACCGCAGGCAGTGCGATTTGCGGCGGCACAGCTGTTGTCACCCTCTCACCCATTATCAACGCCAAGCCGATGGAGACCGGCGCGGTTCTAGGCCTCATTTTTACGATGAATGCAGTCGCCTTATTGACTTTTCCGGCAATCGGTCAGTTTTTAGGCCTCAGCCAAGCCCAATTTGGCATCTGGTCGGCCCTGGCTATTCATGACACAGCCAGTGTGGTTGCAACCGCACAGCTCTACGGAGACGAGGCGGCCCAAATTGCAACAACGCTCAAACTTGGTCGAACCCTTTGGCTGATCCCGACCGCGCTGCTGCTTAGCCTTGTCTATCGCCGCAAAGGTCACGGCATTGGGCTACCGCCTTTTGTATTGCTGTTTGTCATTGCCAGCTTGCTGGGCTCAGTCGTCAGCCTGCCGCCGCTCGTACTCGCCAGCGCCGCCTGGCTTTCAAAGGCGTTATTAGTTTTGGCATTGTTCTTAATCGGACTCGAAATCTCCATCGCAACCCTTCGAAGCATTCAGCCGAGGCTGTTCTTTTTTGCGATCGGGTTATGGTCCTTGGTCGCGCCAAGTGCCCTGTTATTGGTGATCGCCCTCGTTCCCTAAGATTGCACGCTATGACGACGCCTAAAGATTAGCGCCCTGAGCGCTAAGCATAGGTAAATTTGGTATTTCAATGCTTGTCGCGCCTTGACTAACATCGCTTGCATGAAATTCAAGTCACCCCTCCTCGACACCCAGGCGCTTATTGCGCTGACCGCGTTTTTGGCGTACCTGGCTTTTGGCCTTCAGGCTTTAATCGCTTAACACTTGCGAGCTTGCGTCTAGCGCCAGACCGGCCAGCATCCTCTCTGGTTGCGAGCCTAAGAAAATCTATGCGACTATCTACGTCCTTGCTCAGGCAGATCAGCTATGAAAATTCTAACTGGCGTCCCCGCCGAGCGTCTCAACGATATCCCCAGCTTGACCGACGCGGCGGAACGAAACGGTTTTTCAGGGCTATCAACTCAAGAAAACCGTCACAACCCGTTTTTACCACTGGCCATTGCTGCGGTACACAGCCAGCACCTTGAGCTGCGAACCAATGTCGCAATCGCCTTTGCCCGCAGTCCCATGGTGGCCGCCGGTCTCGCCTGGGATCTGCAATACGCGACAGCTGGCCGGTTCGTCTTAGGTCTGGGCAGCCAGGTCAAAGGCCATAACCAGCGACGCTTCAGCGTCGCCTGGTCGCCGCCTGCGCCCCGGCTTCGGGAATACATCGAAGCCATCCGAGCAATTTGGGCCTGCTGGCGCGATGGCACTTCGCTGCAGTATGAGGGCCAGCACTATCAGTTCAGCCTAATGACCCCCAATTTTACACCCGAGCCGCTAACGGGTGCGTTACCAAAATTACACATTGCGGCGGTTGGGCCGGCCATGATGAAAGTTGCAGCGAGTGCCTGCGATGGCGTCATGCTGCATGCCTTCTGCACACCAAAGTATTTGACCGATTCGATCGTACCTGTCTTAAACCAAGGCCTCGCTGCTCGAGACTGTTCGCGCGCGCAATTTGAGATCTCCGGTGGCGGCTTCGTGGTCACAGGCGCGAACCAAGCCGCCCTTGATAAGCAATTTGAATGGGTTCGAGCCCGAATCGGTTTCTACGGCTCAACACCCTCTTACTGGCCCGTGCTCGCCTGTCATGGTTTGCAAGACTTGGGAGAAGAACTCAATGCTTTATCGAAGGCGGGTCGATGGGATGACATGACCCGACGGATCCCCGATGACCTGGTTCATGAATTCGCAGCGGTTGCGCCCTATGATCGCCTCAAAGCGACCGTAGAAGCACATTTTGGCGGATTAGTGGATTGCATCAGCTTGCCAGCCGATACCCCACCGGAGCTGGTTCAGGATCTGAAGACCATTGTCTGCTCATACCAACCGAGTCCGGCATGAATATCGGTGTACTCGGTGGCGGAAGCTGGGGAACCACGGTTGCACACTTATTGTCTCGTCGATACGACGTCACGCTTTGGGCTCGAAATTCGGACATTGCGAACGAGATCAACGCACACCGAACCAACAAGCGCTATCTTTTATCCGCCCAGCTGTCGCATAAACTGCAAGCAACGGATCAATTACAGGTCGCAACGCGTGGTCAATCTGTTTTGGTTATGGCCATTCCAGCACAAAATTTTCGAGCGGTGCTGACCGATGCAGCACGCTTCTTAGATCCGCTCACCCCGATTGTATCTCTTAGCAAAGGCTTGGAGTTTTCCACCGGCTCGCGGATGACCGAAATTATTCAAGCGGTTTGTCCTGATCACCCTGCGGCGGTCTTAACCGGGCCCAACTTAGCCAAGGAAATTATGGCGGGGTTTGCCGCGGCAAGCGTTCTGGCGACCCCTAACGCTGCCGACCAAAATCACTTACAGAGCATTTTCCATTCCCCTTTGTTCCGGGTGTATACCAATGATGATGTCATAGGCTGTGAGCTCTGTGGTGTTCTCAAAAACATCATTGCGATTGCTGCGGGCATGAGCGATGGCCTCGGGGCTGGCAACAACACCCGCGCTGCGATCATTACGCGAGGCTTGGCAGAAATGACCCGTCTGGGCTTGGCAATGGGGGCAAAATCCGAGACATTTTCAGGGCTGGCGGGGATGGGCGACTTAGTCACAACCTGCACCAGCGCGGAATCTCGAAATCACACCGTCGGCTTCAAACTTGGCCAGGGAGACAGCATCGACGACATCATTCGAGACATGTTTATGGTGGCTGAAGGCATCAAGAGTGCGCCCGCTGTCATACGGCTCGCTGAACAATTTGGGGTGGAAATGCCCATTGCAGCGGAGGTCATGCGAGTGGTTACCGGGCAATGTGACGTTCAAGGCAGTTTCAAGGCTTTGCTTCGAGCCGGCGTCGGTCGAGAGGACGAACCTTTTTAAAGAAAAATAAGCGTCTTGTAAGCAACCACATTAAAATCCAGCAAGGGATTCGTCGCGCGGCAGCGAAATGTTTCGGTGTTTGCGACAGATCAAATTTGGCTAAAGCATCTAAATGCAATTGATAATGATTCTTATTTAGATTAGCATTCCGTTCTCTGAATGAAACCTTACCGTTGTTATGTCCAAATTTATTCGCTTCATCGGCTGCTGCGGCTTGAGCTTTATCGCCCCCCTCAGCACGAGTCTTGCCGCCAAGGTAGATGCACCGGATCGAGACGCCCCCCAAATTGAAGAAATCACAATAGTGGGCTCAGTCGCAGGCGCGAAGCAGATGACGGGTGCCGCACACTTTATCGGCTCGGAGCGGTTGGACGCGTTTCATCACTCGGACATCCAAAAAATATTGCGCGAAGTGCCGGGCGTTTCCCTTCAAATCGAAGATGGCTATGGCCTACGTCCGAACATCAGCATCCGGGGCGTTGCCAGCGAACGCAGCAGCCGAATCACCTTGCTCGAGGACAACATCCTGATTGCACCGGCGCCTTATTCGGCACCGTCCGCTTATTACTTCCCAACAATGGGCCGGATGCACGCCGTCGAAATTTTAAAAGGACCCGCTGCCATTTCACAGGGACCGTACACCATCGGCGGCGCCTTGAACCTGGTTTCAACCCCCATGGCTGATCGCGCGAAAATAGACCTGTTTGCCGAGGCTGGAAGCGACGCGACCCAACGGCTGCAGGTTACCGCCCAACAACCGCTGGGTGATCAAGTCGCCGTGCTGGTCGACGCGCATCATTGGCGCTCTGATGGTTTTCAGACAATCGACCGCAGTGATCGCGACACGGGCTTGTCGATAACTGACTATACCGCCAAGCTGCGAGTGCGATCCAATGATGCTCGGCATGAATGGGTTGTGAAACTGCAAACAACGCAACAATTGTCCAATCAAAGCTATTTAGGCCTGACAGATCAGAATTTCAGTCAATCACCCACCCGCCGTTATGGCTTATCAGAACTGGATGCGATCGAGACCGATCATCGACAACAGGTTGTGTTCTACCGCTTTCAAGCCAGGCCCACCACAGAATTAGAGGTCGCGCTCTACAATAACGAGCACGCCCGGAACTGGTTTAAGACCGAAAAACTCGATATTGATGGCAGCCCGGACGCGGGTACCTTCTCAGGCAAAAATTGGCTCTCGGTCATTCAAGCCATTAATACTGCAGCTGACACAAATCTTGCAGAATCCTATCAAAGCATTTTGGATGGCACCGCGGACACAGCCCTAGGTAGCATTTTGCTTCGAGCGAATGCTCGAGAATATTTCTCTCGAGGCATTCAGGCCAAGCTCACCCATAGCCTTCAGACTGAATCGATTGAGTATGACTTTGAAGCTGGTCTGCGTCTGCACGAGGATGGCGAGGATCGCCTCCAACGCGATAGCACCTACCATCAAAGCCTAGGTCAACTCCTGCTCGATGACCTCGGGCGCTGGGGTAATGCTGGCAATCAATTACAAACAGCTGACGCTGTCGCTGCCTATTTTCAGAGTCGCATCACGTTCAAGTCGGCTGTACTCTCACCGGGGTTACGCCTTGAGCGGATTCAGCAAGATCGAACGCGCTGGGAAACGCGAGCAAGTCGAACAACCGATCCCGCAGATCGTAGCCTTGGCAACTTGCGGGACCGACGTACGAACAAAGTGCAGGTTCTGTTGCCCGGTGTTGGTTTGCTATGGCCGCTCACACCAACGATGTCGGTCGTTGCAGGCGTGCACAAAGGGTTCACGACGCCCAGCAATGCCCCCGGTGTCAAACCTGAAACTGCATTGAATTATGAGTTAGGCTTTAGAACCAGTGGCCAAACAGCGCTCGAGGCGATCTATTTCCTCAGCGACTACGACAACCTGCTTGGCCAGTGTACGGCCTCCTCAGGCGCGCAATGCACACCTGGCGACAGCTTTAATGGCAATGCCGCAACGGTTCAGGGCCTTGAGCTTACGGCGCAACGCGATTACGCAACGCGCACCGGACTCACTTTTTCGTTGAACCTAAACTACACCTACCTTGACGGCCATTTCGACACCGACATTGCCGACACAGCCTTCTTTGGCGACGTTCGCGCTGGCGACCCTATCCCCTATTTACCCCAACACCAGTTACATCTTGGCGTCGGTTTTTTGACCCGCCACTGGTCACACTATCTAGACGTTAGCTACCAAGATGCCGTCTGCGTTAAAGCCAGCTGTGATCTCTATGAGACAACCGAATCACAGGCCACCCTGGATCTGTCCAGCCATTATGAACTGAATGCGCGAACGTCGATTTATGCAAAAGTCGAGAACTTGACCGATCAAACCTATTTAGTGGCGCGACAACCTTACGGCGCACGTCCCAATCGGGGTCGCACGATGGCCTTCGGCTTCAGCGTTTCGCTCTAAGGCGCGGTTGGAATGGCATCGGGCATTACCGTTTGGCTCGTTTTCTCGAACAGGAAGTGGCCGACCATCCAGGTTTCCCCACCCTGAAACGCAAACAATTCCTGACAAGCCATCACAAACATTCGCCACCGCTGCCAAAGGATTAACGCGGGCTCCGGATTATCTGAGGCCGATAAGGCTGCCAGTATTTCTGCCTTAAACTGATCCAGATTATTCAACCAAGCTGCGCAGGTCTTTGCATAATGCTGGCCATTGACCACCCACAATTTACGCTGCTGCAGCGAGCCCTCAAACAGTTTGGGCAAATCTAACGACGGCATTAACCCGCCAGTAAAGAAATGTCTTGCCATCCAATCTTCCTGGCTGTCGTCCTCGAAAAAGTACGGTTGATTGCGATGGCAAAATATATGGAAGAACAACAACCCGTCCGACGCCAGCCAGCTTGCAACCCGATCGAGCAGGCGCTGGTAGTTTCGCATATGTTCAAACATTTCAATCGAAACCACCCGATCGAATTGGCCCTCCGCCTCAAAATCGTTCATGTCCTGCGTCAATACTGTGATATTCGTCAAACCCCTGGCCTGAGCTTCGGTCTCGATAAAGTGTCTCTGGGAGTGGGCGTTACTCACCGCCGTAATACTGCTATCGGGATAGGCTTCAGCCATAAACAGCGTGAGTGAGCCCCATCCGCATCCCAACTCCAAAATTCGTTGTTTTGGCCCTAATTGGGCACGCTCGCAGGTCAGCGTCAGCATCGCCTCCTCCGCCTCGGCGAGGCTCGCATCCTTGTCCTCAAAAAGAGCACAACTGTACTTTAAACGAGGTCCCAACATGCGCTGAAAGACAGCAGTTGGCACTTCATAATGCTGGTGATTTGCATCGGTTGTCGCAACCGCTAATTCAGAGGCCTTCATCGACGCGACAAACGCCGCCTTGCCTTCAGGCGTTGCATTCACCCGATCTTGCGCGAGTCGCTTTACCAGCAGCCGCCGCATACCAACTCTCAGCAAAGCATCCGGAATCCAACCGCGTTCCGCTAAGTCCACTAAATTAATCATGCGCTGCCACCTCTAGTTGAAACCCTGGTAAATGCAGCTGCATATGAACACAGCCAATTGCGCGCTGCCGAAACCCTGCCTCGCAATAGCAAAAATAATAACGCCACATGCGAAGGAAGGTCTCGGACAATCCCAACGCCTGTATTTCAGCTAGGTTTGTCTCGAAGGCGTCACGCCATCGCGCCATGGTCAAAGCATAGTGTGGCGTTAAATCTTCAAGCCCATACAATCTAAATCCCGCTCGCTCGGCAGCGCTCTCCTCTACCAACGTTTTGACACTCGCCAAAGCGCCGCCAGGAAAAATATAACGTTGTATGAAATCGACCGAACGCTTAGCAGACTCAAATTGTTGTTCCGCAATCGTTATGGCCTGCAGCAACATGCTGCCACCGGGCTTGAGCAATTTTGCGCACACCTCGAAGAACTGCGGCAAATAGTCTAGGCCTACGGCTTCGATCATCTCGATGGATACGAGCTTGTCATATCGACCTTCAAGGCTTCGATAATCGGATTGCAGTAAGGTGACTCGGTCCTCAAGACGCGCATCGGCAACACGCGCCCTCGCTTTTTGAAACTGCGCCTCTGAAATCGTCGTTGTGGTGACTCGACAACCATACTTTCGCGCAGCAAAACACGCAAAACCACCCCAGCCCGTGCCAATTTCTAAAAGGTGATCCGAGGCGCACAGCTTAAGTTTTTGGCAGATCAGATCCATTTTCTGTTCTGACGCTGTGCCCATCGATTGGGTTGTATCCTGAAAATAGCCTGAACTGTACATCATTGTGTGATCCAGGAACTGCTCAAAAAAGCGATTCCCAAGATCGTAATGTGCAGCGATATTGCGCTTGCTTTGCGCGGGCGTATCCCGATTAAACCAATGCTGCAAGCGCAACATCGGCTTTTTGATGAGGGCCCAACCGCCATCCAAGTCACCCAATACCTGACGATTCTTTAAAAACAATTCGAGCGTGGCAAGCAGGTCTGAACACGTCCAATCACCGTCCATATAGGCCTCGGCTGCGCCGAGAGAGCCGCCTAACGCCATTGATTGATAGGCCTTTGGCGACACGATGGTCACTGTTATCGGCTCTTGCTCTGCGGTGGACCCCGCGTCTAGCAACAGCGCATCCGCCTCATAAAGCTGTAATCGGCCGATCACGATTTTCGATAACACGGCCAGGATTCGTTGCCGCCAAAAACTGAACGCTAGGTTCTTGTCACCGGTTATGACCCTGCTGTGATCATTACTGATCGTCATAATGTTCCCTATTGATTCTGTTTTGGGTGGCTGTAAAAAGGCACTTGCTTTAAAAACAATCTAAAGGCTTGCCAATAAATTCTACCGATTACCTGCACCGTGTTAAATGGGCGGGTCAAACAATACTGCCTGATATTCTTTGACGAAAAGGGCTGTGCAACGAGGCTGAAACTGGCGCTAAAAAAAACCTGTCCCACCCGACTGACTTGTATCTGGGCGCGGCAGCAGGCGTCGGGCGACGATAGTTGCCAGTGGTATTCGGTATTCATCGGCATGAATGGCGAAACGTGGAATTGTTTTCGGGATGCCATGTCAGCGCTTATCGGCACCACGTAAACGTAACGCTCATTCCAAGGCGTGTTGTGCACTTCCGCAACCACCTGAATCAATTGGTCCTCTTCAAAGCAGTAAAACAAGGCAATGGGATTCATTAAAGTGCCAAAGGATCTCCAATTCGCAAGCAAAGCAATCTGTCCAGAAAACGTTGTCCCAGTCTTTTCCTTGATTTGATGAATGACCTCATCTCGAAGTGTCCGAGACGAAGGCAGATAATCTTGCCGGTGGAAGCTCACCCAGTTGAATCGCTCAAAGGATAATAATCGCGAGCGCGCGCACAGCGCTGGAATGGCCTCAAGGTCACAATAGAAGGTTGCAAAGTTATAATCAAAACGATGCGCTTTCGGTTTACCCCTGACATGGGTCAGCGTCCCTTCATAGATCGCCGCGTCAATCACCATTGGCAACCAAAGCCTCTACCACCCGCAGGCCACTGACAACGCCGTCTTCATGAAAACCATACCGCCAATATGCACCACAGTAATGGGTCCGATCGACGCCTGAGATCTCAGCATGACGGCCTTGCGCTTTCAGCATCGCCGCATCAAACACGGGATGTTCGTAATGCAGGCGTTTCAACACTAGGCTCTCATCAATGCTGCCGACATCATTGAGCGTCACCAGTACCGGTTGATTCGATTCAAAGCCCTGTAACCGATTCATATAATAGGTCAGACTCGCCCGGCTCGCACCGAGCGGCGCATGATAGTTCCAACTTGCCCAAACCTTAGGCCGCACCGGCATGACACTTGTGTCTTGATGCAGAACCACTTCGTTGCGCGAATACCCCATCGCACCAAGGACTTCGCACTCCGCCGATGAAGCATCCGTCAATACCGCGAGCGCCTGCCCTGAGTGGCAGGCAAACACAATCTCATCAAAGGCCTCCACCCCCGCCTCAGTCGTCACCAAAACCCGGGATTTCTCGCGCGTGACGGCAAGCACAGGGCAGCCCAATCGCAGGTCCTGTAAACGATTCCGAATAACTTTGACATACTGATCAGAGCCGCCCTGGACGACATACCACTGAGGGCGGTTCTTTAAGTCTAGCAACCCATGATGATTAAAAAACTGACTCAGCATGCCGATTGGAAACGCTAAGATACCCTCATCACCTGTAGACCAGATGGCCGCTGCCATCGGTACTAAGTAATCAAATATAAAGGCGTCCCCAAAATTTTGTCGCCGGCAAAAATCGATCAACGGTTCCGCATCACTCGCAGGTACCAAACGAGCGATGCGGTTGAACCTTAAAATATCCCGGAGCATCTTCCAGAATCGAGGCCGCAGTAAGTTGGTTTTTTGGGCAAATAGGGTTTTGAGGCTATGACCGTTATATTCTAAGTTTGGCCGCTTCAGGCTAAAGCTCATCTCAGTCGGCTGACCCTCGCAGCCCAAGCGTGCCAGTAGGGCCATAAAATTGGGGTAGGTGCGATCGTTATAAACAATAAACCCGGTATCAATTGCTCGCGAACACCCCTCAATTTCAAGCTGGTGGGTTTGAGTATGCCCACCCAAATAATCATTCAATTCAAACAGCGTGACCTCAAATTGTTCTGCAAGTTGCTCGGCCACGGTCAAACCCGAAATGCCGCCGCCCACTATTGCAATTTTTTTCATCGAACAACCTTTATAAAGCCAAACTTTACGCCACACAAACGCATCCATTGTGCCTGACAGAGCATCAATCACAACCCCTCACCGGCCCAAGTTTCTATGGACAAGGCGATATTAAGCTCGCAAGTTCGCTCAGGCACTCAGCAGTACCCTGGCGCATCTCACACGGCGCTTTCGGCCTTGTTCATTCCTCAGGTGCCGCGCCAATTATCGGGCTGATGATCTGGGGCGCGTCACTATAAGGTCACTTTATTGACCAGACGCTTGCCCGGACACACCCGCGCGCTTAATTTCGCGAAACGCGCCGACACCCCGGATCGCATCTGATCACTTGACCCCAATGTCTACCACCCTATACTGCTGACATGCATGGCTTAACCCAACAACAATTAAGCGCAGTTACGCGAAAAAGTTCCGCTCATGCCTGGCGCATAGTCCTCTCGGATTGGCTCCTAATCGCAAGCGCGCTCGGCGTGGCCGCGCTCCAGCCAAACCCGATCACCGTCGTGTTGGCACTCTTAGTGATCGGCTGTCGCCAACTGAGCCTTGGGATTATTGTTCATGAAACCGGGCATCAAACCTTTTTCGAATCGAAGCGCTTGAACGATTTTGTGGGCCGCTGGCTGTCAGGCTATTGGGTATTTTCAAGCAAAATCGATTACATGAAGGGCCATTTACAACACCATCAGCTTGCCGGAACCCTCAACGATCCAGATCTAAAGAACTATGCCGCCTATCCGGTCAGCAAAAAGAGTTTTCGGCGCAAAGTTTGGCGGGATCTTTCCGGACAAACCGGCTGGCGCCGGCTTCGATCTATTGGACGCTCGATCGTCCGCTACAGGACTTTGAGCCCTGAAGGGCAACGCGTCGTTCGTGGTGGACTCATCACCAATATCGCTCTTTTAGGCGTGGTTACAGCCCTCGGCCAATCTTGGCTTTATCTCTTATGGGTCGGCGCATTCACCTCCACCCATATGTTGAGCACACGACTGCGCCAAATTGGAGAGCATGCGGCT
>Ga0209335_10003620_pt1 | contig 15270 bp, 15 predicted proteins | sample COG_09_FD_184753 | JGI IMG/M metagenome (GOLD analysis project Ga0209335, IMG submission 184753) | Pelagic Microbial community sample from North Sea - COGITO 998_met_09 (SPAdes) (version 2) | ecosystem: Environmental > Aquatic > Marine > Neritic zone/Coastal water | place: Helgoland, sampling...
TTGCGTCAGTTCGAAATACAATTTCCCAAACCCCAGCGATGAGGTCGGTGGCCCAAATAGTAATCATCACTCCCTGGGTTACGCTCCTGCAAGCGGCGCTGCCTCCAGGCATTCACGGCGGTCGCGGGAGCCCCTCCGCCATGATTTTCCTGAAGCATCCGTTGGCTTTAGTGCTCATGAGGTTGGCTTGCGTGCTGAAGCTGCAAGGTTATGAGCAAGGAATACAGGACTGCGACATCAACATCATGTCACTTGGGGCGAGATGCAAGCTGCGCTCGCGAGGGTTCCCAAACCTTCACGACGTCGGCAGTCTTGACACGATCTTCCCGGTGAAGCCCGCTCATCCTTCTAACCCTATGTGAATCTGCACCTAACTCAGGTTGACGCCTCAAAACAATGCGTGACAGACCGTTTTAGATCGAGCTGAGACGGCTCGGAACCACTGGGGTTCCGAGCACTCCGTAAGAAGAGAGTGTCGTCCCCATTTGCAGGCAGCCGCCTCGACCACCAGGAGGGTTCGCACTGTGTAAAGCTGCTCAGACAATACTTTTACACACTGCTACATTTAAAAGGCAACATTTTAAAAATCAAGTGATTCGGAAGAGTAGTGGGAGACAGGATCCTTGGTACTCCTTGACGATGCTTCGTCGCGGAGGGTCCGACGCTCTACTGCTCGGGGCCTCATCTTCCATTTTGCTCCTTCTTCTCGTTCTTGTCCCGATCGTATCACCGTCACCGTCACCGAATCTCGTTTTGACCTCAATTCTGTGCAAGTCGTGTCCCGTAGCGCGTGAGGAGGGTGTGAACCATGCCGTCACGTCTCCCGGCCCTCTCTTGCGCTCTCTTTTCCGGCCACTTCGCGGAGGGTCTGACGACACTGCAGTAAACGATGTTGGGATTGAGGGCACTAAGCCAACGCGAAGGAGGCTCAAGATCGCACTGGAAGGAAATATTGCCGCCGGCAAGAGCACACTGTTGAGGCTACTCGAGGACGACGTAGACTATGTCGCCGTGCCAGAGCCGCTCGCCAAGTGGCAACAGGTCTACCACGAACCCATTGGAATGATAGCAGCAATGGTGCGATGGCCGCAATGCCTTGTGCGTGTGGGCGCGGGGCGATTCCCGTGGACAGTATCTTGTCGTGATAGCGAGGAGCTCAAACTGGAAAATGCCGTTCAAGTTCTTGTGCGACACGCACAGGGGAATCAAACAAATGCGTGGCCTTTTGTAGGTGGCTGCTAACGCAGGAGAAGAAGCCACGGGCACAGGCAGCCAGGGAGGTGCTGTGCACTGGACTCACGCGATGCGTTGTTGATCCGAATTGCTCTATGGAACGATGTTTCGTTTTTGTTGACAATCTTCCTACTTCACTGCAGGAAATTTGCTGGAGCTGTTTTACAAGGACCCGCAGCGGTTCCTCCGTTACCAATATTCTGAGACCGGCACATTCGGTGAAGGAGACACGCCGCGCTTTGGAATACTGATGATGATGTCTGGTGGCAGGTGGGGGTACACATTCCAGACGTATGCATTTCTCTCGCGGATGATGGCACAACTGCAGCCCGCAGAAGCAGAAGTTTCTGAGGGACGGCATTCACGCGCATCGCTTCAGTCGAATGCCTCATCAGTTGTCTTCTATGAGCGATCTGTCTTCTCTGACCGCTACATATTCGCCGAAAACTGCGCAGGTTCGTGCCAGTTGCTTTCTCTCAGCAGAGAAAAAGAGTTTTTTTCAATAGCTTCTTTCTACTCGCTGGTACCCCCTCCAATATGCTAATCGATGATGAGAGGTGGGGCGTCTGCAGAGACGGGGCTTTTCAATAAGGTAGAGTGGGGCATCTACCAGGACTGGCATGAGTGGCTGCTCGGCGCGTTTTCGAACCTGAAGCTTGACGCGATTGTGTACCTTCGTACAACGCCGGACACGTGTTTGAAACGCTTGCAGAAACGCGCGCGCTCTGAGGAGGCTGGCGTTCCACTCGAGTATCTCAAACAGATCCATCACCGCCACGAGCGATGGCTTCGCGATCGCCCGGCAGACTTCCATCCGGCGCCGCAGGCAAAGCCACATCCCTTCTCAGGACAGTCCAGTGCTCTATATCGGCACCATAACTCTGAGATTTCGTGTTGGCGCCCCGGTACTTGGTTTCATTTTTGAGCGCGGAGGGTGACAAATGCAGGTTGTGGACACACCGATCCTGACCCTCGACTGCGACGCTGACATGACGCTGCACCCGGAGATGAAAGACCAGCTCCGTGAGCAGGTCTCACATACCCGCATTCTAGTTTCTGCATTTCCCTCCATTCTTGAAACCGTGGGTGCTACTCAGGTGCGGGCCTTCATCGCGAAGCTACGAGCGAGTGACACGACAGAGGCATGAGTGGTGAGGGAGCCCCACCGCAATTACACCAGAGTGTGTGAGATGGTTTGTGGGATGTGACGCTAGCTTGTTTGACGAACATATCTGCAAGCAAGTTGATAGCTTTTGATGGAATGAAACATCAATTATGTTGACCTCTCAGTGGCAACATGTTGGGACACCACAACACCATTTATTTCGTAAACGAGCTGCGGCGCCAATGCTATTCCGTTTCACGTTGTTTCTGACCTGGAAACATCCTAGCGCAAGGGCTCACTTAGGCTGAACGCTTTGTACCCGAACAGATGGGTGGCTCCTTAATAGCCACGGTTCGTGTGGTCGTGCTGCCACCACTGGTCGTTCCTCTTGTTGTTGCCCACGAACTCATCCTTTGCCCACCAGTTTCCCTTCTTGCCGACATCGAGACCATCGTGGCGGGGCATGTTGTGCTTCGGGTTGCGGTCCTCGGCTGGATCGTAAACCTTGTTCAGCTTCGTCGCAAGTTTGTTCCACTGCGAGAATTCCTTCTCAGCCAGACCGGAAAGCTGCGAGGCTCCCAGCTTGGCGTCGCCCGGAAGCGCCTGAAGCTTTGGCTCGTAAACCTTGCCCCACACCCGCGCCTCCGACGCGGGCATCGACTTCGTCGCGAGCATCTCGAGCTGTCCCTTCGCCTTCACGGGCGTCTTGCCCTTGGAAGCCGCCGTCTTGCCCTTGGAAGCCGCCGTCTTGGCCGTCATCTTCTGAGCAGCCTTCTTACGCTGCGCGCGCGCCGCCAGAATCTGGTGCTCCATGGCATTGCGACGAGCGAGCGCAAGCGCACGCTGATGCATGTTCTCGATCTCGAGACCGCGGATTGCACGCGGATCGACTGCCCGCAACTGACCGTTGCTGTCGCGCATCACCAGCATGTGTGGTGCAGCCTCGGGGATCGCCCTCAGCATCTGTGGAGCAGAGCGCGCTGCAGGCGGAATGTACTGCGGGAGCGGAACGCCCTCAGTGTAGTCCGGAGCAATGCCCTGGTAGATCGGGTTGCGAGTGATCGCATCGGCGAAGTTGCCAAACGTCTTCTCGTCGTCGCCAAGCAGGACATTGGGGACGAGCTCTGCGTCAGCATAACCTCCCGGAGCCGGGTTGTAGGCGTAGAGCGACTGCGGGACAGCGCGCGCCGCAGGCGGAATGTACTGCGGGAGCGGAACGCCCTCAGTGTAGTCCGGAGCAATGCCCTGGTAGATCGGGTTGCGAGTGATCGCATCGGCGAAGTTGCCGAACGTCTTCTCGTCGTCAGCAAGGAGCGGATCCGGGATGAGGTCAGCATCAGCATATCCTGCCAAAAACGAGGATACTTAGAAACACAACAAGCACAGAATTCCAATGTCTGATCTTCAACGTGCACCGTCAGGTGTTTCCAGCATTTGCTGGACAAATGATTTACATGGCAGGACTTGTGTCGGAAGCGTACCACCGGGGGCCGGGTTGTAAGGGTATAGCATGTAGACGCGGCCACTCCGCGGATCCATCACCTTGGTTCCCGCCTCCTGGCTCGCCTGTGAAAAGGCAGTCCACGATTATGGTGGGACTGCCAGAAAATTTCTAAATTACACACGGATGACCTTTCCTTGATCGGAGACGCACGACTTACGGGCTCTGGAAGCCAACGAGGGGCAAAATGCTACTGCAGGCGCCGGAGAGTTTGTGTGCACCTGGTTAACAGGCTTGAGGACTGGTGCGGTGTCCAGGGCATGGCGAATGGCCTCGTAGCGGCCCTTCATGACCTGAGATACGAAAATGCTCAAATGAAAAAGTCGATGCGTCCACATGCATTAGTGGGCCGCAGTGCAGCGCGCCAGGGCGTCTAGCTCATTGCGAACCGCGACGTGAAGATGCACGCTTCTCCTACATGCATCTCAGTACGCCTCTCCATGCAGATATTTTCATTGTTAATGAGGCAGAACATGATGCGTTTTCCAGAATCGGACAGCTACCTCCACGCGCTTGAGGTCGTGCAGCTTGGTGTGCTCCTCCTTGAGGTTGCCATCCTTATCTTGCCAGAGGGCGTGCATGTCCTTCTTCAGAGCGGCACCCACCTCATTTTCTGCCTTGTGAAGCTGAGCCTCCTTGGCTGCAACTGCGTTGCGCACCTCCGCGCGCCACACGGGCGAGTGTGCGAGGGCCTGAGCCGTCACGAATGGAGCGGGCTCGACGACGTGCTCCAGGAGCCCAACACGGTTGCCAGTGCCGGCCATGAGCACACATGCCGAGGCGAGCAGCATCGCAGCGGAAATTGCCGCAACGGCCGCAACCGCCTGCTTGTGCGGGCTGAGGCCATCCCTCCTACCACCAAGCAAGGACACCATCGCCAACCTTTCCTGCAGTGAACGAAGGGGCAATGCAGTTGACTAAGATAATTCACCGTCTTACACCAAAATAATGGTTTTGTGAAACAGAAGCGCTTGCTTTCACTCAGCGAACAAGGGGACGACCAGAGCGAGAGAGCGAAGCTTTGCCCGACATGGCCGGTCCACGGCGCAAGTGCAGTCCGAAAAAAGGTGGTGCCAAAATTGGCAGCAAAGCAAAGCGCGAGGAGAATGCCATGGAGGACAGCGCCCAGAGGAAGGGCGAAGACCTTGAGACGAGGCTGGCTGAACACCTTCAGGTGTTTGCCTTTCGTCTAGATTCGCTGGATTCCTGCTTTTTGTGCTGCGCGCGACTGACACAGCGTGGATCCTTCGCTGCGGACAGTGTTCGGTTTGCCTCGAGGTGATGCACCGGGCAACAGCGATGCTGCCGTGCTTTCACCGTGCCTGTGCGGGGTGTACGTCCAAGGCATTGGTGAACGCTGCGACTTGCCCCACCTGCCGCGCAGATGTTTGCCCCGCCCGCATGCCAGTGCCATGAGAGGTGGTAACTCGCAGCGCCCACGCAACAGAGCAGCAGGAAGATCATGACGCTCTGCGAGGTCCTTCGCAGGTAGAAGACGTGAAGGCCGACCACGTTGTGCGTGAGGTTATCAGTGAGCTGCAGACAGCAAACCCGAAGCGCAAGCGCGAGGCTTCGGATATCACGGAGTTAGATGCAGCCGAAAAAGAGCTCGACGGACGTTTGAAGAAACACAAGCGTCGGCGCTTGTGTATCTTCTCCTCAACGGATGTGGACGAGGACGACGATAGCTACTCCGACGGCAGCGATTCAGACTGGTCAGACGTTTCAGGATCCGACATAGATGTAACCCACCTTGACGAAGCAACGGGGAACTTGCTGGTCGCGGTTGCAAACTTTGAAGATTTTGATGAGCTGGAGGAGTTGCTGGAGAGTGGTGCAAACGTGAACGGGCAGGATGGCGCAGAGCGCACTGCGCTGCATCACGCAGTGCTAGAAGATCTCGACGAGGTGATTGAATATCTTGTCAACGCCGGTGCAGATACCGAAATTGTTGATTCGAACGGGGAGACGCCTCTCATGGTGGCGGTAAACGTCCAGAGTTATGAATGTTTAGAGAAGCTGCTTGAATGTCATGCCAACGTCGAAACCGCAGGGTTCGATGGGGACACCCCGCTACATTCAGCGGCAGAGCAGTGTAATGAGGAGATGCTCTTAACGTTGTTGTCTTTCGGTGCGAACGTGGATGCACGCAACGCGGAAATGCTCACGCCGGTCATGGCCGCAGTGCAAGACGGGGAAGATGACGATTTGGCTGCACAGGTGGTACGGACACTCATTCAGAATGGTGCGGATTCCGGGGCGAAGGATTCACATGGGTACACGGCGCTGTTGAGGGCTGTTGGCCGCAACATGGTCGACTGCGTGACGGAGCTGGTCTCTGCCGGCGTCGACGTAAACGAGACTGACGCATCCGGCTGGACAGCCCTCCATCAAGTGTGCCTCAGACATACTGCAGACGAGGACGATGGCGGGATCGAAATAGTCGAGTCTCTTGTCTCTAGCGGTAGCGCCGACGTCAACGTGGTCACCCGTGACAGAATGTCTGCACCCATTATATTTGAAGCCCCTTTCCCCTTTCTCCCCGCCCCCCAATTTTTCCGCACCAAATTCTGACCGCACCTTTTATGACACTTCTGTTGCGCGGATCAACATAGGAAGGAGACGCCCTTGCATATCCTCATAAGGTCGGGCTTCGGAGAACACGACCCTTCAGACCGCGGCTTCGTTCGCCGCAGTGTTGCAATCATGCGCCGCTTGCTTGACGCCCAGGCTGACTGCAACGTGCCTGATTATCGTGGCGCGAGACCCTTGCACATCCTTGCCGGGAGTCGTCATCTCAGCACGGAAGAGATGAAGGACGGAATCGAAACTCTTCTCCGCGCGGGAGCCGATCCGGCGCTGGAAGATGACGAGAAGAACACTGCTGCTGACCTCGCTGAGGACCAGGCCATCAAAGCACTTCTCAGTCGTGAGCAATCAGCCACGCGCCGAAGAAACGCCGAAGCACGTACGGCTCGATCGTCGGCACGCCAACCGGCTCGTGCCAGAGCGACCGGCAGGGTAGAAAGGAGCACAGGAGCTTCTCGCAACGCAAGGGGGACTTCGACGGAGGGAAGGACAGCAGCGGGTCGACTTCGGTCTAGGAGCTAGTTTGAGAATGGTGGAGGAAAGGATTCCACTGTAATTACATTCGTTTTTTCCCAACACCATCAGCAGTTTCGGTTCAGCACGCCGTTGGATAGATGCGGCTTCTCAGTCGCAAAACCGACCAGTTGGAATTCATACAAGTGCAGTCAACGACTGTGAAATTGCTTTGACTCTCTCCAGTGTCTTTTCCCGATCCGGCTCAAACAACAAAGCCTCGAAGCGCTGTTGAAACTTGTCAGGGTGCCACCTGCGTGTAGCAAGAAAGTTCATCTTTCCTTGCTAACGGCGACGCATACTTGTCGATCAAACCAGTTGGGCATTTTTACCTTCGAAGTGCTTCCCGAACCATTTTCTTCTTCGCAGCAGCATCATTGACGAGCTGCAAAATATCTCAATTACGCTTACAATTCATGTGTTCCCGCAACCGAGCCACTGAAGTCAGTTGACACAGAGTTTGAGGATTTGCAGGAGAATTGTACCTGTATGGGCAGCATGAGGGCCTCCATCGCGAGGTCTCCACCTTCCGGTGGTTCAGGCCAGGGAATATCGCGGTATCTCAAGACTTCCTTCTTCGCAGCTTTTTTCATGAAAATGTCCCATGATCCAGCCTGCCGGCAACACTTTTTTTCTCTCAGTTCTGCAGACTGTGAGAAACTATCCTGCAATTGTGCCAAACTTGCCTGAACTGCCATCCTTTCTTGATAGCCATGTGCTCCTCCAAGCCCCCAAGGACCAAACTCCTTCCCACGAGAATTGCTGCTGGTTGTCCCCGTATCGCCGCCGGAATCCGCACCTGCTGCACTCCGGCCACCTCTTTCCCATGCGAATCCACCTTCTTGCTCCGGCCCTGCATGGCCTCACTCAATGATTGGGAGGTTGTTCCCTGATTGGGAGACTGACAAAATTCGACACTCCAGGTTTAGTTTGGTTCTGGAAAAATACCTTGCCAACGTGGCTTTGGTGGCGAATGCCTAGATGGCCCAGTAGTGCTTCCACTCTCCTTCGCATGCGCTTTTGAGGAGGTTGAGTTGCCCGTTGCATCCTTGCTTGCAAATCGATGATGTCGCTCGCGCATCTGCACCCAACAACGTCTCGGGAGATTATTCAATTGACGGTTCAGGTTATCACCACACGTGTGGAAGATGCTGAAAGGGTTCACCTGACGGCCAAGTTCAGCCCACCAGTCCTCATCTCCCAGCTCATCGTCTACCTCGGCCCAATCGAAGATGCCACCACCCATTGCAGGGCCTTCCTCCAATCGTGAACCCCACCTGTATGCGTCAATTTGTTGGGTATCATGGGCGCGCCAGTGCGAACGAACCTCAGGATTCTACTGTCGCGACTCACCCCTGGGTAGCCCAGCCCTCGAGGTGCTCGAAGGAGCTCTCCTCTAGGATTTTCTCGCGCCATTCCTTGTCTTGCCTCTCCTGTACCTGTCGCCACTCCCTTTCCTGTGCCACGCCCGCGCCCACAGGTCGCGGATAAGGTTCACTGAGATCACCGTCGGTCCAAAACATGACCCTGCAAGAGCTGGACTAGACCCTGTAGGTCAAGAGGTTTGCGTCGTGGGCAGGGACCTCCTCAACGAGGCGGCGCGCCTTTCTCAGCTGTTCTACTCTTTGGCGTTTCACTTCCTCTTCCTGCCCCCGTTCGCGCATTGCAGCGCCGAGGCCCATGGCGACTGGGCGCTCGCCCGCCTCGTTTTCAACCTCCTGCAGTGCACCCCTCTCCACGAGAAGCTCCGCTACCGCCCACTGCTGTGCCCGACAAGCTGCGTGGAGTGCCGTGTCGCCCAACGCGTCCACTGCATCAACGTCCGCACCTCGTCTGCGCCCACCGTTCCCGTGGCACACTTTTTGTCAAATGGATAGAGTTGCTCAGCACGGCGCACTGTTTGGGACTGACTGGCTGTGCGCCTGGCCGCCGGGTGAAGGGGCAACCGGATGAGAAGAAGCGCGAGCTGAAAGTGACCTTGCGCTGCAGCTAGGTGTAGCGCCCTCCGCCCGCCGCTCCCTGCGCTGCCAACGGAGACCAGCCACGGTCGTTTCCCCAGGCGCTTTTCGACTTTGAGAAAAAGTCCCCTGTCGACGTCTTTGAAGAGCTTAGCAGCCTCATCGGCGGGATCGCGATGCTCTTCCCGGGACCTCTTTCGTTCGTGTCGCTCAACTTTTTCGTTGCGCCTCGTTCGGTCATCTTCGGCGCTGGAATCGCTCGAAACGTCTCCTTTCTCTCTGCGCTTCTTTCTGCTCGATTTCCCCCGCTTCTTGTGCTTCATCTTCTCGCATTTCCGTTGCTTTCCACTCTTTTTGTCTCGGTATCGATAATCGTCCCCATAATCGTCAGAGGATTCGCTCCTGCTTGCTCTCCCAGCTGTCACCTGCTCGTCGTCTGCTTTCTCCATGTCTGCCACCAGAAAGACGTCGACGTCGACGAAACTAGCGAAGGATGCCTTTCAAAGGGTCGAAAATGTGTTGCGAGGACGCGGGTTTCTGGGAGGGAGAAGTGACGTACGCAAGATCGAGCTATTCTGGGACCGGCCTGCAAGACAAGGCCCGCCTTGCTCGCTGGCCTCACAACCTAGGGTGGAAAGGCCCGCCGCGGGTGCGCATCACCACTCGGAGAGTGATCCCCGTCCAGGTAGTATGGCTATTTATTGTATGTGTCCAGAACAGCGGTTTTGATCAACTCGCCAAGATTACAAACCAACCGCTCATCCGACCCACAAGAAGGGAGTGGGGGGGCCCTCTACTGGTAGGGGCTCCCGTGTGGCAAGTCCCTCAGTGGGCTGCAAGTCCATTCTTCGTCGGACCAGCTGGAGGATTGTCCAGCAGCCTACAAAGTCGAATCGTGCAGAAGGTGACCTGCCCAGGAGGAGGTTGCAGGGGGCAAGTTTGGACGAGCAGGCGTGCCAGGACTAAGTGAGTGCTGACAAATCATGGGAGACGACGAGAAAAAATATGGCGACAAAGAGACGGAGATCCCTGGTCCGGCCAATGCGAAACGAGGATGCCGCGACATTTTGTGCGTCATCATCTTCCTAGTGGTCGGCTTCCCAGCCCACAGTTTCTCGCGGGTTCGCTCGAACTCGGGTGGGAAAAGCGAGACTAGACAGTGGAGAAGAACTGGGCCCCATACCGCAGTCAGGAAGTGGCCGTGGTGAGAAGGGTGTGGGGGGGCACGGGAGGGAAATTGCCTCCCTCCCCCCCGGGTCCTCTGGCTGCCAGCTGGTCCCCTGAAGGAATGGTCTCCTAGAGGAATCGACAGCTGTTTCTCTGTGCGGAGTGTGAGCAGCGTGAGGTGAAGGATTTCCAGTCTCCTACTCGAGGCAACGCGGACTTCGTCTCGGGGTTTAGCACTTCTTGCTTCGGTGTCCAAACATTTGACATGCGAATTGTCTGGCAGGCATGGCTGGCTTGGATTATCCTTGCGGCCATGGCCGTGACCGACGGTTGTCCCCAAGACTGCAATGACCCCCAGAAGCTGATTTATGGGTCCCCCGCCCCGCCATACCTCTGCTTTTCCATTTTGCGGGGCGTTGTGCCAGAGCACCTTTAGGATTTTTCTGTCACCATCCTCAGCAAGATCCCGCTGCAAAGAGGATGGTAATACATATTGGCCAGTGAAGGCCGCGTTTCATTCCGTTGGTTTTCTGTGTATTGCACGACGGTCGTACGTAACAGACAATGACAATGTGCAGATTCGATTCGAACGGGTGCATGTGCGGCAAGAACTGCAGCACCACGGGTCAGGGGGACAACACAGACAAGTGGAGAATGTACCTGCCAGATCCCCGCACGCCCGACTTTCGCATATGTGTCAAGACGTGCCCGTCAAGTTTTGCATTCGACAAGAACGGGTCAACAACTGCTGGTGTTTTCCGCTGCCCGCGAGACGTGTGCAAGGTCAGTGGGCAAGATGAAGAGCAATTCTTCAATCAACGGACGAGCGGCGACGCCCTCAGCGGGCTGGGCGCTACGGATAATTGCTTTTTTCCGACCTCAAACTCTAGTGACTGCTGGTACCCCACATACCCATCTGCCGACGTCTTTTTCAAGTGCGTTCCGACCCTCCCTGCGAATCTTTCGGCGGACCAGCTCGAGCAGCTCTCGGCCGTCGGGTTGCCTGTGGAAGGAGAGGACTTTGCGCAGGCACTGAATTTCATTTCGAATCCGGCGGGTGAGATTGGCACCCTCACCTCGGAGCTCATGTCGACCTGGCACGTCATCGCCGCAGGTTGTGGCCTTGCCGTGGTCATGGGATTTGTTTTCCTCGTTTGCATTCGCTTTCTAGCAGTGCCATGCACATGGATCACCCTCGTCGGCCTACTTTTGGCGCTGGTCTCGGCAACCCTTCTTGCCTTTGACCGCACTGGAAAGATCCAAATTATTTCCCAACTCGACGCCGTGACTGGTCAGAATATCTCGGCCTTAGCTGCTCAGGCCGACTCGTCGTTTGCCGAGGCGGGCATATCAGATGGTCTGATGGAGGTAATCTCGTATGCACTGGCTGCGGTCTCAGCAGTTTACCTCCTCGTCATGATTTTTATGTTCAAGCGGATCCTTATCGCTGTCAAGGTTATTGTCGAGGCCGCCAAGGCTGTGTCGGCGATGCCATTCCTCGTCTTGCAGCCAATCTGGACTTTCGCCTTCCTCATTATTTTGTACGCATGGGCAGTCGCAGTCACGATGTACCTGATGTCTGCGGGAGAATTTGATCCGAGCACGGGCACGTTTGTCTACCGTGGAGGCACGTGCACCGCGGACGTTACAGACTACGGCATCAATGCTACCGCCAACGTGGTTCTGATTTCACTCACCCTTGGATCACAGGTGCGCATGAAGCGCGGCCAGATATCAGTGGACAGCGGTGCCACATGGGCAACTCTGAGCGGCGCGTCAGTCGATGCCTCAGCAGACCCAGCGGCTCTGAAGTTGAGTCATGATGATTTGAAAGGTACCGGCTGCAAATGGGACCACTTGTTGATGGCCGACCGCTGCACTGGGAATACAAATACGACCTCGGCGGCGGCAATGTCCGTTGGCGGGTGCCTTGGGACTCTCTCGCCCAACAACTGCTCAGACGACACACTCAATAAGGACTACTTTGCGGCTCTAGGTGGCGTCAATGGCACCATCTCTTGGAACGCAACATTAGGGGAGATCAAGCTGTGGATTCAGGAGGGCCGAGTGCTGGGCCCGGGCACCATCACAATCGCGGCGAGCATTCGGCGCTGCACGAATGCTGGCTCGTGTGGCACGTGGGATTTGGCAGGTGGCACGACCGGTTCGACAGACTGGGCGTGGAACGTTCGTTCAACTGATGTGCTGTCGCATTACAATGTGAGCTACCTCGAGGCGGTGCGTAAGTGCAACGTGCTGGGGACAACGGCAAAAGCGCTCCCTGCAGTGATCAAGCAGAAGCGGACGGAACAGGTTGCTGCCGGAATGGCAGACTTGAACGAGGTCCCGGAGATTCTATTCGACACTCTTCCAACAATCGATAACTGGCGCTCGTTCATCCCAATCCCGCTAGACGGTACCACCTACAACTACCTCTGCCTCTTCCACCTCTTCATGTTCCTTTGGACTCAGAACTTTGTGAGCTCCTCGGGCTACTACGTGATAGCAGGCGCGGTCGCAACCTGGTACTGGACCATGGACAAAATGCAGCTTCCGCGTTTCCCGATCACCGGTGCGTGCTACCGCTACATACGCTACAACCTCGGTACAGTCCTCGTCGGGTCTTTCATCATCGCTGTCGTGCAGTTCATCCGCATCGTGATGAATTATTTCGTCAGTAAGTGCGAGGGCATGAAGGAAAACCCAGCTGTAAAGGCGATCATGTGCGTCGTCAACTGTTGCCTCTGGTGCCTCGAGAAGTTCATCGGTTATATCAACAAGAACGCATACATCATGTCTGCTACCCACGGCTACGGCTTCTGTAAGGCCGCCTTCAAGGGCTTCATGCTTCTCATGCGGAATATCTTGCGAGTAGCTGCGGTCAACGCAACGGCGATAATCATTCTGCTCTTCGGCAAGCTTTTCATTCTTGCGGGCAATGTGGCTGCCGTGTACTTGATCTGCACCCAGTATGCTGTGCAGCTTCAGCTGGAGGGTGGTGCGCCTGTGCTGACCCTGGTCATCGTCGGTATCTGCACGTGGTTCATTGCCTCATCATTTCTCTCGACCTACTCCGCAGCGATTGACACCATCTTTCTCTCGTTCCTTTACGACCAGGAGGTCAACGATGGGAAGGACAAGCCCTACTTTATGGCGGCTTCGCTGCAGTCTGCCATCGGAGTCAAGAACAACCAGGTTGCGCCCGACAAGTGAGATGTTGCGAGATGACAGCGGTGGTGGGAGACTGTAGCATATCCGGGTGCATCACTGGTTTGGACGATTGTCGTCAGCTGGGGACGGGTGCGGGAGTTCATGTCAGCTGGCGAGGTTGGCCCCGTCGCAGTGGCACCACGCCCGACGGCCCACCTCAAGTCGTCCAGGGGCATCTGCCCAATTCATGCTCCATCACGCTGCGACCCCGCCACGATTGTTCTCGATCGATTACGCTCCTCGTAGCGTTCGTTTGGGATGGAATTCCACACGACATCGCGACTCAAGTGACGATGTCGCAGAGATGCAGCTCCTCTAGCAACGATTATGTATTTCAAATAAAGAGAGAACAGAGGGGGCCCAGTGTTTCCCGGTGAGGCGAGTGCCCGATTTTGAACTTTACAAACTCCCCTTTCCTACATCCGGTAACGAAGCGCAGGCAGGGTGGTGGAGTCAAGGGTGCGACGGAGGGTTCGACCCGCGCAAAGGACGGGTGCTGCGGCCTCCACTTTTTTGGCCGTCGTTTGTGCTTTCTCCGCTGCTATCATCCTGACGGCAATGTCAGTGCATGCAGCGCTGCCACCACGCTCTGGAACGTGGGAGCGCGACGTCGCGGCTGGCTTGGAGCGTTTCGGGCACTTTGCGTTGCACCCATGGCAACACCGTGTACTTTGTGCATGGCGAGACGGTCGTGATTGCCTCGTGCTCTCAGGAACGGGCAGGTGCTGCCACGCAGCCCCAGCTGCGCCGAAACTGTCCCGGGTCCATTCCATGCGCAGCGTTCCCTCCCCTGGCACGGCACCAGGCACGCCTCTGGTGCGCCTTGAAACATCTCCTACTAAGGTGCTGCGAGATCAGTGGGGACCTTCTGATGGGTGGGGATTGGTGGCTTGTTGGCAGCGGCAAGAGTTTATGCTTCCAGCTTCCAGCACTGCTGGCCAGAGGAACGGTGGTGGTCATCTCGCCGCTAATATCGCTGATGCGCGACCAGCATGCCCAGATGCAAGGGATTGGGATCCGATCGTGCTTTCTAGGATCGGCGCAGACTGACGCGAGCGTGGAGGGAGACGCACTCTGTGGGCGATACCAGCTTATTTATGCATGCCCCGAGACGGCACTGCGGATCAGCTCAGGGTTGGCGGCCCTTGAGATATCTCTGATCGCAGTGGATGAGGCGCATGTCGTATCGCAGTGGGGCCATGACTTTCGTCCAAAGTACCGCCAGCTTGCGGGACTTGTGCAGACGCTACGATGCGGTCGCCTTGCAAATGCGAGTGTTCCGATCATGGCGCTGACAGCAACTGCAACCCCGCGCGTTCGCGAGGACATGATCGAGACGCTCGGCCTTCGTTCCCCACAAACTTGCGTGAATTCATTTCACCGACCAAACCTCGCTTTTCAGGCCCAGCCCACGCCCAGGACACGCGCAGTCGGTTGGCCAGCAGGCCACAACAGACAGTAGGCCGCTCTTCCCCCCTCATGGTTTTCAGAGATTCTGAGCGTGCTGCCTCTTGGAGATCGACCCAGCCCATAATTACTAAAGGATCTTTGACCCGGCCTGTGTAGGTGCGACACGCGGTGACAGATACGCTGGAGACTCTGGAGAGCGACCTTGCGCCACTGCTCGCAGCCTGTTGTCCAGACCTTGCCACTGCCCCACGGACGCTCCAGGCGCCGCTCGAGCGCTTTGTTACTCGCCAATCGAGGAAAGATGGGTCATTGTTTGTCCAGAATCGTCACAAAGAGGTTGCACGAACAAGAAATGAGTGGCGTACAGGCGAACTGGACAGGTCTGCCTCAGGCACTCAGGATAGCATGAGCATACATGGGGGCGTGGGAAGCGCAGCGGGAGATCATCGATCTTTACACGTGAACTCAAGTGCCACGTGTCCTGCATGTGGGGCACTGGTCACTGTAAATGCGAGAGAAAGAGCAGACGCGGCTGTTGGGAGACACCTTGACAAGGGTTGCCAGCAGCAGGGACATGAGGGTAT
>Ga0209335_10003641_pt1 | contig 15227 bp, 30 predicted proteins | sample COG_09_FD_184753 | JGI IMG/M metagenome (GOLD analysis project Ga0209335, IMG submission 184753) | Pelagic Microbial community sample from North Sea - COGITO 998_met_09 (SPAdes) (version 2) | ecosystem: Environmental > Aquatic > Marine > Neritic zone/Coastal water | place: Helgoland, sampling...
ATCTTAAATTTGTTAAAGAATTTTTACAAGAAACATTTGATCACAAAACTGTTATTGCAGAAGACGACCCAGAACTAGAAACATTTAAAGAATTAGATGAAAAAGGTTTAATTCAACTTAGAGTTATTCCTCATGTAGGTTGTGAAAAATTTGCAGAATATATTTGCAAAATGATAGCACCTCAGATAGTAGTTAATAGTAATGAACGAGTTAAATTAATGTCAGTAGAAGTAAGAGAACATTCAGGAAATTCAGCTATTTACATAAATGATTAAAAAATATCTAAGTTGGGGAGATTTCTTTGATCTCTTAACACCTTTACAATTATTAATTAAACCTGATGACATAGTATTCGGAGTTCCAAAAGGTGGAATGATTGTTTCAAATTTTTTAACTTGTAAAAAGACTCACGATCCAACACAAGCAACTGTTATTGTAGATGATATAGTAGATAGTGGAAGAACTAAAAAATTACATACAGATAGTTTTCCTTTAGCTAAATTTATGGCTGTTATAGATAAACAAAAAAAACCTGACTATGATGGTTATATTGTTTTTCCTTGGGAACAAGCTGAAGAAGATGCTGAACATACAGTAGCTAAAATGATTGAACATTTAGGAGACAATCCTAACAGAGAGGGAATAATAGATACTCCAAAAAGAGTAGTTAAATCTTGGAAGACTTTGTATGGTGGATATTCTCAAACACCTGAAGATGTTTTAAAAACAAGTTTTAATGTTGATTACGATGAAATGATTATCTCTAAAGATATTGAATTTTATTCTACTTGCGAACATCATATGTTACCATTTTTTGGAAAAGCACATATTGCATATATTCCAAGAGCAAATGTTGTAGGACTTTCTAAATTATCAAGATTACTAGAAGTGTATGCAAGAAGATTACAAATACAAGAGAGATTAACCAATCAAATAGCAGATGGAATGATGAAAGTAATGAATCCATTAGGATGTGGAGTTATTATTGAAGCTAAACATTTTTGTATGGTTTGTAGAGGAGTACAAAAGAAAAATTCAACAATGATTACTTCAGCCATAAGAGGTTTATTCAAATCAGCAGAAGTTAAAAACGAATTTCATAGGCTTTGTAAATGAAAACAACAATAGTATGTAAATTACAAGTTGAGGGTATTCATCAATGGTCAAAATGTCCGTTTGAAGATGTTAAATTTTTAAAGGACCCACATAGACATATATTTCATATTGAATGTGAAAAAGAAGTTCATCACGATGATAGAGATGTAGAGTTTATTAGATTTAAAAGAGAAGTAACAAAGTATTTAGTAGATAAATACAATGATGGCGAATGTTTAAAGTTTAACGATATGTCTTGCGAAATGATAGCAAAAGAATTAGTATCAAAATACGACTTAATTAAATGTTCTGTTTTTGAAGATAATGAAAATGGAGCAACAGTTTATCAGTACGAGGTTTAACATGGCAAAAAAAACAGTATCAGCACCTAGAGGTTTTCATTGGATGAAAAAAGGTTCAAGTTTTAGATTAATGAAAGGTGCATACAAACCACATAAGGGAGCAGTAAAAAAAGCTAGTTTTACTGTGCAAAAAAAACATAAGTAATGAAAGTTCATTTTGCTGGACATGAAGATGTAGGAATGTCTAAGCCATTAAAAAAAGCTGGAGTTAAATATGTTCTTGGAAGTTTTTATCAAATAAGAAGATACAAAGACCAACATGCTATTGATTTTGTTAAGTGTCTTAATAGTTATACTCATACTATTATAGACTCAGGTTTATTTACATTAATGTTTGGAGCAAAAAGTCATACTGTCTTAACAGAACAAATGATTATAGATTGGCAAGATGATTATGCTAATTTTGTAAATAAAACAGGATACAAACATTCAATAGTAGAATGTGATGTTCAAAAGAAAATATCGCCTGAATTTGCTTGGGAAATGAGAAAAAAATTTAAGACTCAGGTAAATGTTCCAATTATAAATGTATATCACTTAGAAGATGGAAACCCTGATAAGTTAATTGATTATTCAGATTATATTGCTGTGTCAGTTCCTGAATTAAGATTCAATGTATCTAATGCTGAAAGATTAAAGATAACAAGATACATAAGTCAAAAAGCTACTTCTAAAGGTAAGAAAGTACATTTACTAGGTTGCACAGAGTTAAAAATGATGAAAGAATTTCAATATTGTTATAGTTGTGATAGTACAAGTTGGTTTTCAGGTAGTAGATTTAATAGTTTTAGATCAAAAGCATTACCTAATATGGAGAAAATTGATATAAATAGGCTAAAGCAAAATAAAATTCATGAATTTAAAGATTCAAGTAAATCAACTAATGTATTCTATTGGGAGGCTTACCTTAAATTACAAGAATACAAAAAATATGCTGGAGGACAAGAATGAATAAAGTAGAAACCATGAACATAGACAATCTAGTTAAAGCTGGATGGAACTATAAAACAGATGGTACTGAAGAACAGATAAATAAATTAATAAAATCTATTAAGTATGATGATAGTGCTGGAGTAATAGCAGTAAGAAAATTAAATGATAAATATGAAGTTATTGATGGAAACCATAGATTAGAAGCATTACAAAGAATAGGATGGCAACAGATTCAAGTAGAGAATTTTGGAGATATTTCCAAAGCAAAAGCCATTATTATTGCTAGACGAAGAAATCATGTATGGTTTGATGATGACTTAAAAGCATTTAGTGATTTAATTAAAAACGATGTATTACCTGAAATAGATACAGATACACTTAAAGATATACTACCAGATACACCAGATGAGATTGACAACTTAGTTAATTTTGGTAATTTTGATTGGGAAGAACCTATTGAAAAAGAACCTAAAGATAATGATGGTAAAAAGACAATAGTAGTTAAAGTAGATGAATCAGTTTATCAAATGTGGCAAGATTGGGTCAAATGGTGTGCCGAACAAACAGATTACAAGAGTGAACCTGAAGCATTTGAGTATTTAATAATTGAGGCAAAAAATGGACAAAAGTAATAGCAAGGAACTTATAGTAGTTGGAAGACCTAAAAAAGAAGTTGATCCAAAAATACTAGGAAACTTAGCATCTATTGGATGTACTATAGAAGAATGTGCATCTGTTATGGGTGTATCAGCTAGAACATTAAGACGTAATTATGCCGAAATTATTGACCAGAATAAAGAAAAAGGCAAAGCTAGTTTAAGAAAAAAGATGTTTGATAAAGCTATTAAGAAAGACAATACACATATGCAAATTTGGTTAAGTAAAAACTATTTAGGAATGAAAGATAGAACTGTTAATGAAAATATAAATGAACCATTACCATTAATTATTGAAGCCAAAGTAGAAGATGTCAAAGAAGAAAGGTAATGTATATGGAGCAGTTGTTGTTTATGAAAAGAAACACAAAAGAACTTCAATAGGTGGTGGTAGAGTTAAAACTTCATCAATGAATAAAAATAAAAGAAGATCATATAAAAAGTATCATGGACAAGGCAGATAAACAAATAGAACAACTCAAATCTGAGTTAAATATTGTTAAAGACCAAAGAGATAAGCTATTAAAGTTTGTAGCTAAGATTAAAAAACTATTAGAAATGTATGGACTAGTATGATATTTAGTCTTGTATGGCTAAATTCAAAGGACGTACAGTCAGGTTAAATAAACCTTTTAGAACACCAGGCAAATCAAAAAAGTTTGGTGTGTATGTTAAGAACAAGAGTTCAGGTAGAGTTCAGGTTATAAGGTTTGGCGATCCCTCAATGAGAATTAAAAAAAACATACCAGCAAGACGTAAATCATTTTTAGCTAGACATGGAGCAACTCTTAAAAAAGTTAAAGGTCAAAAGAACTTAGCTCCTGTGTATTGGGCTATAAGGAGTTGGAGATGATTGATAAATTTTTATACAAATTCTTTGGTTGGTTAGATATTATGTGTGAGTATTTAGCAAAACAATTAGAGTCTAAAAGTAAAAAGAAGAAAAAATAATTTATGAGTATTGATATGAACTATTATTTTACAGGTGGAATAATTATAGCTTTTGTAATATTAACATTTTTGGTGGCTCCAATATGAAAGTATCTGAAAATACATCAGTAGCAATGCCAATTAAGAACATGATCAGTATTGTTATTGCTGTTGCGATGGGAGTGTTTGCATATACAGAAGTAACTGCAAGATTAACTTCATTAGAAACTTCAAGAGAATTATTTGAAAATGATTTACTTAAAAAATCTGAACAAGTACCGACAGATCAAGAACAACATTTTCTTTTAGAAGACCTTTATAAGACAGTAGAGAAATTACAATCTACCCAAGAAATGAATATGACTAATAAAGTTAATATTGAGTTTTTATCTAAACAACTTGAAAAAGCATTAACTGATATTGAAGAACTAAAAGATAAAGTTAGAAAGAATGGTGGTCATTAATGGCTTTGAGTATTTTATTTATATTTTTAATTTATGCTTTTGTAATTTTATTGTTAATAAAATGGGATAATGAGGAAGTTTAATGGAGATTGTAGTAGCATTGTTAATGATAGTAAATAATGAGATTAAAGAACATAGAATACAAGAATCTATGAGTGAATGCTTAAAAGGAAAAAGAGTTGCAATGAGAACAAATAAAAATAATAATATTCAATATCAATGTATAAAATCTAAAGCAGAACTAGAAGACAATATTGATGGTAGTAAATCAATTAAAAAACTTATACTAGAATAATGAAATTTATTTTAGCTTTTTCAATCTGTTCAGCAATCTCAGGATATTGTAATAATACAATGACTATTGATAAACAATTTAACAGTTGGTCAGAATGTGTTATAGGTGGAAGTCAATTAACTATTGAATATGCAAAAAGAATGGAAAAAAAGATAAATAAGGATAAACTATACATTACTTATTTTTGCAATGAAGATCACTCTAACAAAACCCCAGCTTAACGTATCATCAAGTAACAGTAGATTCAGAGTTTTAATATCAGGTCGTAGATTTGGTAAAACTTATCTTTGTATTACTGAGATGATGAAGTACGCCTCACAACCAAATAAAAAAATATGGTATGTTGCACCTACATTTAAGATGGCAAAAGAGATTGCATGGTCAAGTCTTAAAGAAATGTTAAACTCATTTAATTGGATTGAAGACATTAATGAAACTACTATGACTATTACAGTTAAGAAATCTCATAGTAAAATATCATTAAAAGGAGCAGATAATTATGACTCATTAAGGGGTACAGGATTAGACTTTTTAATTTTAGATGAATTTGCTGATATTGATAAGCGAACTTGGTTTGAAGTACTTAGAGCATCAGTTGCAGATACTCTAGGTCATGTTCTTATGTGTGGTACTCCAAAAGGTTATGGTAATTGGTCTTATGAGATGTATTTGAAAGGTAAGCAAGACAAAGAATGGGATAGTTTTCAATTTACTACATTAGATGGTGGTATGGTTAATGATAATGAAATCCAACAAGCTAGATTAGACTTAGATCAAAGAACATTTAGACAAGAATTTGAGGGTACATTTGAGAACTATGCTGGATCAATTTATTATAACTTTCATCCTGTTGAATCTGTTATCGAAAAATCTATTGATTGGACAAAATCATTACATATAGGAATGGACTTTAACGTATCGCCAATGTCAGCTTGTGTTAGTCAAATTGAAAAGGATAGAATCTATATTTTAGATGAAGTTATCATTTATGGAAGTAATACTGATGAGATGTGTGAAGAAATTAGAAATAGATATGGAACTAGAATGCCTATTTTTATTTATCCTGACCCAGCTTCAAGACAAAGAAAGACTTCTGCTGGAGGAAGAACTGATTTAAGTATATTACAAAATGCTGGTTTTAATGTTAAGGTTAAACATAAACACCCAGCTGTTAGAGATAGGATTAATGCTGTTAATTCTAAACTCAAAGACTCACAAGGCAATAGATACATTTTTGTTAGTAAATCTTGCAAAACTTTGATAAAAGGGTTACAAAGACAAACTTACAAAGAAGACACTAACATTCCAAATAAGGAAGATGGATTTGACCATATGAACGACGCATTAGGATACATGATTGATTACATTAAACCTTTAGTAGTACAAACTCCAAATTCACAACCTTTGAGATGGGCAGTTAAATAGTATGGCAAAATCAGATAAAATTTACTCGGTACATAAAGATTATGAAGAATCAGTAAATAAATGGGAATTTTACATACGATCATACAATGGTGGATTTGATTATAGTGCTGGTCAATATTTACATAGATATAATTTAGAACTTGATAACGAGTATGCAAAAAGACTTTCAAATACTGCATTAGACAATCATTGTAAAAACATAGTACAAATTTATTCGTCTTTTTTGTTTAGAGTTAAACCAAGTAGAGATTTTGGAAACTTAGACAACGACCCTATGTTAGAACTATTTTTAAAAGATGCTGACTTAGATGGTAATTCATTTAATAATGTGATTGCACAAGCTCAAAACTTTGCATCTATTTATGGTCATACTTTCTTAATGTTAGATAAACCAAATTTCACAACACAAACAATGGCACAAGAACTTGATGCTGAAGTTAGACCTTATGTATCAATTATAACTCCTGAGAATGTTTTTGATTGGAATTATGAAAGACAGTTAAATGGAAGATACATTTTAAACTACATGAAAATTAGAGAAGAAGTTGATAGTGAGGGAGGAACTTACTTTAGATTATGGTACACAGATAGAATTGAAACTGTGTATGTTAAAAGTGAACATGATGACCCTCAAACAATAGATACTGTACCAAATCGCTTAGGTAAGATACCAGCAGTTATTTTATTCAATTCTAAATCTCATAAAAGAGGAATTGGCATGAGCGATCTTACAGATATTGCTGATCTACAAAAATCTATTTACAATGAATATTCTGAAATTGAACAACTTGTTAGATTAACTAACCATCCATCATTAGTTAAGACTCCAGGTGTTAATGCGTCAGCTGGTGCTGGAGCTATAATTGAAATTCCTGAAGAAATGGAACCAAACTTAAAACCTTATCTATTACAACCATCAGGACAAAACTTACAAGCTATTATGGATTCAATTTCAACTAAAGTAGATGCAATCAATAGAATTAGTCATGTTGGAGCAGTAAGAACTACTAAACAACAAATAGCCTCAGGAATAGCTTTACAAACAGAATTTGAATTACTTAATGCTAGACTATCTGAAAAAGCAGACCATTTAGAATTAGCAGAAGAACAATTATTTAAAATGTTTGCTGAGTTCCAAGGTAAAGACTTTGATGGTGAAATAAATTATCCTGATTCATTTAACATTAGAGACTATGCTTCTGACCTTGTATTCTATCAACAAGCAAAAGCAATCAATGTAGGATCTCCAACTCTTAATAAAGAAATTGATAAAGAGATTGCTAGATCAATAGTGGATGATGATGAGAAGTTAGGAACTATCTTTGATGAGATTGAAGCTAAAGCTGAAGTTGGAGAATTTACTCAGGACGAGGTTATTCAAGAGGATGAGGTTACTGCAGAACCTATACAGTAACCCCTAAAGTTTATTTACCTTTTTTTTTCATTTTTTAATACATTTTTAAACTCCTTGACAGAGTAATGACTTTCAGTCTTAGCTTCATTATTCCAATAAACTTTCACTTTACAAAGTTCAGAAATAGCTTCACCAAAGTCGTTTTTAAATACAACCCAACAATTCTTAACATTACTGTTAGTAATAGTTTTTATACGATTGTTTAAATAGAAATCACAAGTTACCATTATTTTACCTCCTTGTTAAATTCAATTTGAGAAACATGGAATACAGGATAACTTCTAAACTCCATCTCTTTTCCATCAACAACCATTCTAGAAAGTTTAGTAACAGCTTTGCTCCCTTTGATAACTTTAGCACCCATTTTTCTAGCTTGGTTAAAAGTACAAAATCCACCTTGTAGATTTGTAGATTGTAACTTCTCAAGATTCTTACCTGAGAACTCTTTCTTAGTGTATATGTTGTAGTACATTATGATCTCTCCTCTCTTTTAATATCTCTAACTTCTTTCATTAAATCAATTATAGAATTATGAACAACATCATATGCACTATCTAATGCAATACCTTTTTTATCATAATTCATCATTGGCTCAAAATTATCAGGCTCAGATGAAGAAGCATCTATTGTAAAAACCATGTAAGCAAATTTACCAATCTCTTGTTCTACTTTTTTTACTCTAACTAAAGGATATTTATTTTTATAAATAATATCTCCTTTAATTAATTTTAATGTTCTTTTTTTCATTGTATCTCCTGTTGTTGTTTTTTTCATATACCCTACCCTCATATATTCCATTATTAGGATCAACAAGTAATACAGAGCATAGTAAGTGGTTATTTCTTGTTTTTTCTTACAAAATATAATTTTAAATGATCTCCAACAGTTTCAATAGTTACTTTAATTAAATGTTTATCATCATCCCAATCATCGTATTTAGATTTCTCTATTTCTATTCCTCTTTGCATCGCTTCATCTAAAAGTTCTTTAAATAGTTTCTTCATATCATTTACCTCCGTTTAGTATTTTTTGTTTAGCTAACATCCATCTAGTTTCTTCATCTAGAATCTTACCCTCTTTTTCTTGTTCGTGTAATGGAACAACTTGTAAAGGATCTAAATTTTCATTCTTAGATTTCTCTATAAGGTCATCCCAATATTTTTTAGACATAATCATTTTTTGTTCTCCGTTTTTTTTTCATTCCCTATTATACAACATTCGGTTTTACACATCCTGTAAGTTCTAAACGATTTGCTCCAATTAGTAAAAAATGAGTAACTGTTAACAATCTAAAAAAAATTAATTTTATCTGTTGCTTGGTTTTTTTGTCTTTTAATGATATTTAAATATCATGGCTGATATAGTTGAACAAATGACGAATTATAGAATCTCTCAAATTGAGTTAGCAGAAGCAAGATACTATGAAGATTTAATTAGAGCATTAGATAAAATAGAAAAAGAAGTAATGGCCTATGTTGGAACATTACCTTTGAAAGAGGGTAAGTTGTTTGAACTTCAATCAGCAATAGCATCAAGACCTATCATTAGAGAAATTTTAGAAAGAGAATATTTAGCTTGGTCAGATACAGTTGTAAGAGAGGGTTATTCTAAACAAGCAAAAAGAATTGAAAGAGCATTTAAAAGTATTGGAAGAATACCTCCTGAGTTTCAACAACTAACTAATTCTGATTTATCTGTTATAACAAATCTAAAAAGACAATCATTTACTCAATTTAAAGATGTTGCAAATACATTTACAAGAACAATATCAGATAAGATTTATCAAAGTACATTAGTTGGAACTAACTTTACTGAATTACAAACAGAACTAAGACAAACAATAAATGGAATCTATGCAACTGCTAATGATACAGAAGTACAAAAACTAATTAATCAAATAAAAAAAGATGAAGTTAGAGTTAGAAGACTTTCAGGACCACAAAGAATATCAGTAAGAACAAAACTAGATAAAAACATTCAAACATTACAATCTAAGTATGCAACAACAAGATCAGGAGAGAACATGAAACGATATGCTGGTCAAATCTTAAATGATGGTCTTAGAGAATTTGATGCAACTCTAAATTTACATAAGTCAGTAGAAGCTGGATTAACAATGTGTAAGTATTTTGGTAATATTATCCCTACAACTAGAGATCATTGTAGGCTTGTAAGAAGTGGCAAATATGATATACGAAAAGGAGGACTATTTACGATTGATGAAGTCAAATCACTTTGGGCATCTAAGTCTTGGAAAGGCAAGAAGTCAGGAGATCCATTATTAGTTCGTGGTGGATATAATTGTCGTCATCAATGGAGCTTCGTTAACCCTGATTGGTATGACGAAAGCGGAACAATAATAACTGAATAAGGAGTAATATGTCAGAAGAAACAAAAGTAGTAGAACCTACAATAGAAAATACAGAAACAACAAATGAAGTTTCTGAACAATCACTAGAACAAAAGACTTTCACACAAGCTCAATTAAATAGCATTCTTGAATCTAGAGTTATGGCTGAAAGAAGAAAATACGAAAAGAAAATACAAGAAGAAGAAAATCAAAAAGCTGAACTTGTTAAACAAGAACAATTAAAAGAAGCTAAAACTAAACAAGACCTTGAAAAGATAATGCAAGAACGATTATCTGAAAAAGAATCGGAAATCCAAAAGATCAAGAGTGAAATGGTAGCTGAAAAAATAGATAAACAGATTCTTGCTGTTGCATCTACAAATAAAGCTGTTGTTCCTGAACAAATAGTATCTTTGTTAAAATCTGAACTTCAATTAGCTGATGATGGTAGAGTAGAAGTACTTGATAATAATAGAAACATCAGATATAACGAAAAAGGACAACCTTTAACTGTTGAAGACAGAGTAAAGGAGTTTTTAGATACGAACCCACATTTCCGTCAAGGGTCTTTGTCTGGATCAGGAAGCCAGAGCAGTATCGGTGGTAATAGCCTCAAACCTAAAAGTATAGGCGATTTGGATTTAAACAATCCTGCTGATAGAAAAATTTACAAAGAAATGCGTAATACTAGAAGTAGTTTTAAATTAAATCCTAAATTAACAATTAACAATTAACAATAGGTAATAACATGGCTAACGAAACAACATCGTCAACCCTATCGGAACTGTACACAGAAATTATTCAAGAAGCTATTTTTAACTTCCAAGAAACATCTGTTATGAGACCGTTGGTTACGACATACAATATCACAGGACAAGGCAAACAAATTGCAGTTCCTGTATATCCAACTATCAGTGCGGCGGCAGTAGCTGAAGCATCTGATTTATCAAACACAGCAATCAACCCAACTGAAGCAACTATAACTGCTTCTGAAGTTGGAGTAATGACTACATTAACTGACCTTGGTAGAGATACTGCGTCAAGAGATGTGGCGGCTGACATCGGAAAATTATTCGGTGAAGCTATTGCTAAAAAAGTAGATGCAGATTTATCTGCTCTATTCTCATCATTCGCTGGTGGAAATGACTTAGGTGGAGCTGGTGTTGAATTAACAGCAGATTTGTTACTTCAAGCTGAAGCAACTCTAAGAACATTAAACATTCCTAGACCTTACTATGGTGTGTTCTCTCCAAAAGCAATGTTTAACTTAAAGAAAACTCTAACAGCGGCTGGTTACTCAACTGGTGCAAATGCTTTAGGACAATCTCAAGAGCAAATTTTAAGAAGTGGTTATGCTGGAACAGTATTCGGCATTGATCTTTTTGAAAATGCAAACATTGAATCTTTTGGTGATGATGATGCAACAGGAGGTGTATTCCATCCTCAATCATTAGGTCTTGCTATGAAATCTGATTTCAAAATCGAGACTCAAAGAGATGCATCTTTAAGAGCAACTGAGATCGTAGGTTCAGTAACTTACGGTACAGGGATCGTTAAAGATGACTTTGGTTGTCAAGTAGTAACGGATATGGCATTTTAATTAGTGCAACTTTTGGTGGGCGAGCAATCGCCCATCAATCAACTAAAGGAATATTATTATGGCAAATTTTACAGGAGCAGATGTTATTACAGTTGCAGATGTTGAAACATACCAACCAGATGCTTTTGATTTTGGGTTAGCATCAGGAGATGCAAAAGTAACAACATGGTTAGGATTAACAACTTCAGATATTTTAAGAGAGTTAAGAATTAAATGGTGGCAAACATACAAGTCAAATGTTTTTACAGATATAACAGTTTTAAATACAGTAGAGTTAGAAGCTGATAGAGTTAATTTAGATCAATTTACTAGAGCTGGAGTATATTTATTTTTAGGTAAATTCTTTTTTCCAGCATTAACAAAATTTAGACCTGAAGCTGATAAAGATAGATTTGAAAGAATGATTGAATTTTATAATAGCCAATACAATATTGAATTTCAAAAAATACTTGAAGATGGAGTAGAATACGATTCAGATGACAGTGGTACTATTAGTGTTGCTGAAAGAGAAAACTTACATGGTTCAGGAAGACTTATTAGATAATGGCCTTATCAATTCACTTTGCTACTAATACTCAAAAAATACAAAAAAAGTTTAATAGATTTTTAGTTAGGTTTCCAAAAATAACTAAAATGGGATTAGAACAAGCTGGAGAACAATTAAGAAGAATTATTGAAGAAAATACAACTAAAGGTAAAAAATTTTCAGGTGGAAAGTTTGTTGCCTACTCTCCTGAGTATTCAGCATTGAAAGGTAAGACTACTGTTGATCTGCAAGATAGTAATAGAATGCTTCAAAGTATGAAATCAAGAGTTGTTAATAAAAGTAAAGCACAAGTTTATTTTAATGATATGGGTATGGGTAAGAGAGCTTATTGGCATCAGACAGGATCAGGAAAATTACCTGAAAGACCATTTTTTGGATTTAACAGAAAAGTAGAAAATGTTATAAAGAAATCATTTGAAAATTTAATTAGAAAAGAAATGAGAAAGTTAAAATTATGAGTATTAGAGAAGACATCGCAAGTAATATTGCAACTACAATTACAAACATAAGTGCTTTAACTATTAAGAAAGTAACTAGACAACCTTTCCCATTAGAAGAATTATCAGAACAACAATACCCAGCAGTACTAATTCAAACACAAGAAGAAACAAAAGAAGACCAAGAATTAGGAAGTGGAGGTAAAACAAGAATAGCAACATTAGATTTTTTAGTATCTGGGTTCGTTAAAGGTTCAGAAACAAATATAGATACTGCTAGAAACCAATTAATAGAAGTTATTGAAGAAGCATTAGAAACTGATATAACTAGAAATGGTAAGGCTTTAGATACTGAAGTTGTTTCTATTGAAACCGATGCTGGTACATTGTTTCCTTATGGTGGAATCTCAATGACAGTTAAAGTTATATATGAACATCAATCAGGTACACTATAATGAGCATATCTAGAAAGATAAATAAAATAGAAAAACTGAATGATAAGATTTCAATGCTTTGTGAGGAAATCAAAGAAGAACTTGAACAGGAGGGAGAATTTTATGAAGAATATGATGAAGACAATGAAGAACTTGAAGAAGAAGATTAAATCTATTATAAGGATGTTATGGCAAAAGATATAAAACTAATAAAAGGTAGTGATGAGATTACAATAAACGAAAATAATCTTGCACACTATGAGAAGCTAGGATATAAACCAGCTAACACGAAAACAATAACTAAGGAGAAAAAATCATGGCAACCCATCACGGAAAAGAAGGTGTCGTTAAAACAGGATCTAACGTAACTGCTGAAGTAACTGCATTTACATTAGAAACAACAGGCGACGTTGTTGAAGATACAGCTTTATCAGATTCTGCTAAAACTTTTTTAGCAGGAAGAACTTCATTTAGTGGTTCTGTTGAATGTCATTTTGACGAAACAGATACATCACAAGAAGAAATGACAGTTGGATCATCTTTAACTTTTACATTACTTCCAGAGGGTAATACAGCAGGCGATGCTTCATATGCTGGTAGTGGAATAGTAACAGGAATGTCTATTTCAAATACTTTAGATGGAGTTATTTCTAGAAGTGTTACTTTTCAAGGTACAGGCGCATTGACAGTAGGAACAGTATAATCTAATTTATGAAGATTATTGATAGAGCAAAATCTCATTTTGAGTCTCTAGGTGTTCAATCTATTGAAGTGGAAGAATGGCAAGACGAAAAAGGTATGCCAACAGTTATTTATTGGCAACCAATTACACTTGCAGAAAAGAAAAAATTGTTTAGTAGAACAGAAAATCTTAATGATGCTGGATTATTAGCTGATGTAGTTATTATGAAAGCTATTGATAAAGATGGCGAAAAGATTTTTTCTTTAGAAGACAAACTTCCAATAATGCACAAAGTAGATTCCGATGTACTTTCTAAGATAGCCGTAGCCATGGTTCAAACTCCAAGTCCAGAGGAATTAAAAAAAAAGTAAGTACTGACATAGAGCTTAAAAATATGCTAATAGTAGCAGATAGGCTCAAAATAAATTTATCTGAATTAAGTCAGATGAGTGAATATGAGTTTAATCTTTGGGTTGGATTTATGTTAGATGAAAGTGAACAATCCAAAGCTAACATGAAGAAATAATTATGGCTCAAAATTTACTTATAAATATTCTTGCTAAAGATAAAACAAGACAAGCATTAGGTTCTGTTCAAGCTGGATTAGGTAGATTACAAAGAACTGTATTTTCAATACAAGGTGCATTAGCTGGAATAGGTGGTGCATTAGTAATTAAATCATTAGTAAGTGTAGGAACACAAGTAGAAAATCTAGGTGTTAGGTTTGCTTTTTTATTTGGTGGAATGAAAGAGGGTAACAAAGCATTTGAAGAATTAATTAATTTTGCGGCTAGAGTACCTTTCTCACTAGATGAAATTTCAAGTGCATCAGGAAGTCTTGCAGTTGTATCTAAAGATGCAAAAGAACTTTCAGAAATTTTAGAAATAACAGGTAATGTTGCAGTACTAACAGGATTAGATTTTAGACAAACTGCTGAACAAATACAAAGATCATTTGCTGGTGGTATAGCGGCCGCTGATGTATTTAGAGAAAGAGGTGTTAGAGAGATGTTAGGCTTTGAAGCTGGAGCTAAAAAAACAGCTAAAGAAACAAGAAAAGCATTTGAAGAAGTATTCGGTCCTGATGGTAAGTTTGGTCAAGCTATGAAAGTTATGGCAGTTACATTTACAGGAACACTTTCAATGTTATCTGATAAACTTTTTAAATTTAAACTTGAAACTAACAGAGCTGGATTCTTTGACTTTATAAAGAATGGTCTTTCATTAATTAATGAGATGATTGAAAATAATGGAGAGGCATTAGCAAAAGCTAGTGCAAGAACTTCAGAATTTTTAATTACTGTTACTAAACAAATATTAATTAGTGGTGCAGTGATTGTAGATTCATTGCGAAGACCATTTATGTTTGTTGCTCATGCAATAAAAGGAACAATGGAAGTTATAAAATCACTACCTAGAGGAGTTCAAGAATTAGGTATAGTTGGTTTTCTTATGTTAGGTGGTAAAGGTAAATTATTAATCTTATTTCTTGGTTCTATTTTTGATTCATTAAGATCAATGTTAGGAAGTCTATCTAGTGCTTATGGTTCTATGATAGAGGGTATGGCTAGGTCTATGAGATTCTTAAAATTAATCTCAGAAG